>Ga0209229_10000113_pt1 | contig 29909 bp, 46 predicted proteins | sample SanBayMetagenome_FD_187466 | JGI IMG/M metagenome (GOLD analysis project Ga0209229, IMG submission 187466) | Freshwater and sediment microbial communities from dead zone in Sandusky Bay, Ohio, USA (SPAdes) (version 2) | ecosystem: Environmental > Aquatic > Freshwater > Lentic > Sediment... | reverse complement strand
AGCCGCAAAAGAAAGAGATGCTTGTGTTCTAATTAAAAATCAAATTGAAAAAGAATATGCTGATTGGAAAAGATCAATTGCAGAACATAAAATGGAAGTTACTGAGGATGATGTATTAAAGGTTGTAGCAAAATCAACCGGTATTCCATTGGAGAGAATCACTGATAAGGAAAACAAAAATCTTTTAGGTATCAATGATTACTTATCATCTCAAGTAATTGGTCAAAAGGAAGCCATTGATAAAATTTCAATTACTATTCAAAGAAATCGTATTGGAATTAGAAAGAGAGATCGTACTGCAGGTAATTTTATTTTCTTAGGTCCTACTGGAGTTGGTAAGACACAATTGGCAAAAGAAATTGCAGAATACATGTTTAACTCTGAAGATAATCTTATTAGAATTGATATGTCAGAGTATATGGAAGCTCATTCTGTCTCCAAATTAATTGGATCTCCTCCGGGTTATGTTGGACACGAATCTGGTGGGTTTTTAACGGAGCAGGTGAAAAGAAAACCACATTCCGTGGTATTATTTGATGAAGTAGAAAAAGCTCATCCAGACGTCTTTAATGTTCTCTTACAAATGTTAGATGATGGATATCTTACAGATTCATTAGGTAGAACAATTGATTTTAGAAACTGTTTAGTTATCTTAACTTCAAATACAGGAGCTCGTCAAGTTGAAGACTTTGGTGGTGGTGTTGGATTTAAGACCGATGATACTCTTGCAAAAAGAGAAGAGGCTGAAAAGACAATCTTAATGAAAGCTCTTAACCGTAAATTTTCACCAGAGTTCTTAAACCGAATCGATGAAATCATTATCTTTAACAGATTAAATAAAGAAGACATTATGCAAATCTTAGATAATGAATGTAATGATCTTGCTTGGAATTTACATGAAGTTAATGAATACTATTTTAAAATAACTAAAGTTGCTAAGGATCTTATTATTGAACAAGGATATGATCCTAAGTTTGGTGCTAGGCCACTTCGTAGAACATTAGAAAGAATGGTTGAAAACCCAATTGCTGAAATGATCTTAAAGGGCGAAATTCAGCAAGGAAATACTATTAAAGTTACTGCTGTTAAAGGAGTAATTAAAATTGATGTACAATAAACTTTCCTAACATTTAACATATAAAAATAAAAAATGAATAAGACCGCATTAACGTATGATGATATTCAATTGGTACCAAGATTTTCTTCCATTAAATCTCGTACGACAATATCATTAAGAACCAAACTTAGTCGTCGTTATGATCTCTTAGTTCCTATTGTAGGATCTCCTATGGATACTGTATGTGAAACTGATATGGCAGTTAAACTATTTCGCATGGGTGGTGTTGGATGTATTCACAGATTTAATACACCTGAAGAACAAGCAACTATGGTCAGAGATTTACGATATAGAATGTTTGGAGAAAACGGAGAAGGTCATATTTGGTCTGGTTGGGAAATGGAAGATAATATTCCTGTTATGGCTGCAATTGGAGTCAATGAAGGTGATAAAGAACGTGCAGAACTATTAGTTAAATCTGGTGCAAATGTACTTCTTATTGATGTTGCCCATGGTGATCATCAGAATGTAATTGATATGATCAAATGGTGTAAAGAAAGCCTACCTGAACATGTTGATATCATTGCAGGTAATATTGCAACTACTGAGGCTGCAGAGAGACTTCAAGAAGCTGGGGCGGATGGATTACGAGTAGGTATCGGTGGAGGATCTATGTGTACAACTCGTATTAAAACAGGTTTTGGTATTCCTAATGTAACTTGCATTGAGGACATCGTAAAAGTTTCAAAGGTACCAGTAATGGCTGACGGTGGTATTAGGACGAGCGGCGATATTTCAAAGGCATTGGCAATAGGAGCATCTAATGTAATGTTAGGATCTCTTCTTGCTGGGACCGATGAATCACCTGGTAATGTTGCTCAAACGAGACATGGTCTTTTTAAGAAATACAGAGGATCGGCCTCTCTTGAAACTAAATTAGCACATGGCCAACAAGGTCGTAATGTTGAAGGTGAATCTACAATGATTCCTTATAAAGGTGGTGTAAAGTTTATCTTAGACGAACTTCTTGACGGTGTTCGTTCCGCTCTATCTTACGCAGGTGCAGAACACTTAAATGAATATCACCCTGACTATGTAATTGTAACTAATTCAGGTATTAATGAAGCAAAACCACACCTATTATGAATTTTATACAAACAATTAAATCAGTATTAGATCGTTCTCTTCATATCATACTAGATGATGAGATGATCGTTGTAACTAGATTAGGCAACTATGAAAATCAAATTTGGTATTCATGGTCTGCTTGGGGTCCAACTGAAGGGCACATGCCTAATTATATTTCAGACTTAGTTACCGAAGAACAAATCATTAAAAGAATTGGTCTATTAAGTGATGATGAAACTTTAGACAACGAAACAATTTTTGCAATTAACCACTTTTTTGGAAGGACCGTATGGGAGGAAAATTAAATGAACTCTTAGACGAGTTCCATTACCATGAAGTGATGGATCGTACTTATATGATAGGTGATATCATTGATCAACATTTAGTACAACACCCAGTCTTTAAAGCAGAAAAAGAATTTGCAGAAAAAATTGAACAAGCAGGTATGTTATTAGCCGAAGCATACCAAATAGCAGGACATCTTTCTCATACAAGGTTTGACAAAAATATAAATAAAAAATGACAGAAGGCAGAGCAAAAAATTTAGGATATTGGAATATGGACACCGGTGTTGCATACACTGTAACTGGTAAAAAGGTTACGATAGGATTTTCAGTAGGTCACGATAAAGGAGCTGTACTTATAATTAACGGTCAAGTTATGGTAGGTATAAGCGAGGAGAGATTATCAAGGCTTAAACATGATAAAGCGTTTGATCATAATTTACCACTCGCATCAATTCAGTACTGTTTAGATTATGTAAACCTTACATATGACAATGTAGATATGTATGTATGGAATACTGCAGAAGTTGGAGAAGGTGTTGAAGACCAAGTTAAATTTGATTTTCAATTTTACACAGGTCAATCTTTAGATAAACTAAAATTTATTAACCACCACCTAGCACATGCATATTCAACCTTTTTTAGTTCAGGATTAACCGAAGCCGCTGTTGTAGTAGGTGATGCAAATGGAAACATTGTAAATCCTAAAAACTTAGCATATGAAGACTTTGTAAAAAACAATCCAAAATATACTGAGAAACGACCTAATAATATTACATACTGGGCTGAAGGAACAAGTATTTACCATTTTAATTTAAATGAATACACTGAATTAGAAAAGTCCTTTGTAGTAGATCCTCCACCAGGTAAGGATTGGAAAGGAGAATCATATTCATTTAACATGGGTCATATGTATGCATATGCTACCATGAAATTAGTTTATAAGTATAATGAAAATGATCCTAATAACAATTGGCCTGCCGCTGGTGCCGGTAAACTTATGGGATTGGCATCGTTTGGTAATAAGATGTGGTTAAATAATCAACCTTACTTAAGTACTTATGATGATAAGGAACATACATTTAATACTAACCTAGTTGATGTTTATTCTGCATATCCTACCATTAATGCGGATTCTTCATTTGCAGATAAAGCAAATGTAGCTTCTGTTTTCCAACGTGAACAGGAGAGAATGGCATTAACTATTGCAAAAAGAGCCAAAAAATTATCAGGTTCTAAAAATATCTGTTTTGCCGGTGGATCATTCCTAAACTGTAATGCAAACGAACTTATTATTAAGAGTGGTGAATTTGACAATTGTTACTTTATACCACCTGCTGATGACAGTGGAATACCTCTTGGTTGTGCATGGTATGCGTATCAATTAATTTCTGAAATTGAAAAAAATAATTTCTTATCACCATATCTTGGTAAAACTTATACCAAAAAAGAAATTTTTAGAGATTTACAAACCGCATTACGTACAGTACCTGGAATTAAAGAAGGCACAACATGGTTTAATTATACGGATGACGAAGATGGACTGATTCTCCATTTAGTTTCTCTTCTTAATGATAATAAAGTAATCGGTATGCACCAAGGTGGTTCTGAAATTGGACCACGCGCATTAGGCAATCGTTCTATCATTGCGTCACCAATTTATTCTTGGATGCAAAATTACATTAATCATAATATTAAGAACAGGGAATGGTACAGACCTTTTGCACCATCCGTACTTGATGAAAGAGTAAATGAAATTTTTGATATTGATGTATTCTCTCCCTATATGTTAGTCACATGTAATGTTAAAGAAAAGTGGAGAAGTAAGATACCTGCAATTGTACATACTGATAATACTGCAAGAATACAAAGTGTTAAAGCTGATGTAAATCCGTTTTATCATAAGCTTATTTCAGAATTTGATAGATGGACTAAAATACCGGTAATTCTTAATACTTCATTTAATGGTTCACATGAACCTATAGTTGAAACTCCACTTGATGCTATTAATACTTTTTGGAAATGTAATCTTGATGCGGTTTGTATTGGACATATCTTAATAGTAAGAAACGTTTAAACTTTCCTAACATTTAACATATAAAAATAAAATGAATAATTTAGATAAACAGTACCAGGAATTATTAAAAGATATTCTTGAAAATGGTGTTAAGAAAGAAGACCGAACTGGGACTGGTACTATTTCAGTTTTTGGAAGGCAGATCAGACATAATATGTCAGAAGGATTCCCTTTACTTACTACAAAGAAAATGCCATTTAAAACAATCTTAACAGAATTGTTATGGTTCCTTCGTGGTGATACAAACATTAAGTTCCTTGTTGATAATAATTGTCATATTTGGGATGGTGATGCGTATAAGAATTATATTACCAGATATAACAAAGGTGAATATGTCGGTAAAACTAAACCTTTAGAAAATTCAAAAAAGGGTAGAACACTAACCGAACCTTTCACACAAGAAGAATTCATCAACAAAATTAAAACAGATGGTGAATTTGCTAAGAAGTGGGGTGAATTAGGACCTATTTACGGATCGCAATGGAGATCATGGGGATCTTCGAGAGAACATATAGATGGAGTAACTTATTACAATTATCCTCCTATAGATCAAATCCGAAATTTAATCAATGATCTTAAAACAAACCCAGACTCAAGAAGATTAATGGTTAATGCATGGAATGTTGGTGAAATAGATCAAATGGTTCTTCCACCGTGTCATTATGGGTTTCAAGTTTACACAAGACCAACAACGAGAGACGAAAAGATTGTTAATCCTGGAAAATACAGAGCGATCTCTTTAATGTGGAATCAACGTTCAGTAGATACATTCTTAGGTTTACCATTCAATATTGCTTCTTATGGTTTATTACTTGAGATTATTGCCAAAGCAGTTGACATGGTTCCTGATCAATTAATTGGTAACCTTGGAGATACTCATCTTTACTTAAATCATATTGATCAGGCTAAAGAACAAATTGGAAGAGAAATGACTTGGGAAGAACAAGTTCAATGGGTTATGAAAAATACTGATGTTGAATTAGAAAACCTTTATATTGTTGAAGAAATCGCTAAAGATACTACACCAAAGCATACTAGACAACCTTATCCATTACCTACATTAAATATCAATACTGAATTTTGGCAAACAGAGGATGGTGAATGCGGAGTAGGTCCTTTAGATGCAATCGGTGTTCTTGAAGGATTTAAAAATGAACATTTCTGTAAGTGTTTATTGGAAGAAGACATGCAGTTATATAATTACCAATCGCATTCATTAATCAAAGCACCATTAAGTAATTAAATATGTTAGGAATACATACAGTATATACACCAATAAATAGAAAGGTAATAGGACCAATTCATGATATGATGCAGTTTGAATCCGTTACAATGATTCTTTCTGCTCTTTATTGGAAAAAACTCCAAGGACCTATTAAACTCTATTGTGACCGTACTTTTTATGAGTACATTTCTAAACTGGGTATTTCTGATTTATGGGATGAAATTGATACCGATACTTTAGAAAACCTTGATACTGGAATTAACCATGATGTTTTTTGGGCCTATAGTAAAATGTACGTTAATTCATTACAGACCGAACCGTTTGTAAGTTTAGACATTGATTTATTTCAACAAGAGTATTATGATTATTCTACACATGATGTTATATGTTCTCACATAGAGAGTACTGACTCAAATTTAGATAATACATCTACTTGGAATAGACCTATTTATTATCCTAATTATCATAAGCTTTCCATTTTTAGTGATAGATTTAAAGATTATGATATCCAAATAACTGACGACGCTATTAATGTTGCAATTTTGGCAATTAATAAACCTGAAATGTATAAAGAATTTATGAAATACGTAGATTCTTTTGTTAAAGGAAATAATTTTGATCCTATGGATATATCAACCCATGGGTTTGAAAGAGTATGGGCAACATTCCATTCGTCTTCACCAATTACTTTTATTGAACAAAGACTATTACATTCATTTGTAACATCCAAAGAATATACTCTAAAGCCTATAATTGATATTGTGTATAGCGGCGAGGAACAAAAGTGGATTGGTAATTTAAATGAAGTTAAAAATCCTGGAATCACCCATCTTTGGGGTTGGAAGGTTACTTATAGGCTGGAAGAAAATACAAAAGATAGAATTGATTTAACTGATTTTTTATTAAAAACATTAGATCGAGACTTCCCAGAACACTACGATAGATATATTAAGAATGGAAGTATTCTAAAGTATTGTTTAAAATAAACCTTTTTAAAAGATAACATATAAAATAAAAATCATATAAATGCATTCATCGCTTATTCCACATGTAAACTTTTATCTTGATGAAAACGAATATCTTTCATCAGAAAATTATCTACTTAGAGGCTGGGTTTTTAGTGAAAAGGAAAAAATTGAAGATATTAGAATATCACTTAATAAGAAAGTAATTGAAAGTAAGATTAACTTTCCTTTATTAAGAAGCGATGTTTCTGATGCTTATCTTGAATTTAAGTCTTCTTCTGGACAGTCTGGGTTTGAGTTAAAATTTAACCCAAACATGAAAGAAAATGATATTCAATTTGAAGTTAAGATTAAAGGAAAATGGTTAATATGTAAAGATTTAACCATTATGAAAAATCGTTTAATTTTAGATAAAAAAATATCTAGTGTAAATCTAGGCAATGCACCAGCAGTTCTTGCTGTTGATAATTTTTATACAGATCCACAGGCAGTCCGTGAACTGGCATTAGGATTGGACTTTAATCCTAGCGGATATCATAAAGGAAAGAGAACCGAACTTAAGTACATCATCGATGGTACTCGAGAAAAAATAGAACAACTTTTAGGAAAAAGAATTTACAATTGGAGTTCACAGCCTTATAATGGAGTTTTTCAATACTGTACACCAGCCGATCCTATTGTATATCATTATGATAGTCAAAAATATGCAGGTGTAGTTTTCTTAACACCCGATGCACCACCAGAATCAGGGACATCTTTTTACAGACATAAAAAAGAAAAATGGTTAATGAAAGATCCTTCTGAATATACAGGGTGGGAAAACCAAACTCAATTTAACATGTTTCATGATGCGGTAATGGGTACTGAACATGATGATTATCTTGATGGAACTAAATGGGAAGAGGTTGATAGAATTGGAAACAAATTTAATCGTTTTGCTATGTGGGACGCAAAACTAATACATTCAGCCACAACATACTTTGGTAAATCAAAAGAAAACGGAAGACTCTTTCATATGTTCTTCTTTGACGCATATTAAAAAAATAAATTATGAAATTTAGCATTATTACACCAACACATAAACCTACTTATATAAAGGAGCTTTATGAATCAATCAAGAATCAAACACATACCAACTGGGAATGGATTCTTTATCTAAACGGATCTGTTACTCTTAAGGACATTCCAAAGGAAATTACATCTGATATCAAAGTTAAGATTTATCAAGATGATCATTGTGATCTTAGCCCTAACGTAGGTTATCAAAAAAATAAAGCCTTTCATTTAGGTACAGGTGATGTCTTGGTTGAAGTTGATCATGATGATATTCTAATTGAAACATGTTTAGAAGAATTAGCGAAGGCATATAAAGATCCTGAGATTGGATTTGTTTATAGTGATGATGCAATCCTATCTGACAATTCCACACCATTTAATCCTAGCGGCGGTTGGACATGGGAATGGTTTGAATGGAAAGGAAAGAAGTTAATTGCTCATCATGGGTTTCCACCTAGTGCAGCATCTATGTCAATGATTTATTATGCACCAGATCATGTTAGAAGTTGGAGGGCAGATGTTTATCGTCAAGTTGGTGGTCATGATGTTAATCTTTCAATTTTAGATGACCAGGATTTAATGATAAGAACTTACCTAGTTACTAAATTTAAACATATACCAAAAGTACTTTATATTTACAGGGTACATGGAGATAATACATGGCTAGAAAGAAATGAAGCTATTCAAAAGGGTACCTGGAACATGTTTAATATGTGGCAACAAACACTTGCTGAACGCGATGCAGATCTTAATGGCTTAAGAAAAATTGATATTGGTGGTGGACTCTATCCTAAGCCTGGTTATGAATCTGTTGATATTACAAATGGCGATATTACCGCTGACTTAAATGGAAAATGGCCGTTTAAAGATGGGGAGATCGGTGTTATTAATGCATCTCATGTAATTGAACATTTAGTTGATAAACATCATACAATGTCAGAAATACACCGAGTACTTGCTGACGGTGGCTGGGCATTTATAGAAGTACCTTCAACTGATGGTAGAGGTGCATGGCAAGATCCAACACATGTAAGTTTTTGGAATCAAAACAATTTCTGGTATTATACTAGACAACAACAGATGGACTACATTTACAATAAAGAAATTAAGTTCCAAGCAAGGGATCTTCAAACTGCGTATCCTAATCAATTCTTTGCAGACAACAACATTTATGTTACTCGTGCATGGTTAAGAGCAGTCAAAGGTAATGATAGAAAAGATTACCCAGGAGAATTATTATTTGACTTATAATTATGAAAAAAGGCTGTGGATTTTTAGGAATATCTTGTGTAGGTTGGTTTTGGATAGGCATCGTCGCAACAGGAATTGCGTTCTGGTGGTTTATTTTAAATCTTATTTTCTAACACTTTCAGAAATGTCCATCATGGTTTATATTTTTTTAAAATAAATTTATATGGACACTAATTTAGGATACTGCTGTATCAATATGAGTTTGCGACCGAAAAGAATATCGGTCAATAACAGTTGTATACGTAGGACATACGATGACCGAGGTTTGGCTTATGTAAGTCAACTCGCACTTATCAATATTCGTAATCTTACTGAGATAATCAAATGGAACGAACAAAACGGATTCAAGGTATACCGCATGTCATCTGATATGTTTCCTTGGATGTCAGAATATGAAATCAAAGACCTACCAGATTATCATAAAATTTCAATACTCCTTCGTGGTGCAGGTAATCTTGCTCTTAAGTATGGTCAACGTCTATCCTTTCACCCAGGCCCATTCAATGTTTTAGGTTCTCCTAATGAAATCTTAGTACAAAAAACAACTAAAGAACTTAATCAACATTCTGAGATTATGGATCTAATGGGTCTACCACAATCTCACCTGTATCCTATCAATATACACTGTAACGGTGTATACGGTAATAAAGATGCTACACTGTCTAGATGGGCGAGTAATTATCTAAAACTGTCAGAATCCGCACAATCTAGATTAGTGGTTGAAAACGATGATAAGGGAAGCATGTATTCTGTACAGGATTTATACGATGGTATTTTTACGGCAGTAAAGGTTCCTATTACTTTTGATTATCATCACCACAGATTTAATGATGGTGGCTTAACAGAAAAAGAAGCCTTTGAGTTGGCCTTAAGTACATGGAAACATCATGGTGTAAAACCACTATTTCATTACTCTTCATGCCGTAAAACATTTGAAAATTTTGAATCAAAAGCACAAGCTCACGCTGACTATATTTATGAGAAGATCAACGATTATGGCCATGCAGTGGATATCGAAGTAGAAGCTAAGGCTAAAGAGTTGGCCGTCATCAAATACAAAGAAACTCTAAGTTCATTATTAACCATGTATGTACCCTTAAATGAATCGTATGAAAACACCGTTTCGTAAACGAACGTTAACCAAAATATCTCTTTGGTTTAGAAAGAGATTTAGTCCACTTGAATTTGAACAAGTCACAAGGACAGAACGAGATGCATTATACATTTTCAATACTCTCGTTAGACATCCAGACAGTGATCTTCTTATACATCCATCAGGTTGTAAGTATTATGTTAAATCTCCTAACACTGGTATTTTTATCACTATTACCACAAGTAACAGCCCAGAGATTTCTATTATCAATCACGTGTACGGTTATAACGTTAAAATCAGTGGACGAGTATTAAAAAATATGGAACGACTTTTTTATAAAGAGGTTGATAAAAGGAGAATTGAAATGGAAGATGAGTATAACAGCAACATTCAACATTCACTAAACCACATTGCACAAACAATTAAAGATAGATTATGATACAAGTAGTAAAAACTAAAGAACTTAAAAGTACCACAAGCGTTGAAGGCGTTCTTGTACTTATGTCTAACGGTCAATGGTATGGAGTATCTCGTATGATGCCACCAAGATCTACATGGATGCTTCGCGGATCATCCGCAAGTAAAACTGGGAGACTTTCAATGGAAGATATCTTTGCGAAAAGATGTTCAGGTAAACCTGATTTACAAGAAGGTGTTGACATGTTAACCCGAGTATTAAACGGAGAAGAACCAATCAAAGATAAAATCATATATTAGAATGAAGTATGTTTCAATAGATATAGAAACCACTGGGCTTGATCCAGAAAATAATCAAGTATTAAGCATTGGTGCGATCATTGAGGATACCAATAATCCTCTTTTACATGAAGAGATTCCAAAGTTTCATGGTGTAATTAAACACAAAAATATAAAGGGGAGTCCGTTTGCTTTAATCATGAATAAAGAGTTAATAGAAACGATAGTACAATATTCAACTGCACGGGACCAAGATGAAAAGAATGATATTGTGAATATGACCGGTATGAAGTTCTATGAAGAAGATGAAATTGTAGCACAATTTTACTATTGGTTGGCTTCAAACGGTTTGGTTGATTTAAGTACGTTAGTCGGTCATGGTCATGTTACATCATCCTCTGGTAAACTGGTACCTGCTATTACAAATAGTACCAAACCCATTACTATTAATGTTGCAGGTAAAAACTTTGGTACTTTTGATAAATTATTCCTAGAGAGATTACCTAGATGGAAACAATTGATTAAAATTCGTCAACGTATAATTGATCCATCTATTCTTTATGTAGATTGGAATAAAGACGAAAGTTTACCTAGTCTATCAGAATGTAAAAGGCGAGCCAATTTAGATGAACATGTTTCTCATAATGCATTGGAAGATGCATGGGATGTAATTCAATTATTAAGGGCTAATAAACAAAGTTTAACTTAACAATATAATTAATATGGAACCTGAAAAAGATATATTTGAACAATGGTCCGAAGAACGCGATAGCAAATGGTGGATCACAAGAAAGCTTGAGTTTATTCAGATGTGGTGGTATCATGACGGTCGATACTTGCATAAAGAAATCTGGACTGGTATTAAAAATCTTTGGTATTGGTTTCCTGTTATTTGGAAAGATCGCAATTGGGATGATCATTATATCTTTGAGGTAATGATGCATAAACTTAAAGCACAAGCTGAATATATTGGTGATAGAGATTGGCACACTAGAGCAAAGAGAGATGCTGAAATCATGCTGACTTGTGTTCGATTAATGAAACTTGTTAGAGAAGAGCACTACAGTTCAGAGTACATGGATTATCATAAAACCAAACACTGGTTCGAAGATGTACCTGATAAAGAAGGTTATAAATCATGGGAGTCAAAACTACTTAATGAAAACTTTGATGACTTCTTTAAGAAATACCCATTGGTTTATAAAAAAGTTTTAGCAGACCAAAAATTACAGGTGTTTAAAATAGAAACGGATGCTGATGAAACTAACGATAATATTAAACAAAGAATTGCAATGAACATTGGTCACTATAATCATATCAGAGCAAGAAAATTACTCTTTAAATTGATGGAAGAAAACATCGAAAGATGGTGGGATTAAACTAAATAATATGATGGGACTTTATGATTTTTTTGATATTGCAATTGCCGAAGAATTAGGAGTTGATCCTGATGTGTATACTGACGTTATTGAAAATAAATGTTCACATTGGGAAATGACATTTATTATAGGTGCAATGTTAGAAGAAGATCGGAATGATCGTAAGCTTCGTGCAAAAAACCTATTTATGAATTGTTTATCTCGTTGATAATAAAAAATATGAAAATATATGTAATTGGTGATTTGCATGGTGGCTATCGTGGTTTAATGCAATGCCTTGAAAAGGTTAATTTTGATTATGAAAATGATAAACTCATTTCAATAGGCGATCTTTGTGATGGGTGGTCAGAGACTCACCTAATTTTTGATGAAGTTCGTAAAATGAAAAACTTTGTCCATGTTATGGGTAACCATGACGAATGGTCGCTTGATGGGCTTAACCGCTCTAATAGGTTAAGTGAAATGATTTTCAATAGCGCATGGTTAAGTCAAGGAGGTCAAGCGACAAAAGCTTCATACGATTCTTTGGATGAAGAAGGGAAAGAAAAGTTTATTGAATTACTTAAAGGTGCTTTACCTTATTACATAGACGAAAAGAATCGCCTTTATGTACATGCAGGGTATGATCGTGGTTGGTCAATTAAAGATAAAGACTATTCGCCTGAAAAAGAAAAGACAAGTGGCTGTTTATGGTGGGACCGCGAAATGTGGGATGGTCTTAACAGTGGATTGAATTTAGAAGATCCTAGATATGAGAAGGTGTTTATTGGGCACACACCTACTTTGAGTAAAGGCACATCAAAACCAATGAACATCGCCAATGTATGGAATGTAGATACAGGTGCCGCCTTTTATGGACCAGTAACAATCATGAATGTTGACACAAACGAATACTGGCAATCAGATTATGTTTTTCGTTTATACCAAACAGAGAAGGGCCGTAATCGTCAGTCTTTTGGTACCATGAATCTTGATGAGTGGAGAGAGCCTCTTTCCAATTATGATATACACATTTAATTTTAAACCACATGATAGGAATTATAGGACAAGGATTTGTAGGTAATGCAGTTTACCAAAAATTTAAAGAGCACTACAGTGTACTTACATATGACATTGATAAATCCAAAGCAAACGCATCTCTTGATACATTGATGAAAAGTAGTAAAGTAATTTTTGTATGCTTACCTACTCCAATGAATCCTGATGGCAGTTGTAATGTTTCAATCATAGAGGGTGTTTTGGAACAACTTAACGAGTATGAAAATAAGATTATAGTAGTTAAATCAACCATTCCACCGGGCACCACAAAGAGGTTTAATGAGACTTATAATAACCTTAATGTGGTATTTAATCCAGAGTTTTTAACTGAACGAAATGCAGTTAAAGATTACGAAAACCAAACAAGAATCATCTTAGGTGGCGATACATCTGCTACAACGATGTTAAAGGGTATCTTTTCAAATGTATTTCCAAATGCAAAAATGGTAAAGACAGACTCAACCCATGCTGAAATGGTAAAGTACCTAACAAACACCTTTCTTTCTGTTAAAGTATCATTTGCTAATGAAATTTATCAATTATGTAAAGTGATGGGAATTGACTATGATAAAGTTATTGAATATGCAATCTATGACGAGAGATTAGGTAACTCACATTGGTCTGTACCTGGACCTGATGGAGACTTTGGTTTTGGCGGACATTGCTTTCCTAAAGATTTATCTGCACTTCTTCATATAACCCATAACAACGAAACTATTAGTAATGTTCTTAGGGGTGCATTAACCACAAATAATGAAGTACGCAATGATAGGGATTGGGAAGGAATGAAAGGTCGTGCGGTAATCTAATTTTACTCTAGGCAGAAAAAAGTTAGAGAACATCTTTCAAATCCTAATTACTTTGTTTATATTTGTATTACAAAATAACCAATATGATACTTCTATCCATACTAATGCTAATATGGTCAACGCCACTAATATTGGCAGCACCATCCGTAAAGAAAGCTTTTAAATCAATAATTGAAGTGGATATACAATAAAAATTGAAATTGTTAATAACTTTTTCACTCTAGAGAGAAAAAAGTTGGCGAAAAATTTTTTTTTCCCAAAAATTTGTATTATATTTATATTATATTTAAAACAACGGAAAAATGAAAATCAATCTGACACCCTTACTTTTAACTGGAGTATCTTTTACTGTCGCTTTTTTAACTATGAATGGTACCATTCAAAACTACATCACTTTCGCTGACGTGATCAATGAAATCGCTTTCTTTGGACTATCCGTTATGCTTGGTGTGGTAGGTTTATTCGCAACATTTCAAAAATCTAAATAACATGGAAACTAAGTACATTACACGGAATGCATTGGATATGTTTATCCAAACAATGGCTGAAATTGAAACCATTGAAATGATGGAGGATCCTAATATTAGCGATCTTTTACATGGTAAGGAACCTAAAGATCTTAGTAAAGATGTTAATGTTTTTGAATTGGCAGAATCTTTTCTTTACCTATTCCAAGAACGTGAAGACTATGAATTATGTCATCTCCTAGTATCTAACTGGCCACAACTAAAAAACAAATAAGATGAATCTTGAACAACTCCGCACCCACTGTAGACAAATGATTGATAAGCATCCTCATTTGACTGAAGAAATTAGAGACCTATATTCCTTAGCAGTTTCTGAAATTGAGGAAGGTGGATCAGAATCGCATGAATGCCACTTGGCATATGAAGACATCAACGAATTAATCAACGGATAGGATATGAAAGAAGTAAGAGAACTCGTAGAAAATTATTTTAATGAACATGCAGCAAATACAATTCCTTTATCTACATTATTACATGATAAAGCAAAGGATCATATCATTAACATGGGCACATCAATTTTATGTACTAAATGGGATATCGGATATCCTGGTGGTTCTTTTGTACAAGCTGTGGTTAACAATAACCTAATGGAAGCCGTAGGAAGAGCTGATGCAACAAACGTTCATGCTCTTAAGTTTTACTGCCAACTAATGTATAATGTAGGTATGCCTACCGATTTAGTTAAGCAGTAAAATTGTTAATAACTTTGTGAAAAAAGTTAGGGAAAAATTTTCAAATCCCAAAAATTTGTATTATATTTATACTATAATTAAATAAACGGAAACATGGATACTACAATTCGCATTACAGCCCAATTCTACGAAAATTACGCAATCGGTCCTAATGGTCCTACAGGTACTCCCTATTGGAAACCCAAAGGTGGCCATGAGTTTATCCTTAAGGTAGACTCTGATGTTGCAATGTATGCACCTAATCTTAAGGACATTCTCAAAGACATGGTGGCTGACCAATCAAACCAATACGAAAAGTTTGAATACATTGACCATGAAATGGTCTTCTCTAAACCTACTGAATTATCAGCAGACATTTTCTTAACCAAAGTACGTAACCAATTTGAACTTGCATAATATGAATACATTTACACCACAATTCCGCACCGCGGTAGAATCTGTAGCCGAAGAACTTGGACTACTTAATGCAACTAATTCCCGTCATGAAAGAACTGGAACAATTGCATATATTGACACGGTAACAAATTCCGTGTATACATTACACACCAATGGGTACATTCGTCGTACTTTCCGCAACCTAGGATGGTATCGCGGATATTCACAGAATGTTACATACCAATTGAATCCAATTAAAAGAACCAATGGGGGTACCACTCGAGTTATGATGACTCCATGGGAACAACTTGGTAAACTTACCACTAGTGTAATTTCTTATCGTAAAACAAATACAATTAAAAAATAAGAATATGGGATTAGATATGTACCTTACCAAAAAACATTATGTTCAACGCTGGGATCATCATCCTGCCGAAAAACAATTTGAAGTAACCGTTAATCGAGGTGGTCAACCTTATGGTCACATAATCGCAGATAAGATTAAGTATATCGAAGAGGAGGCCGGTTACTGGAGAAAATCAAATCATATTCACCGATGGTTTGTTGAAAATGTACAAGAAGGAATTGATGAATGCCAAGAAGCATACGTATCTTCACGTAAGATTGAAGAACTTCATTCGGCGTGTAAAGAAGTCCTGGAAGATAAAAGTAAGGCAAGCGAGTTATTGCCTAGACAGAGTGGATTCTTTTTCGGTGCTACCGAATATGATGAATGGTACTTCGGAGATATTGAAGAAACTGTAAAAATCATTGAACCTATACTAGCCGATATGGATGAAGGTGGTAATTTACCTTATGACCTTTACTATCAATCATCTTGGTAAGGTACCCACACATACATTACACTTGGACAGTTGGACACACTAACTGTCCAAGTTTGTCTATAAACACTTTCAGAAACTTATCCAATTTGTTATAATTAAATAAAACGGAAATATGGCTGAAAAGAAATATAAATTGGTACATCTCTATCCTCCTGCATTTACTACAATTAATGGGCAAAAATACCTATTACCAGGATGGATCCCAGTAGAACCTGATACTACATTTGATGATGTTGAACACATCAACCCATGGAGAAAAAACATAGAAGAGTTTAAGGTTGAAGGTTCAAAAGGTAATACATACACTATTACAAAACGGGATAATTCTTTATCATGTGATTGTCCTGCAGGTAAATTTAGAGGTACATGTAAACATATTGCTAAGATGAAAATTGAATTGGATCTAGCATAATATATAAAATAAAATTTGACATGAGTAAATCTAGTGGAACAAGTGGAATTGGTGGAGTTAAACCAACCAGCGGAACAAGTGGAATTGGTGGAGTTAAGCCAACTAGCGGAACGAGTGGTATCAAAGGTATTAAATAATGAAATCATTTAAAGAATTTGTTAACGAAGGAGTTATTCAAAATCTAAAAGATCCACAATTTAATGGATCTGAACCATCTTCAATTGAAATACATAATCAAGGTGTAGGTGGGGTTAGATCTTTACAAGGTCATAGAGATCATATAGTTAATCTTTTAGAGGAAATGTTAAAGGAAGCCAAATTTGCACAAAAGAACCATAAGATGGCACATTGGCATGTTGGAAAGATTTTAAGTTTAGCAGATCCTGATAAAATGAGTGGTGTGTTTTTATCGTATTTAAGAAATCACCAAACCGCAGTTGAAGAGTTAGAAAATACTCGTAAAAAAGGCGGTAACGGTCCAGGTAAAACAATTCCTAAAGGATTAATATAAAAATAAAATTACGCAATGGGATTAAGATTTAATAGCATTCAGGAATACGGAGAATATCTTTATAATGAATGTATCAAACAGAATAAACAAAAGGACGTATGTAACAGCGGTAAAGGTGGTACAAAAACTAGAGTAACCGACTCTGACCCAGATGGGTTTAGCTTAACATACACATCAAGTAATCTTGATTCTAAATCACAGGAATACTTAAACAGTCATACTTTAATAAGTAAGGCACCTCCACAAAACGCACCTTCACATATAGAAATAGTTGAAGGCGAAGTATGGAAACAAACTATTCATAAGTATGATAAAAATGTTTATGCAAATAAAACGGTAGTTGATAATTCAACTGACTTTTCTGTTTCTGCAGATGCATCATATAAAGAGGCCAATGTTAGTGCTAATTATGAACAAGTTTATTCCGAAGAAGATACTAATGTAAGTGAAGAAGTTTCAAAAGAAGCATCATCATATGATTTAGAATTTCATGGTATAGAAGGAAAGCATTATGCTGTTGACTTTTACACAAATAAATATACCTGTTCTGATCGTCCAACATTAGAAATTACTTATACTTTTAAGTCAATAACATTTAGAGCGGTATGTGACTTTTCAGACGGTGCTGCATTACATTGGAACAATGAACATTATCATAAAACATATGATATTGTATCATTAGGACTTGATCCTGTTGTTACAGTTCCACAAACTGTAGCATTTGATGTTAACTATGATAATCCATGGCCTAGCTATACAATAACAAATATTCACGATAATATATGAAATACATAAAGTTATACGAACAATTCATTAACGAAGAAAATGAAGGAAAGGAAAAAGTTAAAATCATTTTACTTTCTAACATAAGTGAAGAATCAAAAACTGTACCTGCTATTGAGGCAGAATGTAAAAGAAGAGGTATACCTTTCACGGTAATTAATGTAGATGAGGCAAGATTAGAAAGAGATGATGATGGCGAAACTTTTGTTATCTCAGATTCAAAATCAAAGGTGGACATTAACTCTGATGATACTGCAATTTTAACAAGAAGAGGTGTAGTTAAGAGTACTTACACAAGAGATATTGTTGAGCAGTTGGAAGCAGCAGGATTCTTTGTCGTTAATACATTAGAATCAATTCTTGCTTGTGAAAATAAGTATGTTACTTCAAAGATACTTATGGATGCAGGTATCGCTGTACCTAAAATGGCATTAATTGAAAATGAAGACTTCATGGATGACGCAGTTAATACAATTGGCGGTCAATTTCCAGTCGTATTAAAGATGCTTTCAGGTTCTCATGGAATTGGAGTTTCAATAGTGGACTCTATGGAATCTCTTAAATCAGTTGTACAAACTATTTGGAAAGCAAATAAAAACGTAGAACTTTTAATCCAAGAAAAGATTGAATCTGATTATGACTTAAGAATTCACGTTTTAACGAGCAGATTTAATTCACCGTCTCCATCTGACACAGATTCTATTATTCTAGGTTATATGAGACGTAATCGAGTTGATAAAGATTTTAGAACAAACTACTCATTAGGTGGAACTGTTGAAAAAACTAAGATAACACCAGAACAAGAAGAATTGGCAATTGCATCGGCGAGAGCAGTTGGATGTAATTGGTGTGGAGTTGATATTATTGTTGATAAAGAAACTGGAAAGAATTATGTATTGGAGGTAAACTCATCACCGGGTACAGAAGGTTTAAAGAAAGCAACAGGAATTAATGTTGTAGGTGATGTTATTGGTTTTATCGAAGATAAAGAAAATTGGATCCGCGATAAGAAAACCGTAGGATTCCGTGAAACTGTTACTATCCCAGGTATTGGTGATGTTGTAGGAAAATTTGATACTGGAAACGGTGCCCTTTCATGTTCATTAACATACGATAAAATGAACATAGCTGATGATGAGAAAACCGTAACTTGGGAACTAGGTGATAAGAAATTCAAATCAGATATCATTGGATTCTCAAATGCCGAGGTTGGAGAAACTAAACATAACAGACCTATTATAGAAATGGATGTTGTGTTCGCTGGTAAAACATATAAGGATGTACATATCTCATTAGTGGATCGTAAGGATAAGTCAACTAAATTCCTAGCTAACCGCAAATTTATGGAAAGAATAGGATGTTCGGTTAATCCTTACAAAACATTTGTACTAACATCGTTTGATGAAGAGTATGCACCATTAGATGCAAAAGGAAATAATCACAGTGGAATAAAATTTGAAAAATAATAAAAATATGAAACACATTAAAGAATTTAAGTCTTTTATTGATGAAGCCATCGATACTAAGTACTGGGCTACTTATAATACTGATACTACTATCAATGTAAATAAAGAATTTGCGAATAAATCTAAAGATTTTGAAGATACATTTTCATTAGCAGTTTCTGATTGGAACAATGAAGCTGATGGCGCTGAGAACAGAATTAAAGGTTCACAAATCAATAAAGTTAAAAAATTAGCTAATGAATTCTTTAAAAAAGAAGGTTGGATATCAATTAATGTAATCCAAGCAATGATATCACAAGAAACTTTTTAATTATGAAACATATACAAACATATGAGTCTTTTAAGAAGACTTACGGACAAAGAATATCACCATCCGATTTTAAGAAAATACCGGTAGGTAAAAATGTACACTATATGGGAAGCCGCTATGAGGTGGTTTCAAATGACGGATACATCTTAAGTCTTAAAAGAGAAGATGGTCTTACTGCTAATGTTAACCTTGGTCAATTTAATCAAGGTGGTCAAATTAATGAAGCATATGTTGGACCATTTGTTTTTAATGATAAAATGTCAGATGAAGAGTTAAAGGTAATGTACGATGATGCTGTAACTGGATATGCTAACTGGCAAAAAGGATTCCAATATCCTAAATCAGACTATAAGAAAGCTTACCAAGAAATTGAAAAGATCTTAAAGAAAAGAGGCGTTACTGTTGAATCATTAGTTGCTGAAGGACAATTCTCATGGATGACATTAGATACTGATCGTCAAATTGGATCTGAAAGAGAAAACACTATCACTGTTTATATGTTTAGTGACAAAGGTGAAAAGTGGCAAGAGAGAAGATATGAAGGTTATGGAGTATTCGGTGGTAAAGATTACTATGAACTATTGGCCCAAATGAATGGTGTTGAAAATGCAGACAGACAAGACGGTATTGATATTGCATTTGGTAAACAAAAGGTTAAAGGAAAGATTCTTTTTCCAGCATTAGTTGAAGATCCTAAATTTAATTGGAAAAGACATGATTTTACTAAAGAACCTGAAAACGATCCAAACCAATCATGGTACCAAGAAGATGAAGAAGATGATTATAACGAATCTACTGTTAATGAAGCTGCAAGTGTACCTTCAAACATTATGGATTTTGCAAAGAGAAAAGGATCTTATGCAGTTAATCTCGTAAAGAAAGCTGCTACATGGGCTGAAAAGGCTGGTAAATATATTAGCGGTGGTACTGCAATAGGAAAGGATTATGACACTATCATTCTTGATATGAAGCATCAAGGATCTGAGATCTATATTAATCTTAACGATGAAACGATCGAATTATTTGGAGAAGAAGTAACCGATCCTAAATCATTTAAAAAGGTCTTAGACGCAAACGGATAAATATTATAATATGAAACACATTAAACTATTTGAAGACTTTACAAATGAGTCAAATATTCATTTCTACAGCCCAGGCTTAGATATGGAAAAATTAGCAGCCACAAAACGTGACTATAACTATGACAGTCCAAAAGATTTAGTAAATATAGTATCTACAATGTTTTTACCTCCTAATAAATTAAAGGAGTTAAGCGACGGAAGAGTTAGTTTAAAACCTGAATCTAAATCAAAGTTTTACATTCAAACCACTACTAAGTTTGATATGGATAAAATTAAAGAAGAGCTTATTGATTTTGCATTTAGTTTTATGGGAGCAGAAGGAATATCGGGGGTATCAATTAAAGAATTGAGTCCTAAACAACTTGTAGTATATGCAGATCTTCAGGATGGTGTTACTATTAATGGAGAAAAACAAAAATCATAATATGAAACATATTAAACTATTTGAAGACTTCATTAATGAAGCACGTTCAATTGAAAAGATTGAAAAAGATCGTAACAGAGTTATTAATGATATGGCTGAGGCCGTTACCAACTGGAAAGCAGCAAAGCAATCAGGTGATAAAGAAGCTGAAGCATCATTCTTACAGAAACTTAAAGATCTTACTGCAGAAAAGAATGAACTTGCAAAAGAACTTAATTCTGCTATTGCATCAAAAGACCGCTTTATTGAATTGGTTATCTCTGAAAATAACACTATCTATGAAAGTGTAATGTCAGAAATTGATTTATTGGCCAAAGAAGCAAAAAACTTTAAAGACTTTGTTAAGGAGTTCAAAAAAGAATTTGGTGAAGCTGGGGATCCAAAAGAATTAGATGCATGGTTAAAATCTATATATGATTCTGCAAAGAATGAGAGTATGAATGAAGGTGAAGATGTTGCTAAATCTATTCATGATCATTGGTTTGAACTATACGACGAAAAATTCATTAATGAATATCCTAAAGTTGCAAAAATCCTAAAGAACCGTCCTAATATTGATCGTCGTGAATTGGCTAGGATTTGGGATGAGGTCTACGGCAAAGACTTTAAAAAGGAGTATCCTGAAATGTGGGATAGAATGGACGAATCTAAACTTAAGTAACCTAAAACCTTTTACCGTTTTTTCATATAATAATAAAGGGATCCCTTTCAAATAGGTGATCCCTTTGTTATTATTATAATATGAAAACACTATTATGGCTTGATGATATCAGAGATCCAATGGATAACACTTGGTTATCTTGGATGATGGAAGCTGGAATTAACTCAAGTGAATTTGAAATAACATGGGTTAAGAGTTATGATGCGTTTACTAAATGGATCATTAAAAATGGGTTACCTTCGTTAATCTGTTTTGACCATGATTTAGGTGAGGATGTTGCAAAAAGCCGTGTTTCTAAAGGTATGAGTAAAAGACAAGCCCGTACCTTAAAGAGAGAAACTCTAAGCGGTTTTGATTGTGCAAAGTGGTTAATAGAATTCTGTTTAGATCATAATGTAAATCCACCAGAGTATAAAATTCAATCGGCAAATCCAGTAGGTGCTGAAAATATTAAAGGTTTAATTGAAAATTTTAAAAGAAATGTTAAGTTTTAAAAAGAAAGAAGAGAGTAAGTTTGCATTTAAAGATAACCGACCGTTTAGACAAAAGGTTAAGGATTTTGGAGTAATGCTATTGTATTGTATGATATTTTGGAAAAGCCGTAAAAAAGGAATGATCCGCACTATGACCATTGGGTGGTCGGATATTCGTGCAGTATTCTTTCCAAAGAACTTTGCTGAAAAGTATCGCTATTTAGGAACGAGTGTATGGAACGAAGATAATGAATATTATAAAGCATTATTCCCACTCGTACTTGCACTTGACTATGAAGCAAAACCAAAATGGTGCCCAAGGTGGTTTTTACGATTCTTACACCTATTTGGATCAGATAATTCAATAGTAAGGGTACGTAATAGGAGACTGCACAATCTGTCAAAGAAACTGACTAAGGGTATTATGTTTGTGGATTGGAAAACTAAGTGGACTAGTTATGACCTACGAATTTCTATCCATGCGCCAGAACATTTACAGGAATTAGCTTCTGCAATTGAGGGTAGATTTTATTCCAGAGGTCGCCAAAAAGAATTGGTTGAGCAGATAAAGAAGATCGACCCTAATGCATCTATTATTTGGGGCAGTATTAGTAGATTAGAAGAACAATTAGAACAATTAGAAAATAAAGAAAAATGAAAATAACTTTTATTTCAGACACTCACACACGAGAGCGTAATTTAACATTACCTGGTGGAGACGTACTTATTCATGGTGGTGATATCATGAACAGTGGTTGGAATTACATGGATGTAATGGATTTCTTAAAATGGTTCGCATCACAACCTTACGATGAATTAATTTTTATCGCAGGTAATCACGACCGTAGATTTGAAAATGACCCTCTTGATATTAAAAACATATTGGAAGGTTTTCCAACCATTACTTATCTTGAAGATGATTGGGTTACTGTTGGTGATGGTGATCCACATGATCCAAATGTAAAAACTGCTAAAATCTATGGTAGCCCTTGGCAACCTGAGTTTTATAACTGGGCATTTAATCTTCCACGAAGAGGTGATGAGTTAAAAGCAAAATGGGATGCAATACCAGAAGATACTGATATCTTAATTACACATGGACCTCCACAAGGCCACCTAGACGCGAGCGGTTCACCTTATAATGAACCTAACTTAGGATGTGAATTGCTAAGAGTACGAGTAGATGAGATTAAACCAAAGATTCATATATTTGGTCATATTCATGGTAGTAGCGGATATAAGGAACATAATGGTACTCACTTCATAAACGCATCTGTTCTTAATGAACAGTACGAAGTAGTAAATGATGGTATTACTGTTGATTGGGATCCTGAAACAAATGAAATTAACTTTATATAATAATAAAATTAGGAATGGGAGAGTTTCTTGAAAAGATTTCATGGCTAACACGCAGATGGAATTTTAAGTTTAGACTTTTTGATCTTTATCTGCATGACGAATTCAGTACATGGGGTTTTGAATTCTTTACTATTCAGTATGACTATAAGGCATATTCTGCTCTTGCTTTTTTAGTAAGACTTCCTAATAAAACAACAGTTAAAGAATTTACCATAGACGACTGGGATTTGTTATTCCTAGAAAGACCTTTATTTAAGTTATGGGAACGTCTTGACGATAAAAAAACTTGGGGTAATAATTTATCAGGTTTTGAAAAATTAACATTAAGAATTTTAAATAAGATTATAAAATGAAATTTGAATATGTAGGTTATTGGGATAGATTTTATATTACACCATCTATTGCCATTGTATTGGATCCTCTATATGCTGGGTATAAATACTTAAGTATCAGTTGGTTTAAACATTCAATTGAGATAAGTTGGGGTCACGTGAAAGGAGGAACTGATGAGTAAAGTAATTGGAATTACATGTTCTGCATTTGATCTGTTTCATGCAGGCCATGTTAAAATGTTAGAAGAAGCTAGGAAACACTGTGATTATCTTATAGCAGCATTACAAACAAATCCTACTATTGATAGACCTGAAAAGAATAAACCAATACAATCAGTTGTAGAAAGGTATGTGCAATTAGACGCATGTAAATGGGTTGATCAAATTGTACCATACGAAACAGAAAAAGATCTTGAAGATATCTTTTCATCATTTAATATTGATGTTAGAGTAATTGGAGAGGAATACAAAAACAATGAATTCACCGCAAGGGGAATTTGCGAGAGAAGAGGAATTAAGATTATCTTTAACACAAGAGATCATGGTTTCTCAAGTACAGAACTAAGAAAAAGAATACACAATGAAGAAAGCAAATTGGGGCACAAAGTTGCCAAAAACGAAATACCTTCTTAATGCAGGAGGTAAAAGATTTAAGTCAAATACCTTATTAGGGCTAATCTGGAGATTCATATCAAGAAAGGCTGATTAATTTAGGTAATGATGAATAAACTACATTTAGATTTTTTAGAGGTTGGTACCAGTGACTTTAACACTTATATGGAAACTTGTAGTCCAAATGAGAAAGGTCTTGTTATTGAACCTCTAAAAGTTTATTTGGATAATTTACCTGATAACGACAATGTCATTAAAGTTAATGCAGCTTTATTGTTTGGAGATCAAACAACGGTTCCTATCTATTACATAAAGCCTGAAACAATAAAAAAGTACGGTCTTTTTGATTGGATGAGAGGATGTAATTCTGTAGGAAGTCCTCATGATCTACATCTAAATTACTTTAACACCGAGGCAGAGTTTGATAAATGGCATGAAGCATGGAAATCAAAGGATGCTCCGAAGGGAAGAAATCTTTTAGAAGAAGGGTTAGTAACAGTAGATGAGGTGCCTTGCGTAACTTTTGCATCTATTATCAATGATCATAATATAGGTAGTGTTAAATACATTAAAATTGATACAGAAGGATTAGATGCAGATCTTTTACATTCTATATTAGATGACCTATGGATGATTAATGAAATACGGTTACCTGAAATTATTCAATTTGAAACCAATGTTCATAATGATCCTAATAAATCGTTTGAAGCAATTAATAGATTAAGACGTATGGGTTACGATGTTTATGTAGGTGAAGCAAACGAAAACCAATGGCATCCATTTGTTGACACTATTTATCGTGATTGTAAAGCAATAATTAAAGCAAAATGGTAAAGAAAACAGGTATAAAGAAAATTCAAAAAGAATACAGAGAAACACCTAAAGAAGAAATTCGCGAAGCAATCATAGAAAACTTTATTTATGGATTCATAGGATCTGTAATTGTAGTTTTCATCGCAAATCAAATTGATGTAGCTGTTTTGTTTAGTTACATCGCATATTACTTCTTTGTTGGTAAAGTAGTAAATCGTCCAAAGTACGTTACATCATTAGGTAAGTTTATTGTTTTTCCTGCATCTGCTGCAATGGGAGCATTCACAGGTTATAAACTTGCACAACTTATATCACCATACTTATGAAAATTGCATTAATTGCGCACGATGGCAAAAAGGCGGCAATGGTTGCCTTTGTTATGAAACGATTAAACTTCTTTAATAGAGGAGATGTTAGTATTATTGCAACCGGTACAACGGGTTCAGTGATAACACATGCAGGGATTGATAAAGTAGAAAGAGTAAACAGTGGACCTATGGGAGGTGATGCTGAAATAGGAGCAATGGTTGCGAGAGGAGAAATATCAGGAGTTATCTTTTTTAGAGATCCTCTTGATAAACATCCACATGAACCTGATATACAAATGTTGATGAGAGTATGTGATGTCCATGATGTTCCTCTTGCTACAAATTATAGGTCTGCTCATATAATGATTAAGTATTTTTCTAAAAAATAAATAAGATATGAAAACGGAATTATGTTCTATTTTTGAAAGTTATAAGGCAGATAAATGCCCAGCGGTATATCACACCTATTCATTACCATACTATGGTTTATTAAATAACATTAGACATAATGTTGAAAATGTATTAGAAATAGGTATAGGAACAGTTCCTCTAATGGAACAAATTGTTGGTGAAGGTTATATACCAGGAGCAAGTATTAGAGGGTGGCGAGACTTCTTTCATAATGCGAATGTCTATGCAGTTGATATAGATGAAAGTGTACTTTTTACTGATGAAAGGATTTTTACAGAAAAGGTAGATCAATCATCAGTTGATAGTATTAGAGCTTATTTAAGTAGAATAGGGATCACTTTTGACTTTATTATTGACGATGGATCTCACCTAATAGATCACCAAATAATATCTATATACGAGTTCAGTAAACACCTTAATATGGGAGGTATATACATTATAGAGGACATACACCTTAAGTATCTAGGTGCATATGATGATATTGAAATACCTAATATGAGCAGAATCTATACCCATATTGGAGGTAAAGATCCATGGGATAACTTTATTGCATATAAAAAAATATGAAAATGATACCAAAAATACTTCACATGGTATGGGTTGGTAAAGCAGAACCACCTCAATACTTTTTGGATAATCTTAATAAGTGGAAAGAATTAATGCCACATTGGACTTATATGATATGGACCAATGATACATTAACTGAAGAATTCTTTGATAAGGATTATCTTGAGCTTATGAAGACTGTAACTAATCCTTCACAAGTATCTGATTTTATTCGTTTCTATGTAATGAATAAGTGGGGTGGATATTACCTAGATGCAGATGTAACACCTCTTCGTAACTTAGAAGAGCTCCCTATTCATAATTCAATTGTTTTATGTAATGACCTACCTGAAACCGGTCCTAACTATATGATGTGTGCATTTATGGCAGGTATACCTAATCACCCATTATGGAAACTTTGTGTAGAAGAGTGTTGGAAAGTTGATCTTAACATTGAATATGGTGTAGGCATAACACCAACTGGGCCAGCAGTATTAGGATATGTTAGCCAACAACTTGTTAATTGGAGTGAAGTAGGTGGATATACACACTTACCATATTGGTACTTTTATCGTAATCAGATTGGAGATCCAGGCCCTTACATTCCTGACAGAATAATGAGAGACCACCCAGATGCATTTGGAAATCATTTTTATGCAGCAAGCTGGATGTAAATAAATATTTTATGATAGAAAGATTAAAGAATATAATTAAGAAGGAAGCTGATGCAGTTTTAAATATTCCAATTGACATAAGTATGATTGATGCAATAGAATTAATACTTAAACAGTGTCATAGTCTAAAAAGAGGAAAGGTCGTATGCAGTGGTATGGGTAAAGCTGGTCAAATTGCCTTAAATATATCAACCACACTTTCTTCAACGGGCACACCTTCGGTTTATCTTCATCCAAGTGAAGCACAACATGGAGATTTAGGAATACTCCAAGATAATGATGTACTCCTTGTAATTTCAAATAGCGGTAAGACTAGAGAAATTGAAGAACTTATCTATTTAGCAAAAAATCTTGATCCTCATATCCAAGTTATTGGAATAACTAGAAATCCTGATAGTCCTCTTGGTAAGATGTCAGATGTTACCCTTCTTACTGGTGAAACAGAAGAAATCTGTCCGCTAGGAATGACACCTACTACATCAACGACTATTATGACAGTTATTGGTGATTGTTTAGTATATGGTGTAATGGAACAAATCGGATTTACTAAAGAAGAATACTCTAAAAGACATCATGGGGGATATCTTGGTGAGAAGAGCAAATCTAAATGAAATAAATAACAAAAACTAATATATGTCACAAAACGAAATAGCACGAGCAGCAGTACTTTATAACGTTACACGAGATGAATACGTTAAAATTGACGAACAAACTAATACTGGGGATCCTTCATTAGTACAATGGACATGGGTTACCAACCCTAATCTTGCTACTCGATGGGTCAATATTTTAGAATTACAATACTTTTTAACTGACACCCCTCTAGGCAATCCTGCAACAGTACCTTATCCTTGGGAAGTTCAGTGGATGTATTTTAGCGTATAAGCCAACATAATATCCTTTATTCCTTACAAATTATATCATAAGTTATGATATATAAAATAAAAGAATAAAGACATGGCATTAAGACAAAGTACACTATTTAACATGGATGGTGGTTTATGGTTTAAACTAGATGGTGGAGTAGGAGCCGCAGTTTCACTGCCCGTTTCAGCAACAAGATATACCAATCTAAATGATTTTCAAATCATCGTACCTATTGCAACATGGAATCCTAACCAATGGGGGGATGAACAGAGACAATTAAATGATAGTAAATATGGATTTAGAATTAGAGAATCTATATTTACATCTGCTGTACTTGAAGAATCTCCAATTAACGATTCGGCACTATCACCTTATAGTACAGGAGGTGATCCAAACATTTTATCAAGAACTTCTGTATTGTATTCATATAATGAAGGTGCATACCTTCATATTAGAGCTGGGTGGGAAAGTCAATCACCAGCCCAAATGGAATTCGCATGGGTTGACACCCATCAAAAGGCAACTCGCTTCTCTAACTTATTACCTATTGAAACTATTTTAGATCAATCTATACTAGGTGATTATAATTACGGTTATGGTATTGAGCAATATTACTTTACAAAGGCAGTAGAAGTCACCCAATACAATTTGTTTAGCGGTGGTCCAACTGGGGACAGAGATATACAAAGAGCATTCGTTCCGTTTTCTAAGGAAAGGGGACAGTATCTAGTAATTGATGATCCTGGTTTACCACCATCACAAATGACATTTACCTTTACAAGTGATGCATGGGCAGGCGTAAGATTTGCTAATGCTGCTGACTTCTTAACAATAGTTAATGGAAGTAGCTTATCAGCTGAAGCATACGGATGGGACTTACCGCAATTCTATTTTAACCGTGCGGCAAGACCACCTAAAGGTGATCCATTTACTACATTCTGGTGTGATGAGAACAACGGACCATTTAACTGTATTGGATACGAAATGCCAACATGTACTTGGTTATGTAGAGAAGCAAGTATTCATCAATTTAGTTTTGTAGATTACTTTAACTCTGTTCAGAAATACTTAACATCCGATCGCTGCTACCCTAATCCAATGGAGTTCAATCAGTGGTGGTCTCGTCAAGATTATGGAGCGTTTGAGCAGTGGTTATATCAATTTTGGTTAAACTGTGGTGGTCAACCAGAATAAACAAATCTATATTACATCCATATAATATACAAATAAACATTGTATATTATGAATTTAGGAAATGAATTTCAAAGATATGCCATGAGTGATCATGGCATTTCTTCTTTAACAATGCACCACTACGGAAAGCATATTCAATCATCACTAACTCCTTACATTCTTGAAGAACGAGAG
>Ga0209229_10000112_pt1 | contig 29944 bp, 53 predicted proteins | sample SanBayMetagenome_FD_187466 | JGI IMG/M metagenome (GOLD analysis project Ga0209229, IMG submission 187466) | Freshwater and sediment microbial communities from dead zone in Sandusky Bay, Ohio, USA (SPAdes) (version 2) | ecosystem: Environmental > Aquatic > Freshwater > Lentic > Sediment... | reverse complement strand
ATGCTCGACGCGTTTTGTCGCTGAACGGCACGGCAGCCAACTTGGTGGTGGCAGCCGGTGATCGTCTCCGTATCCGCGCTGCGGCAACGGGCACGCTTGCCAACACTGTCACGTTCCCGGTCTACATGCTCAACTTTAGCGTCTCGTAATATGTCCAATATCTACCTTCGCCACCCCAGACATGGGGAAAAAATCGCTATCTCATGGATGGAAGCGAGGGAAGATATGGAACAAGGATGGGAGGAATTTGACCCCTCTGATCCTGATGAGTCTGAACCCTCGGCGTCGTCAGATGTGGCGGCGCTGGGGGATTCTCAGCATAATGCGTTGAGAACGCGTCGCCGCCGTAAGGAGTAAATCATGGCTACAACTGCTGCCGATCAAATCAACGGCGCGTTGCGGCTGATCGGGCAGTTGGCCGAGGGCGAAGTCCCTTCTGCGGCCACCTCGCAGGATGCCCTCACCGCTTTGAACCAGATGCTCGACTCATGGAGTACCGAGCGTCTGGCTGTCTACTCGACCCAAGATCAGGTCTATAACTGGCTGCCTAACGTCCGCACCATTACGATGGGGCCGACCGGCACGTTTGTGGCCGAGCGTCCTATCCTGATGGATGACGCTACCTATTTTCGTGACGCCTCGACCAACGTGTCGTATGGCATCAAACTGATCAATAACCAGCAGTACAACAGTATTGCTGTTAAGACGGTAACGTCCACGTATCCGCAGTTGATGTGGGTCAACATGACCTACCCGGACGTGGAGATTTACATCTACCCAGTGCCAACCAAAGTACTGGAATTTCACTTCGTATCGGTGCGCCCGCTGACGCAGCCTGCTGCGCTAGACACCGACTTAGCGTTCCCGCCGGGATACCTGCGGGCTTTCCGATTTAACTTGGCTTGTGAACTTGCGGCGGAGTTTGGTGTCGAACCCTCTCCGCAAGTGCAGCGCATTGCTATGACTAGCAAGCGCGACTTGAAGCGCATCAATAACCCGGATGACTTGATGGCAATGCCAGCGGCACTGCTTGTCAACCGACCGCGCTTCAATATTTTCACTGGAAATTTCTAAGTGAAGACGCCGATTCTCGGATCGTCGTACGTCATCCGGTCGGTCAATGCAGCCGACAGCCGATGCGTGAATCTTTACCCAGAGGTGATTCCCGAGGGCGGCAAGGAGCCTGCTTACCTGCAACGCTGCCCCGGCCTGACGTTAAAAGGCACGTATGGCACTGGCCCGATTCGAGGGCTGTGGTCGCTAGGCAACTACCTTTATGTTGTTTCAGGTAACGAGTTTTTTAAGGTAGACGACACTTTTGACGCTTCAGTTGACTTGGCGTTAGAAGACGGCGGCGACATATTGTTAGAAAGCGGCGGCGACTTACTGGCTGAAAACAACACTCCAGTGGCGTTAGGTGAAATCAGCGGCACTGGCCCTGTTTCTATGGCTGACAACGGCACGCAAATTTTTATTGCCGCCAACCCAGACGGTTACATTTTTAATTCTATTACGGAAGAACTAGCGCAAATTACTGACGAGGACTTTCCGGGTGCAGTGACCGTTGGCTATCTTGACGGTTACTTTGTATTCAACGAGCCGAACTCGCAACGTGTCTGGGTCACGAGCCTATTGGATGGCTTGTCGATTGACCCCTTGGATTTTGCAAGCGCTGAGGGTTCACCAGACGGGCTAGTATCCCTGATCATTGACCATCGAGAGGCGTGGCTGTTTGGCACGAACTCCGTGGAGGTCTGGTACAACTCCGGCGACGCCGACTTTCCGCTCACCCGCATCCAAGGCGCTTATAACGAGATCGGCTGCATCGCGCCGTACTCGGTAGCCAAGATGGACAACTCTGTCTTCTGGCTCGGCGCAGATGCTCGGGGTCAGGGCATTGTGTATCGAGCCAATGGCTATCAAGGCGTGCGCGTATCGACCCATGCCGTTGAGTTTGCCATTCAGCAGTACGACAACCTTGCCGACGCAGTTGGCTATACGTATCAGCAGGACGGTCACACGTTCTACGTGCTGAACTTTACGGATGCCGATACGACATGGGTGTTTGACGCGGCTACGGGCGCTTGGCACGAGCGTGCTGGTTTCCGTAATGGCGACTTTAAGCGCCATCGCGGCAACAACCACGCTCGGTTTGTAGGCCAACCGATTATTGGTGATTATGAAAACGGACGTTTGTACGCGTTTAGCCTTGACGTATACGCCGACGCGGGCGTCACGCAAAAGTGGCTACGCACTTGGCGTGCGTTGCCTACCGGCGCCAACAACCTGACCCGCACGGCGCATCACGCGTTACAAATCGACTGCGAAACGGGTGTCGGCCTATCGGGCTATGCGTTTACCGATCAGCAATTTTTGGGCAGCGAGTTGTTGCAGATCCTGCAAACAGAAATCGGCCAGGACATTATTTTGGATGTAAACGCCACCACAGGGGCTGACCCGCAGTTGATGCTGCGTTGGTCAGATGACGGCGGCCACACTTGGAATGGCGAGCGCCAGGTATCCATGGGCCGCATTGGCCAGTACGGCACTCGCGCCATCTTCCGTCGCCTTGGCATGACGACCAAACTGCGCGACCGCGTGTATGAGATTAGCGGCACCGATCCGGTCAAAGTCGCCATTATGGGCGCTGAACTGCAAATCAGCGGTACGGCGTCGTGACGCAGAACATTACGCAAATCCCTGCTCCGCGTGTGCCGTTTATTGACGAGCGCACAGGCCAGATTTCGCGTGAGTGGTTTCGCTTTCTTAACAACCAGTTTCAATTAACGGGCGGCGGCACAACGCAAACCACTATTGCTGATCTTGAATTAACGCCCGCGTTAGCGGCTAACGTCGAGGACGAGTTGGCGGTTGTAAAAGGGCAACTAGACGATTTGCAAAAAGGGCCGCCTCGGTTTGAACCTGGCCTTATCAACTACGGTTCGTTTTTCTCAACGCAGACTCAAGCGGCAACGGTCATCAACACGGCCTACGCCATCACGTACAACAATGCTGATCCGGCGTATGGCGTTTACCGTGACCCCGGCGACAGCAGCAAAATTAAGGTCACTCGGCCTGCTATCTACAACGTCCAGTTTTCTATTCAGGTAGACAAGACTTCGGGCGGTACGGGACGACTGTACATTTGGCCTGCTATCAACGGCACTAACGTAGCCAACTCTGCGTCACTGATTCAGATTCAAGGCAACAACGCCGAAATCTTCTCTGCCGCTAACTTTTTCTTGCCGTTGTCTAACGGCGATTACTTTCAGTTGTACTTTTCCGTGGATGCGCTGGACGTGCAGTTGCAACAATTTGCTGCTGCCCCTCCAGTCCCGGCCATTCCTTCAATCATTTTGACTGTTATGCAGGTGTACGTATGACCGTTTACCTTTCAGCCTTTGCAGGAGCCGGGGCGCAGTTTTTTACCGACGACGGCGCCGTGCTGTCGGGCGGAAAGATCTATACCTACGACGCTGGCACTACTACCCCGCAAGCAACGTATACGTCTATTAGCGGCGCGACGTTTAACGCTAACCCTATTGTTCTTGACTCTGGCGGGCGACTGCCTGAGGACATGTGGTTGACCGAAGGCGTTAAGTACCGTTTTGTGCTGACTGATTCTAACGACGTCCAGATTGGCGAGTACGACGACATTGCAGGCATCAATGACATATCGACCGAATCGGTTGCTTGGTCAACGATTACCGGCACACCGACGACGCTTGCAGGGTATGGAATCACCGACAGCATTACGGCGGCGGCCGCTGCGGCCACTTACGCACCAATCGCTTCGCCAACGTTTACGGGAACGCCGCTGATCCCCGACAACGATACGGTTAGCGCGAACTACGCTGTGGGCTATCGAGAAGCGCCGCCCGTATCTAAGACCGCTAACTACCAGTTAGTGCTGGCAGATCGCGGTAAGTCGATTCTGATGAACGGCACTAGCCTGACGCTGACTATTCCGGCTAACGCCGCTGTCGCGTTTCCGGTGGGCACGGTGGTTATTATCGTCAACCTCAACGCTACGGCGCTCTCGATTGGCATTACGACCGACACGCTGACGCTGGCTAACAGCACGACGACCGGCACCCGTACCCTCGCGCAGAACGGCTTGGCGACCTGCGTCAAGATTGGCTCAACCTCGTGGCTGATCAGCGGAGCAGGGTTGACCTAATGGGCGGCGCTACCCTAGCAGCGGCGATTGCAGGTACGACCGGAGGAGCCGGTGCGGGCGTTGTTGATTACTCGTCCGGGTCTGGGTCGGTGACGATCCCTGCCAGCGCGACGGGCGTCACCATCGAGGTATGGGGCGCAGGTGGTGGTGGCGGCTACGGTACGGTAACGAACATCTTTGGTGAGTTCGCCTACGAGCCGCAGGAGAACCCCGGTGGCGGTGGAGGCGGTGGTGCCTACTCCAAAACTGTACTCGTTCTAACTGCCCCAGATGCCGGTAAAACGATCCTGTACACTGTCGGCGTGGCTGGCACAGGCGGCTCACTTGGCGATGCGGTAGGCGGTGCTGGCACTCAGTCAGTGGCGTATGCCGGAACGTATGCGCTACCCGAGATGATTGCGACGGGGGGATTTGGTGGCTACGGCGGCATCGGTATCTACGGCAGCCAGCAAGGCGCTGGTGGAACGGCCTCTGGAGGCAATACGACCAACACTAACGGCAACGGCGGCGCTGCCTTTACCCAGACTGGCGCAGCCCCTATAGCGGGCGTAGGAAGCCTTGTGGGCGGTGCTGGTGGCGACGGTGGCGATCCGGTAGAGGGCGGTGCCGCTGGCCTGTCTGGGTCTAATGGCCGCGTCCGAATGGTCTTTACCTTTTAGGTGACACATGGCAGTTAACGTCAAAGTCCTGATCCCCGCAAAGATTGCGGAGAACACCCAAGTAACCCAATACACCGCCCAGAACGTGTCGGCCATCATCGACAAGTTCACGGCGACCAACTACAGCGCCTCGGCGGCTACCCTGTCGGTTAACCTCGTGACGCAGTTTGACTCCTCGGGCAACCAGAACTTGATCATTAAGAACAAGACACTGTTGCCGAGCGAGACGTACACGTTCCCCGAACTGGTCGGCCACGTCCTGCAACCGGGCGGGTTTATCTCGACGATTGCCGGTACGGCGTCGGCTATCAACATCCGTTCGTCGGGGCGAGAAGTCTCGTGACAGAACTCGTAGATGACCGGGAAAAGGCTCTTGAGGTCGGCTACGCCGCGACCGACTGGAGCAACCCGGTTTCCTACGAGCAGTACAAGCAGGCCATGTCGGATTGGTCTGTAAAAGGAATTGTTAGGAACGGCAGCCTTATTGGTGCCGCCTACTTTAAGAACGACGAGATTCACGTATCGGTGCTGCCGGAATGGCGGCGTCGATGGGCGACAAAAGGTGTGTTAAAGCAGTTGTTTGCAAACCACACTGTAACGACTAAAGTAACGCCTGGGCATGAGTATATGCACGGGATTCTGGGGCGTTTAGGGTTTGTCAAGCGCGGCGAAGAATTCGTAAGAGGTCCGTACAATGGGCATTGAAACAGCAATTATTGGTAGTGCATTGGCTGGTGGCGCGGCAAGCGCTATAGGCTCTAGAAAAGCCGCTAAAGCACAGCAAAAAGCCGCCGATCAGGCCGCGCAAGTACAGCGCGAGACGTTTGAGCGTCAGGTAGAACTGCAAGAGCCGTTTCGACAGGCAGGCATTACCTCGCAGAACGAACTAATGCGGCTGCTTGGCATTGGCGGAGACGCTTCTGCTGCTGACTACGGGATGCTGACCCGTCAGTTTGGCGAGCGCGATCTGCAAATGGACCCCGGCTACGGCTTCCGTCTGCGCGAAGGCGAGAAGGCTTTGGAGCGTATGCAGTCTGCTCGCGGCAATATGCTCTCTGGTGGAGCAATTAAAGCCGGTCAGCGGTTTGGGCAGGACTTAGCGTCTCAGGAGTACATGAACGCTTTTAATCGAGCGCAGGCACAATTAGGCACGCGCTTGGGTACGCTGGGTAGTTTGTATGGCGCTGGTCAGGCTTCTGCACAACAGATTGCTGGTCAGGCTGGGCAAATGGGCGTGAACGTTGGCAATCTCATAACACAAGGCGGCCAAGCCCGTGCGTCTGGTTATTTAGGACAGGCCAATGCGCTGTCTAATGCGCTTGGTCAGGCTGCTATGGGATATGGCATGTACAAGGGCGGTTACTTCGGATCGCCTGGTCAAGAACAAATGTCTATGGGGACTTTAAACGACCTTTTGCCAGGTGTTTCAGTTACTGGCAGTCGATCTTATGGAGCAGGATTTGCTCCAAGCCCGAACAGAATGGCAGTCAATTATCGCGGTCCGCAATTCGCTAACTTGGGGTAAGCCATGGCAGTCATAGGCGCAACACAAATTGATCCAGTCAACATCCTTGGCTCGTATGCACAAGGCATGGAAGTAGGCCGTGCCAATCGTTTGGCAAGAACTCAAGAAGCCGCTGCCATGCGAGACATGCAGGAAAAGGCTGCGCTTCGGAACATGCTGACTGGCGCCACAGAAAAAGACTTAACTGACCCAGGGTTTTTAAATCGGCTTGCCGTAACGCCTGGTGGCGCTCCTGTAGCGCAATCGCTTTCGCAGACAATGGCCGCCCAGCAAACCGCTAAAAAGACTGGTTTGGAAATTAAAGCGGAAGAGCGAAAGCAGTTAAGAGAAACGTTGAACAACACAATGAGTCTTTTGCGGGGAGCAATAAAAGACCCCACTTCCTATGGAACGCGCCTTCAGTTGGCAGCCGACATGGGATATGACGTTTCTAAGTTCCCGCAGGCGTTCGACCCTGCTTCTACGCCTAAATTGATTCAAGCGTATGTTGATGAATTGACGCCGCTTGAAAAGCAATTTGACGAAGAAGAACGCGCTCGCGTTGAAAAAGATCGTGAGTTCCAACGAAAACTGTCTACGTCTAATCTTCAGTTGCGCCGCAAAGAACTTGATTTGCAGCGTGAAAAGTTTGATCGTGAAGGCGACTTCCAGTATTTAGGCCGCGTTGAACAAATGAGAGCGGCAGCGCAGTTTACTGGCAAGGCTTTGGCGCAGGCTCAACTTGAATTGCCGGGGGCTATTGAACAAGCAAACGTAACATTGGCGCTTATCGACGACATGGTTGGAAAGCCACAAAAGGTTGATAAAGACGGCAACGTTATGGAGGCTGGCACTGCGCCGCATGAGGGCTTTGTTGATGCTGTTGGCGCTACTTGGAAACCCGGCGCTCGACTGATTCCGGGTACGGATGCTGCGTCTTTCCAAGCAATGTACGACCAAGCAACTGGTACTGCGTTCTTGCAGGCTTACGACACGTTGCGTGGTGGTGGTGCGATTGCAAACGAAGAAGGCAAAAGAGCCACGGCTGCGATAACTAGAATGAATCTGGCGCAAGACGAAAAAGAATTTATTAAGGCGGCGCGTGAGTTCCAAGAAATTATTAGGACTGGCGTGCGAAAAGCCGAAGAAAAAGCCCGAAGGGGTAGTCAGGCTGCTGGCGGCGGTGAGTCCGCTGGCCGCTTTATCATTACTCCAGTTCCATAATAGTCGGGGGCGTTAATGCCAAAGTACCGCGTTAGTGATCCAAACACCGGGGTCACACTTCAACTTGAAGGCGATTCGCCGCCGACCGAAGCCGAACTGGTAGAGATATTTAGTAAATACCAGAAGCCTGCTGCACCCGCGCCCGCACCTGCACAACCGCGTGCGGCGGCGCCGGAGGCCGCAATACCGTCTCGCAGATTGCCTGCAATTGGCGATGTCGGTGATCGCGCAACTGGCTTCCGTCAGCAGGTCGAAGAAACCGGCATGACGCCACAAGAGCGCCAGAGCGCTGTGCGCGGTTTTGCTGGATTTACTGGCAGTTTGCTTGCCGGTCCTGTTCTCGGTTCATTGGTGCGCGGAGCAGGCACGGCGTTCCCTGTTTTGCAGCGCTTTACAACGCCTCTTGCCACGTCGTTGGAGACAGGCGGATTTCGCACCGGCTTACCTGCGACGACTAGTAGAACAACTCGCGCAGTAGTCAGTGGCGCTGGCGGCGCTGGCGCCGCTGGTGGTGGCGCATTGGTAACAGACCCAGAGGCGGTGACTGAGGCTGCCGCTGTGGGAACTTTGTTGCCGCAAGTTTTGCCGCCCGTAGCCAAAGTGCTAGCAAAAGGTGGCGGCGCTGTTGTGGACGCACTCTCTGGGCGCACCCCAGACATGCGCGCTAACGAGTTGATTCGCACTGCCGCTAATAACGAGGTCAATGCGTTGCGGCAAGCAATTGCCAGCCGTCAAATCCCAATGCGGGATGCACAACCCGACGTTCCCGTTAGCAGATTGATTGCAGACTTGGACATGCCTGTGTTGCAAGCATTGCTTGCTCGCGCAGAACAGCGTGATCCGCAACAAGTGGTCAATGCGTTCCGCAAACGCGAATCGCAAGACATCGTTAATGAATTGACCCGTATTGCCGGTGGCCCAACTGCCGAAACGGCGCGTGCTGCCCGCGAAGGAACAAAAGAGTCACTGGCTGGTATCACTGCCCCGATGCGAGAAGAGGCTCTTGCCGCCGCTCGTCGCACGGGCAAAGTAGTTCCAAGGCTGGAGACAATTGCTGCTGAAGCAAGAGAAGAGGCCGCCAAACAAGTAGATATTGTTAGGCGACTTACTCCGGCAATTGAACGCGCAGAGGAATGGGCAAAAAGTTGGAGCAAACTGGCTGGACCTCGTTTTGCTCAACCCGGCGATCTTGCAGCAAGAATCCCCGCTGTAGTTGATAGGGCCGCTCAAGAATCATTGCGTTCAGGCGCTCGCGCTCGTGCTGCTGAAAACACAATTAAAATGAGAACCGAAAGGGGCGAAACGCCAATTACGGTTGGAAAACTTACGTCATCAATTGATTCTGTCCTGCGTAAACCTGACATTGCCGCAAACACGCAAGCAACGACTGCATTAAAGCGTATTAAAAGTATGCTTGCCGATAGAGCCATGGAAAACGGAGTTCTTGATCCTGCTGACGTATACGCTATTAGAAAATACGGCGTATCAAGCGTCATTGAGGAATTAAGCCCTGGCGCCGATATGAGAGCCAAAGAGAAGTTAACCGCAAGGGTATTGACTGAAATCAAGCCGCTACTGACTGAAGCAATCGAAAACGCTGGCGGCAAAGGCTTTGGCAACTATCTTGATAGTTTTGAAAAAGGCATGTCGTCCATTCGCGGCATGGAATTAGCCGATCAAATGCGTAAGTTGTACGCAAAGGGAACGCCAGAGGCTAAAGAGCAAATCATCAATTTGGTTCGCGGTGAATCACCGGAGGCAATTGAAGAACTGTTTGGCTCCGGTCGTTACAAGATTAGTGAAGAAATGGCTAAAGATATGCCATTCCTTACTCAACTTGCCGACACGTTGGATTTGGATCGCAAGGCAGTTCAACAGGCTGCTGCCGGTCGCGCTGCCCTTACTGAAGCGGAAGGCAAGGCCAGCGTTCGCGTTCGACTGCCATTCCTTACTCGTGCCTCCACAACGGTTAACGAGGTTGTGGCTGGACTTGAAAAGAAAATGAAGGCAGAAACGATGGACGTGCTGATCCGCGCCGCGCAGTCAGGCCGCGAGTTTAATCGCGTTCTAAACCAAATTCCGGCTCGTGAGCGAAACGTGTTCTTAAAGCAGTTTAAGAACGCAGAGTCGTGGAACAAGTTTGCTGGGCAAGTAGCGCAGGCGGCGCAGGTTCAAGTGACGAGCCGAGCGGCGAAGGACTATCAAGAAGCGCCTGTAATGATGAACTCGCTTGCTCCGCCTCCCGTTAATCAATTGAGGGCACAGTAATGCTTAAAGGCGCACTGAAATCAAAGACCGTTTGGTGGAACGTCCTGCTGGCCGTCCTTGGCGGTCTGGAGTTGGTAGGCGGTCACATGACCGTGCTGTGGGGCCAGGAAGTGGCTGCGGCCATCCTGATGGTAGGTGCTTTGGCTAACTTGGTACTGCGGGCAGTCACCACGCAGGCGCTCTCGGAGAAGTGACGTGGATGACATGCAGGTTCTTTTTAACATCATTCTAGGCGTGGCTGCGTTCCTCGGCGGCTGGACTGTCAATAACCTGACGCGCAGCATCGAGCGGTTAGACAAGGACGTGCGGAACATGCCGCATGTTTACGTTACCAAGGCTGACTACCGGGAAGACATCCAACACATTCGCAAGACGCTGGATGACATCTTTAACCTGATTAACCAACTGAGCAGCACCAAGGCTGACAAGTGATGTGGGCTGCGTGGCTGTGGCGCTATGCCCCACACGCTCTGATCGCAGCAGTGTTGGGTCTGACATGTATATACGCGGTGTATACACTTCGGGAGCAGGGACGTGCAGAACTTAGGCCGCAAATTGAACGACTGGAGGCCGAGTTGGCAGCGGAACGGGCTGACCGAGCGCGTGCTGAACGCGCTTCAGGCTCGTATCAGTTGGAGATTGAGCGCCTTAATAAACGTGCTGTTGATCGTGCTGTTAATCGCACTCCTGTCAGGCTGTGCGTCAGTCCCCCAGCCCCGCCAACCGGGAACGCCGCCCAAGGAACTGATGGTGCCACCACCCCCACCGGGAGCAATGACCGACCGGCTGGAAGCGATCTTAAAGCAGGGCCAGACATCGGAGCCGACCTCTACGCCCTAGCCGCCGCCTGTGACGCCGAGAACGCTAAACTGCGTGCCTTGCAGGGCTGGATAAAAGATGGGGGCTAATCATGGACTGGGCGTTCGTACCGAACTTTAAGGCCGAAGAGTTCAACTGCTCGCACTGCGGCAAGAACGAGATGAAGCAGGAGTTTATGAACAAACTCCAAGCCCTGCGTAGCGCCTACGGTAAGCCGATGAAGATTACGTCTGGCTACCGCTGCGCCAAGCACCCTATCGAGGCCAAGAAGGCACAACCTGGAGCGCACGCATCGGGCTGCGCTTGCGACATTGCTGTCGTTGGTGCGGACGCGCACAGACTGCTGAAGTTAGCCTTTCAGATGGGCTTTACTGGTATTGGCGTGCAACAAAAAGGTAGCGGTCGCTTTATACACTTGGATACTTTGGAGGGCGGCCTGCGGCCCAATATTTGGTCTTATTAGGAGGCGTCATGCGTACAGACGGCATCCCACAGCGCTTCCAACTAGCCGGTCACACCATCAAAGTCAAAGTAATATCGCCTTCAAAGTGGCGTCACGGCAAAAATTGTGTTGGAATGTGGCTTCCAGACAAGTATGAGATTCACATCATAAGTTCTTGTAAAGGCACGAACCGGCAGCAAGTATGGGCGCATGAGGCTATGCACGCCCTTTTTGATGTCGCAGGTCATCCCGACCTGTCGTCAGACGAACAACTCGTAGACCGAACCGGCCACTTGCTGCAACAGATGCTCACAACGATGGAGTAGACGATGCAAGCAAAAGCCACTGACGATGAAATCCTAAAGGCTCTACAGGACGCCAACGGCATCCGAGCCATAGCCGCTAACAAGATAGGCGTCAACGAACGAAGCCTAATGATGCGGCTCAAAAAGATGAGGGCAAAGGGCTACATCATCCCTGAGTCAACGTATCAGCCGGGTGCAGTCAAGCAAGACGTAGATAAGCCCGGATTCTCATTTACCCCGCTGCCTGACGACGACGTTCCCATCGAGGAGTTGATTGAGCAGCGCAAGCGTAAGTTCCTGCACAAGCGCGAACACGAAGAAGCCTCCAAACTCATTCCTATTAAGGTCAAACTCGGCGGCGCTATCGGCCTGCTGCACTTTGGCGACCCGCACGTAGACGACGACGGCTGCGACATTGAAGCCATCGAGCGGCACACGGCGCTGGTGAACAAGACCGAGGGGCTGTTTGCCTGCAACGTAGGCGACACCACGAACAACTGGTGTGGTCGTTTAGCAAGGCTTTACGCCGACCAGAGTACGTCTGCCTCGCAAGCCTGGAAGATTGCGGAGTGGTTCGTCGGTCGCTGCGACTGGCTCTACATGATTGCTGGAAACCACGACCTGTGGTCAGGCTCGGGCGATCCGCTAAAGTGGATAGCCAAGCAGCAGAACGCCCTCTATAAGTCCTCAGAAGCCCGTATAGCGCTTCGGTTCCCGAACGGCATGGAAGTGCGGGTCAACGCTCGTCACGACCACAGCGGCTCGTCTATCTGGAACCCGGCGCATGGCCCGATGAAGGCTGCCATTATGGGAACCCGCGACCACATCTACGTGGCAGGGCATAAGCACGAGAGCGCCTATAGCGTCCTGAAGGATGCGATTAGCGGCATTACCATGCACGCCTGCAAGGTCGCCTCGTATAAGGTCTACGACCGTTATGCGAAGGATCGAGGGTTCAGGGACAACGCCCTGTCACCCTGCGTCCTGACGACGATTAACCCAGACCTACCGCCTGACCATCCAGACTTGGTGAAAGTGTGGTGGGACCCGCAGGAAGGTGCGGACTATCTGACTTATCTGCGACGGCGCTGAAAATCTCAGCGCGTTCCCGAGCGGCTCGCAGGATGCAGTAACGTTGGTGCAGCCGCTTGAGGAACGTCGTGCGACGTTGGCCGACGATCTCGTCATCAAGCAGGGCTTTGACCTGCCCCTCGTTCAGTAAGTTCAGTGATTGGTTTAGTGAGCGCCAGTTGTTCATGGCGCTATTGTAAACGAATTATTTAAGCCGCTGCAAGTACAGGGCTTGTAAGGCGCACACGGTGTCGTCGGCGTCCCTGCCTTCGTACCACTCGCCCCTAGGCTCAAACAGCCCCCTAAAGCGCTTCTGGCCGTCTGAGAGCCGCCCGCCCTTCGCCTTGACCTCTACCCAACATATCCACGCCATGCCGTCGTGCATGGGCTTAATGGCGAGCAGGTCAGGGATGTCGTGACCGGCGCTGGCAAAGTCGATGACCTCGAAGTTGGCCTTGCGGAGGGCTTCGACTATATCCGTGTGGTTGTTGTCCCGACGTTTGGCGTAGCGCATCGGCCTATTATGCCGCTTCCGCCCTTGCCTTCAATCGCGTCACGCCAGGTTCGCCCCACAACTCCCTGACCATGCCACGGATGTGCGGGTCGCCATACGCTTCCTTTACGTCGGTCAGGCTGCGGAGGATGTCGCCCACGTAGTTCTTAAGCCACGACGTGCGCTCTGCCCGCTGCGACCACTCGCCTACGTTGATCCGGGCAAGGTACGCATCGGCTAACCGGAGTTTATGGTAAGGATTATTCCTTACCGACTCCCAATACCGGACGTTGGCCTGCGACGCCCACGAGATGTCGCTACTAACGATCTGCTGCTGGATCATTGGGCTTCACCACACATTCAATCTGATACAGCCGCAGGGCAGGAATCTTGTTTTCCTTAAACCAACGCAGCACGGCCTGACGAGTCACGCCTAACGCCCGAGCGATCTCCGCTTGGGAACCATAAATCTTCAGTAGTTGCTTCGGTGTCATGGGCGCACTGTAACGACTGTTGACACCATAGTCAACATGCGTATACTTAACTCCGGGGATCGGCCCCGCTTACTGGAGACTACGATGGAACAAGACGACTTCCGCATCCTGCAAGAGCAGGAGCGCGACCGGCTCATGGAACTGCACTGCCGGTACGAACACGCAGCCTTCAACGTCATCGAAGGCTTGAACGAACTCAACCGCATCGAAGCCGAAGGCGCTTTCAAATTGCACCAGGCATTTGCCGAGTGCCTCGCTGCTATTGATGCTGCATCCGCCAAACTGAGGGAACCACAATGAAAGTCTACGAGAAGATTGCTGCCGTTACCGCCGAACTGTCCAAGATCGGTATCAGCAAGGACAGCAAGAACACATCACAGGGCTACGCTTTCCGTGGCATCGACGCTGTGTACGGTGCGCTCTCGCCCATGCTGTCAAAGCACGGCTTGTGCATCCTGCCTCGCGTGACTGACCGCCAGGTTATCGAGCGCCAGAACCGCCAAGGCACGGCGTTGTTTTACGTCACGCTGACTGTTGAGTTCGACTTTGTAGCAGCCGAGGACGGCAGCAAGCACACGGTCATCACGGTAGGCGAGGCGATGGACTCTGGCGACAAGGCCAGCAACAAGGCGATGTCTGCGGCTTACAAGTACGCAGCCTTCCAAGCCTTCTGTATCCCGACCGAGGGCGATAACGACGCTGACGCCCACACGCACGAAGTCTCTGCGACTGACCCTGCTGTTGAAGCGTCTGTAGATGCCGCCACCACTATCGAGGAGTTGAACGCCGTATGGAAAAGTCTAAGCGCCGAACAAAGAAAGACCCACTTGCCGATCTTCTCAACCCGCAAGACCCAACTCTCCGGCAAGTAATCGACGACGTATCTGCGTACATCGTCCGTTACTCGCTGACGACCACGGAGGCCAGTTTGGAACAGATTATTGAAGAACGGTTAGCCGGTGACTGGAAGCACGGCTTCTTCGTCAAGAACAAGACGCAAGACCTTCGCGTTCTGCGCGACCACCTTGAGGCTGTGCGGATCGTGCGAAGTTGGTACGAGGTTCCACCGCTATGATTAGGCCGTTAGTTGAATTGCAAACATGGGAGTTTGACTTGGTGAGCCTTGTCGGTGCGCGTCGTGCGTCTGCTCGATGGCACAGCGGCAACGCGGCGCACTACGACCAGAAGCGCATGGAAGATGAACGCACGGCACAGGTTGCAGCGTGTGCAGCCGAGTTGGCCGTGGCTAAGTGGACTAACCGCTACTGGCACGCACACGTTTGGGATGCGCGCGATCACGACAAGTTCAAGGACTTGCCGGACGTTGGCACGAACATAGAAGTGCGGCGCGTCAGGACGAGTGACTCGGCTGCGGTGCGTGAGCATCAAGTCGGCAAGCGTTTAGTGTTGTTTGTCGCCAAACCGGTAATGCCAGAACTTCGTTCGGTTGAGATTCTGGGTTGGTTTCCGTATGACCTTGCATGGCAGCACGGCACACCATCGGATTACGCGCAGAACACGCGATTGCTTGACCCGAAGTATCTTCGACTGGAGATACCGAAATGAACATATATACCAAGCCGTCCCGCTACAACCTGCGCTTAAGCATCGAGCAGTACAAGGTGCTGCTGGAGCGTAAGCGAGAGGCCGAGGAAGAGTGTCGGCGCATCCGCTACCGTGACTTGGTGCAAGCCTGGGGCGTGCGTCAGAGCGTGATCGGCACGGCCTTACAGCGCGGCATCAAGCAGTACGACTACATCCTGTGGAAACAAGGAGAACTGCAATGAAGCCAGACACCTACAAACTGATTGAGATGTGCGTTGAGATTGGCGTCACCCGAGGGCTGCATCGTGCGTTTAAGCATAGCGATGAGTCGTTGATTGACGGTGTTACAGAAAAAGTCAGTCAAGCCGTGATGCATGAAATCTGCGAGTGGTTCAAGTTTGATCCCATAAAAGACACAGGAGAGGAATGATGAGTGCGCTTTTACAACGCATGGTTAAGACGTGGGTTGCTACGTCGAAAAACCCGTGCGAATGGCATTGGTTTGATTTAAGCGGATCAATTCCAACTGATCACGCGGTACACGTTGAGCCAGAATTGTGGCTAACAACATATCGGCCTCCGTTTGATAAGACCGTCTTGGTATATCAGGCGCAGCACAACAAAGTGTCTCACGAAGTCTTGATGACTTTGGAGGGAGATGACCCGGAAGTCGGTATTAAGTTTTCCGTGGTGATTAGATACGGAGAGCATCTTCCGAAGTTATTAACGACAGCGATATATTCAATTCGTGACGGTCAGTTGTTCTTAACTCGCAAAGAAGGCGAGACGCAGCAAGATATTGATAATCGCAACTGGGGTCTGACTTTAATTGCGATGTTGTATCAACGGCTTGCAAATATGCCAACGAAGGCATCAATTCCAACTATTGATAACTTTATCAACAAGAAAAGACTAGAGCGAAACAAGCCGCCAATTTATACGTGGCGAACACTGATTGTCAGTGGAAAAAAGATTAGTAGCGAGGATCACGGCGGCACGCACGCATCGCCGCGATTCCATGAGCGTCGAGGGCATCATCGGCGTTTACCGAACGGGAAAACGGTTTGGGTAAAGTCGTGCAAAGTTGGCGATCCCGCTCGTGGCGCCGTTTTTAAAGATTATAAGGTGGTTTGATATGGAACAGCGATCAGCAGAATGGCACGCCGCCAGACTTGGCAAGGTGACTGCCTCGAAGGTGGCTGACGTAGTGGCTCGCACTAAGACTGGCTACGCAGCCAGCCGCGCTAACTACATGGCGCAGTTGGTGTGCGAACGTCTAACCGGCAAGCCGACCGAAGGGTTCAGCAACGCAGCAATGGAGTGGGGCGTTGAGCAAGAAGCCGCAGCCCGTGATGCGTACAGCGCCAAGGTGGGCGAACTTGTCACCGAGGTGGGCTTTATCGACCACCCGACCATCCCGATGTCTGGTGCGTCACCCGATGGCATCGTCGGCGCAGGGATCGTCGAGATCAAATGCCCGAGTACGGCAACGCACATCGAGTACCTTTTTGAGCGTGAGCCGCCTCAAAAATACTTTTACCAGATGCAATGGCAAATGGCTTGCGAAGGTGCAGATTGGTGCGACTGGGTTTCATACGATCCACGTATGCCCGAGAGCCTACAGTTGCTCGTAGTGCGTATCCCGAGGGATACAGACTGCATTACCTTGTTAGAGAAAGAGGTCAGCGAATTCCTTGCTGAACTCGATGTTAAAGTGGCAAAACTGAAGGAGATGAGCCTGTGAATTTTGATAACACGAACCGTGGCGTTTTGTTTCCGAACGATAAGAAAGGCAACGAAAAACGTCCTGACTTTACTGGTGACATAAACGTGGGCGGTACGGAGTACCGGCTGTCAGCCTGGAAGAAGGCCAGCAAGCAGGGCAACAACTTTTTGTCCATTAGCGTCCAGTTGAAGGAAGGCCAAAAGATTCCGCCGAAGAACGAGATGCCTGCTGGTACTCTGACTGAGGACAACTGGGCAAAGGCTGATCTGAACGATCCGCTGGGGTTCTAAATGATCAGCGACGAGAGAGCAGAGAAGGCTTTGCGGTATCTAGTCGATACCGACGAGCCTTGTGCGCTCGCCAAAGCAGAGGTCGAGCGTGCGGAATATGCCTTTAAAGCAATCCGCGAAACCGTTTTCTCGCACGCAGAGGGTACGGTGGCACAGAAGCAAGCGACTGCTGCCACCCATCCCACAACCAAAGAAGCGCATGATCGCTACTGCGCGGCGATGGCCGTGTATAGCAAAATGGCGAACAAGCGTGAGAGCGAAAAAATAATTTTAGATACGTGGAGAACAATCCAGGCCAACAAGCGGCAGGGATAAAAAAAGCCCCGCCGAAGCGGGGCAAGGACTCTGTAACAGGAGAAACTAACGATGCCCAACCAAACCACTTGGGAGGGACGATGCCCAGTCAGACTATCTGATGGGTTAGGAGTTTGCAATGGACATATTGAACGAGATTAAGGAACGAGACATCAGCAAACTGACGCCCGCACAGTGGTTTGGCCGCTTTGCTTATGTCAGAAGCGAGGACAGTTATTTCGACATGGTTGAGCGGCGTGAATTGTCGCGCCAGTCATTCAATGCCATGTACCGGCACGTTTCGTGCGCCTCGATACACAACAAGCGGCGCATAGAAGCGTCTGTGGCGTTCGATGAGAGCCGTGCCGAGATGGGCGGCCATGCCCTAGAGGGTATCACGTTCGCCGCTGGTGAGGCCGCTCTGGTCGCCCGTGGCGGGTTGGTCTACGGCAACCGATGGCGGGATGCGAGGCCAAAGGCCAGACCGGCTGACGTATCGCCGTGGCTTGACCATGCCGAGCGCATGATTCCTGACCCGATGGAGCGCGAACACGTTTTAAACGTGATGGCGTACAAGCGGCAGAACCCGAACCGCAAGATTAACCACGCGATCCTGCACGGCGGCTTACCTGGATCGGGTAAAGACACCCTGTGGACGCCTTTCCTGTACGCCATAGGCGGCGGCCTGAACAGTAACGTAGCGATTGTGCGCTCTGACGAATTGCAGAACCAATGGGGCTACGCGCTTGAGTCCGAGGTCGTCGTTATCAACGAACTACGGCAAGCGGGTAAAGACCCGAGAGCGTTAGAGAACAACCTCAAACCGTTGATTGCTGCGCCGCCTGAACTGCTACAGGTGAACCGCAAGGGCTTGCACCCGTACTATGCGCTAAACCGGCTTTTCGTTTTGGCGTTCAGCAACGAGCGGGACGCTATTGCCTTACCCGCCGATGACCGTCGCTGGTTTGTGCTGTGGTCACACGCTCCGAGGATGCAGAACGAGGAAGCCGCTGCTATGTGGCATTGGTACGCGCAGGGTGGACTAGATGCCGTCTGCGCTTACCTCGATGAGCGGGACGTTAGCGCGTTCAATCCTGGAGCCGCTCCGCCCATGACCGATGCGAAGGCTATCTTGCTACAGACTGGCATGAACCCGACCGAGGCAGCGTTGGCCGAGATGATTGCAGCGCGTCAAGGCGTGTTCCGTGGCGGCTTTATCACTAGCCCGTTCCACAAGTTGGTCAGCGACCTACAGAACGCCCTCGGGGATCGCTATCGGGTGAACCAAGCCGCGATCAATATCGCGTTGAAGGACGCGGGATGGACAGACCGAGGGCGTATCTATTCGAAGGAGCACGTTACCAAGAAACACATATTCACCGCGCCCGAACACTCGCACCTGTCGAATAGTGAGGTGCGGCGCATGGTCGAAACCGCTGCGCCGCCCCCGTTATCAGTCGTCAAATAGTACCGCGAACAGTACGGTGACTAGCACGGCTATCAGGAATCCCGCCATAGCGTAGCCCTCGCCGTGTCGATACAGCGCCCGAGGTAAGTAACCCAAAACCTACGGGTGCAGCGGGTTAGACCTGGATAGCGAGGCTGCAAGCCCCAACGCTCGTGAAACTCGGTCATAGGCGACCGTCCAATGCCCTGCGGAGTTCCTCGACGAACGGTTGCAGTTGCGGAACGGTTAGACCCTCGTCCCACGCATACAGCAAAGCCCTAGCCGTGGTGCGAATCCATTCATCACGGCTTGGCGGGTGGTCATCCATTGAGCGGAACAGGTCTTCAAGTTCTGTAATGGTCGGTGTGTGTGGTTTGTTCATAGTTCACCAATACACGGAGTCGGGATTGATACGTCGGCGGCTGTGCCAGTTCGGTGGCGGCACTTCCCGCCAGTCCATGCCGCGCCGATACCATACGGAAAGGCGTCCCCATAGGCTACGCATGGGCAGCACCTCGCAGCCTGTAGCGGGCGTAGTGCTTGCCGTTGGCCGTCTCCCTATGGCATTCAATGTCCAGCCCCTCGCGCCTTAAATCGGCCACACGAGCGGCAAGGCGGAAACAGCCAAAGTCTTGCAGGGCGTCAAGCGGGGTGAGTGACCGCCCCGATAACAGGGCGGCTTTGATTGCTTCATTCTGCGACATCGAGCGAACTCCCTATGTTTACCTCGTCTATCTCCCAATCCATCGTTGAACAGGCGATAACGCCGCCTCTGACGATCTGCAAGGCGATCTCGGCGGCTTCATCCTCATCCCTTGCGCCTACGCTGACCGTCTCCTGTACGGTCGCCCACAGCACTACGTCAAAGTACCTCATGCTGTAGCCCTCTCAACGTACGGAGCGATGGCGAATTGGTCACGGGTCGGCACTTCGGCAAGGTGGCCGAAATGGTGCGCCTCTAGGCAAGCCTCTAGATGGTCGGATAACTCCGCCTCTGCCTCCGCATAGGTGTTGAAGGTGAGCGGCTCTCCGTCCTCGTTCCATGTGTTCTCGTAGAAGTTGCCCACAAGCGTGAGGACTTCCCATCGTTGCGCGCTCATGCGGCCTCCTTCGAGAGTTTGACATCGTGAACAAATTCTTCCCCGTGGACGCATCCGAGATCAGTAAACAAAAGGTCTCCTTCGCTTTCCCATTCCTCCATCGCTATATCTTCAGCGGCTTCGATGTTTTCGGCGTCTACTTCAAACTCGTAAATTTTGTGTTCAATACGAGCAATTTGTACGGTGTAGCGTTTCATGCGGTTTCCCCTGTGGCTTTAGTGATTGCGGCGCGGACAATTGCAACGGGCGAGTCGGGCGCGAGGTTGGCCGTCTGATCGTGCGACCAGACACGGTTAACCATTTGCAAGGCGTCAAGCAAGTCAGGCGCGGCGGCGATAAGGCGAGCGTCACGCTCCCCGCACTCCAATTTGGTCAGCGTGTAGCCCTCGCCGCCTTGCTCGTAGTCGATAAACCAATACCCTTTGACTGACTGCCGTAATTCCCACGGCGCGGGGGTGTGTTGCGTAGTCATACGGCCACCCCGACGCTAACCAAGGCGTCACGGATTGATGTCGGCACGTTCGGAGCGTGACCCGCGTAAAAGTTCACCCCGTCAATCTGTGCGACCGTCTCGCCGTTCTCTTGCCAATAGCAGGTCACACATTCATCGGTCAGGGTGTCATATAGGGCAACGATCCAGTCGTCATCGGCGAGATCGTCAACTGTGCACCCGCTGCTGCCCGTCACCATGACATACTGTCGGCGGTCGTTAATTGGCAGGGTGTACGCTGTACACCCGCCCCCTGTTTCGCCAAGGCTGAACCCTAGGTTCCAAAAGTCTTGCGTATTCATGCGGCCTCCATACGAGCGGCGTCGATCAAGTGTTGTGCTATCTCGTAGAAGTTAACGTCGGCAAGAAAGGCGCGAGCGTAATCAACGGCTAATCCCTCGCCGGAATCGCTAATGACGTTTTCCGCAAACTCTTGCAGCCTTTTGGAAAGCGTGTAGGTATCCGCAGTCCCTACCTCGTCAGTTAGGTAGCGCGAGTCTATTGCGTCGAACAATTCCAAGTTGACGCGCCATGTGGCGTAGTTCGTCCAACCGTTGTGCGTGTTTTGGTTTTGCATGGTTAGTGTCTCCGTAAATTAATCGTTGGTGAGTATGCCGAGGATTGCAGCGGTGAGGCTGAAGCAACCGGCAAGGAATAGCGGAAGGATGGCTCGCTCGTCTGCGATGAAAGCGCAGATAAAGCAAGCGTAGGCGATGGGCAGAGTCACGGACGATAGGCGAGTCATTGCAGCACCTCTGCGTTGATAGCGGCGACATACTCAGGGAAGCGAGCGTCAATGTCGCAGTAAAGGTCTGAAGCGTCATCGAACGGTAAGCGGCTCTGTAGTCTCTCGTAAGCGAGGTCGATAGCCATAGCGACCCGAGCGTCGTGCGATAGGTCAATGCTGTTGGGTTGGTTAAGGAGCCGCACGGCTTCCATAGTGACTAGGCCAATTTTCCAATCTGACATTGTTAGATGCTCCTGTTATGTACTGGCTATGCCGATCTGCGGCGTTGCCTGGTGTTTGTGTGTCAACGATTCCTTTATACCCCTCTGCTATCTCTACGTCAACACCTGTTGTCGAAAATATAGTTACCCATGTTGCTAGCCATATAGATGACGCTCGAATATGTGAAACGGGAAAGAGCGTAAGTGACTAGAAAACATGGGAGAAGGCTGAAAGGTATGCGTTATAGGCTATGACTCTTACTGCCAAAAATTTCATCGAGCGGAGGTAACTGAGATAGGCGAGCCTAAATCGCATATCACGGATACCGTCTCTCTGTTTCGGCTTCTCTCTGTTGCACCCACGCAACAAAATAACCATGTTGCATAAACGCAACGTGTTGCATCTACGCAACATCATGTAAACAATTCTCGTTTACATAACTGCATGAGAATCGTTTGCATCCAGGCTTGTGGTACACGCACAACAATCCGTGTCGTGAAAAAACGAAGGGGGGTAGGGCCAGAGAGCGACCGGTCCCCGCTACGAAGCCCTCACAAAAACTTTTTATTTTTTTTAACATCCGCTAAACTTTCCCTTGCAACGTCTGACCAGATGCGCTGGTAGCGACCGAGAGGTAACTGAAGGAAAGGACTCCACCATCTAAGGCACTAAACGTATCCCTAGACGCTTCCGCCTCGGCACACAGGCTCCACGGACGTTGGAGATCGCGGCCTCCCGGCAGGATCACCCTGCACGTTGCTACTGCCGTCTGCGACTTCTGCGCCTTTCTCCTATAGGTACCGTATACACACACGCACGCGTATACGGGGGGACTAGGGAAAAGTCGCAAAAGGCGCACACGCTCCCCTTCCTTCCTTGCCAAACCTTCTGTTACAGTCCGCTTATGTCGATACGTATGTCGGAGTTGGAGTGGGCAGAGTTTGCTGCCAAGTCTCTGGTATGCCGCTCTTGCTTCTGGGCCGCTCAGGTGACTAAGGTTGCTGAGAAGGTCTGGTGTGCCCATGCCACCCACCACGGATGGATGTCTGACGTCCCCGCCTGTTCTGGCAAAGAGTTCCGGTATGAACCTCGTAACAGAATCCTTTAAGTCCATTCCTTTTGCGCCTCGTGAACTGAAGGCATCGCCGGAGGTTCTGCAAAAAATTTACGACGCCGCTAAACTCGGGCTAAAAGGTGACGCCTTGGCCTTTGCGGCAGGGTTGCTGCCCGTCGAGTACCGTAGACTCTGCCAGTTAGATAACGCGGCTGCGGTCGCCGAGGGGAAAGGTCGTGCGGACTCTGAGGTTGAGGCGGCGGCACAACTGCGCTCTGCCGCGCTTGAGGGAGATAGCAAGGCAGCCCTCGCCCTGCTGCAACATCTCCACGGATGGATGGCACGAACTGCCGTTCAGGTGGACGTTAAGTCGCAAATCAGCATCGTTGCGGCATTGCAGGAGGCAGAGTCTCGCGTCTTGGCACACCGAGTATTGCCGAATACTGAGGCTCCACTAGATGCTATAATTGACGAAGCCCCGAGCCGTTCCAGCGGATCGAGGCTTCTTACCAATCAACCTGAGCAAGAGGCTGAATATGGCTCGCAAGATTCTAACGCAAGAGCGCCTGAAAGAGTTGCTGAACTATGACCCAGCAACCGGCATCTTTACGTGGCTTAAACCCGTCAATCGTTACAGCATGGTCAAACCCGGCGACCGGGCTGGCTGTCTGCACAAGCGCGGCTACATCCATATCAAGGTGGATGGCGATTGCTACAAAGCGCACCGGCTTGCATGGCTCTACATCCACGGTCGCTGGCCTGAACCGTCAATCGACCACATCAACCGAGACAAAGCCGACAACCGCCTTGCCAACCTTCTGGAAACCGATCATTTTGGCAACATGCAAAACAAAAGCGCGTATCGGTCAAACACTAGCGGCTACACGGGCGTTACTTGGAACAAGCAGCGTAATAAGTGGTCAGCGCAAATCCAGTTTGATGGGAAACTGCGCGGCCTTGGCTTTTTCGACGACCCTGCCGAAGCAGCCGTAGCCTACCAGCGAGCAAGGACTAGCCTTACCAGTGCAAACGCCGATTTATAGCCCCGAAGATGAAATGGCCTTGATGTCCCGCCTATGGGCTAAGGACATCGCCAACGATCCAGAGGCTTTTGTTCGTTTTGCCTTTCCGTGGGGGCAAAAAGGTACGCCGTTAGAAAAGCATACCGGCCCCCGCAAATGGCAGCGCGAAATACTTCGCAATATTGCAGAACATATTAGCGCTAATAACGGCAGGGTTGATTACCAAGTCTTGCGAATGGCTGTGGCGTCTGGTCGCGGCATTGGCAAATCAGCCTTGGTGTCGTGGCTCGTAATTTGGATGCTGTCCACGCGAATCGGCGCCACCACTATTGTTTCGGCTAACTCCGAAGCGCAGTTGCGTTCAATTACTTGGTCGGAAATTACCAAGTGGCTTGCCATGAGCATGAACAGCCATTGGTTTGAGATTTCCGCTACTCGCGTTATGCCAGCCAAATGGTTAGCCGAAATTGTCGAGCGCGACCTAAAGAAAGGCACAAGATTCTGGGCTGTTGAAGGCCGCCTCTGGAGCGAGGAAAACCCAGACGCTTACGCGGGTCTGCACAACTCAGACGGTGTAATGCTGATATTTGACGAAAGTTCGGGTATTCCCGATCCCATCTGGGACGTTGCTCAAGGCTTCTTCACAGAAAATACTCCCCATCGCTTTTGGATGTCCTTTAGCAACCCCCGTCGTAACGAGGGCTACTTCTTCGAGGCGTTCCACTCTAAGCGTGCGTTCTGGAACACCCGCAACATTGACGCTCGCACCGTTGAAGAAACCGATAAGTCGGTGTATCAACAGATTATCGACGAATACGGCATCGACTCACCGCAAGCCAAGGTGGAAGTCTATGGTGAATTTCCGTCTGAAGGAGACGATCAATTTATACCGCCAAGCCTGGTGGATCAGGCTATTGCTCGCTCTGCTTATAAAGACGAAACCGCACCGATAGTGATTGGCGTAGACCCTGCTCGATCTGGCGCTGACTCCACGGTTATTGCCGTGCGTAAGGGGCGAGACATTCTTGCTATCAAGCGCTTTAAGGGCGAAGACACGATGGAGATTGTCGGTCGAGTCATTGATGCGATTGACGAGTACCAGCCCACACTGGTCGTCCTTGACGAAGGCGGATTAGGCTACGGCATCCTTGATCGCTTGAAAGAGCAGCGCTATAAGGTAGTGCGTGGCGTTAACTTCGGATGGAAGTCCAAGACCCCGGCTATGTGGCAAAACAAGCGTGCAGAGTTGTGGGGCGAAATGAAGTCGTGGCTGAAAGACGCTGCGCTACCCAATGATAGGCAGTTAAAGGCTGACCTAACAGGACCAAAACAGAAAATTAATTCCTCTGGCGCTATCTTGCTGGAGTCTAAAAAGGACATGAAATCGCGTGGCCTTGCCTCGCCTGACGCTGCTGACGCTATCGCCGTCACGTTTGCGTATCCAGTGGCGCACCGCGAATACCGCGAGCGTCCCCGCACGATTACTACAAGTCGCGAGAGCGGCATGATCAACACTTGGATGGGTGCTTAATGGCTAAGAAGTCTGTCAGCCTCTCAGTTGGTAGAGGAGAAAAGCAGTCCGTGTCAAGAGGGGCGGGATTGACCGCGAAAGGCCGTGCAAAATATAATCGTGCAACGGGGTCTAATTTGAAGGCTCCGGCGCCCAGTCCGAAGACAAAAGCGGACGCAGGACGTAAAAAGTCGTTTTGCGCCCGCATGAAAGGGGTCGTTCGCAACGCCAAGGGGCCAGCCGAACGCGCTAAAGCATCCTTAAAACGATGGAAATGCTGAAATGGCTGCAAAAAAGGGACTATATGCGAACATTCATGCTAAACGCGCTCGAATCGCTGCGGGATCGGGCGAAAAGATGCGTAAACCGGGTTCTAAGGGCGCTCCAACGGCTGCCAATTTCAGAAAGTCAGCCCTTACCGCCCGAAAACCCCGTAAAACCTCCAAAAAAGGCTAAGAAACATGTACGGAAAGAAAAACCCCGGTCCAATCGGCGTGTCCCCCGGCGCAACAGTCGGTGACATGATCCAAAACAGCCGGATGCAGAAGCCCCGGATGCCTGCTCCGCGTATGCCAAAGCGCGTAAACGAGGACATGATCCGCACTGCGGTTGATTTTCGACCGACTCCGATGAAACGGGGTATGCGTTAATGCCTCTCGTAAAGTCCGCCTCTAAGGGGGCTTTTCGTAAGAACATTCGCGCTGAAGTAAAGGCTGGCAAGCCTGTTAAGCAGGCTGTTGCCATCGCGTTCTCGGTCAAGCGTAAAGCCGGTAAGAAGGGCAAGTAATGGCTAAAGACCCGACAGGGATGAAGGGCGCGGCTCAGGTGGCTAATACGCCCCAGAGTCGCCGTGCGCGTAATACGGGCGATATCCTCGCCCAAGCGCGTACCCGGATGCAGTTGTCCCTGACGGCGTACAGCGAGTCTCGGGACAGCGAACTGGACGACCTGCGCTTTATGGCGGGTTCTCCAGATAACCGCTGGCAGTGGCCGCAAGAGGTCTTAGCCACCCGTGGCGCAGTGCAGGGTCAGACGATCAACGCTCGTCCCTGCCTGACCATCAACAAACTGCCCCAGCACGTTCGACAGGTCACGAACGACCAACGCCAGAACCGTCCTGCTGGCAAAGTCATCCCGGTCGATGACAAGGCAGACATTGAAGTTGCCGAAGTGTTTGACGGTATCGTCCGGCACATCGAGTACATCTCGGATGCGGACGTTGCCTACGACACGGCCTGTGAGAATCAGGTCACGTACGGCGAAGGTTATATCCGCATCCTGACCGAGTATTGCGACCCCGATTCGTTCGACCAAGACATCCGTATCGCTCGCGTTCGTAACTCGTTCTCGGTATATATGGACCCGCACATCCAAGACCCGTGCGGAGCCGATGCAGAATGGTGTTTTATAACCGAGGACATGCCCCGTGAGGAGTTTGAGCGTCATTTTCCTGACGCCGAACCCATCTCGTCGATCCAGAGCCGTGGTATTGGTGACGAGAATCTGGCGCAGTGGATTACCGACGATTCAGTACGGATTGCGGAATACTTCTACGCTTACTATGAAAAAGCGAAGTTAAACCTGTATCCGGGCGGTATGACCGCCTACGCCGACTCGCCCGAAGCCGCGCAGATGGAGGCGATGGGCCTTGCCCCTGTTCGCACCCGTGACGTAGACATCCGCAAGATCAAGTGGATGAAGACGAACGGTTATGAGGTGCTGGAAGAGCAGGAGTGGCCGGGTAAGTCGATTCCGGTTGTCCGCGTCGTCGGCAACGAATACGAAGTGGAAGGCCGTATCTACATCAGCGGCCTTGTGCGTAACGCTAAAGACGCGCAGCGCATGTACAACTACTGGGTATCCCAAGAGGCGGAAATGCTCGCCTTGGCTCCCAAAGCGCCGTTTATCGGCTACGGTGGGCAGTTCGAGGGATACGAGCATCAGTGGAAGACCGCCAATACCCAGAACTGGCCGTATTTGGAGGTCAATCCTGACGTTACGGATGGCGCTGGCAACATGCTGCCGCTGCCCCAACGTGCCGCCCCACCCCTTGCACAAACGGGCCTTATTCAGGCTAAGATGGGCGCGTCGGACGACATTAAGTCTACGACGGGCTACTATGACTCTAGCCTTGGCGCCACGTCGAACGAGCGCTCGGGTCGGGCCATATTGGCGCGTGAACGTCAGGGCGATACGGGGTCATATCATTACGTCGATAACCTTGCCCGCGCTATCCGCTACGTTACGCGTCAACTCGTTGACTTGATTCCGAAGATTTACGATACCCAGCGTATCGCTCGCATCATTGGCATCGATGGGGAAACCTCGACGGTGCGTATCGACCCGATGCAGCAAGAGCCTGTCCGTAAGTTGATGGATCAGGCTGGCGTTGTCATCGAGAAAATCTACAACCCGTCCGTTGGTAAGTACGACGTAGCCGTCACGACCGGCCCGTCTTACATGACCAAGCGCCAAGAGGCGATGGACGCGATGTCGCAAATCCTGCAAGCCAACCCGAACCTCTGGGGCGTGGCAGGCGACCTGTTCGTCAAGAACATGGATTGGCCGGGGGCGCAGGAAATTGCCAAGCGTCTCTCCAAGACTATTGATCCGAAACTGCTTGCCGATCCAGACGAAGACCCAGCGTTGCAGGCTGCTAACCAGCAGATTGAGGCGATGGGCGCTGAGATGGATCAGATGTTCCAGATGCTCCAGAACGTCTCGCGTTCGATGGAAGCCACGGAACTGCGTATCAAGGAGCAGGAAGCGCAGATTAAGGCATATGACGCCGAGACCAAGCGTATCAGCGCGGTTCAGGCGGGCATGTCCGAAGAGCAGATTCAAGACATCGTAATGGGCACGATTAGCGGGATGCTGTCCGCCAACGACCTTGTAGCCCCGGCCCCTAGAGAGGCTGAAATGCCGATGGAAATGCCACCGCAAATGCCGATGGAGTTACCGCCGCAATGACCTGCGAAGTCTTTATCGGACGGCTATTTCTAGCGCGGGATGTGACCCATTCCACGCACCTGAATACCCGTAACTACGCTAAACACAAGGCACTACAGAAGTTCTACGAGGGCATCATTCCGCTCGCGGACGACTTTGCCGAAGCCTATCAGGGGCGGCACGGGCTGATTGGCCCGATTGCCCTAGCCTCTGCCCAGAAGTCGAACAACGTGCTTGACTTTTTGGAAAAGGAACTTAAGGAACTTGAGGAAATGCGGTATAAAGTCGTCAGTAAAGACGACACAACGCTGCAAAACCTGTTAGACGCCATATTTGGCTTGTACTTGTCTACGATTTATAAACTGAAATTCTTGGCTTGAGGTAATCTCAAATGGCTGCATCACTTGGCTTAGTCATTCGTCGCCCGATCTACGGGTCGGCCACGAAGACTGCATACACCGGCACGGCAGGCTCGACGACCGTTCCGCCGTCTACGTCGTCCGTTCTGCTGTGGTGCAGCACGGCGGCTTACGTTCGTGTGGGCGCAACCGCAACGACGGCAGATCTGCCGATTCCGGCTAACGCGCCCATCATCATCCCGACCGACAACACGACTGGAGCGCCGATTACCGTGTCGGCTATTCAAGAAGTGGCGAACGGCAACTTGTTTTGCATTGGAATGGCGGACTAACCCATGTTTGTTTCATCCCAAACTGTAGACAATCTGGCCCTTTTGGATGTGGCTGCCGTCAATGCCGCCCTGACCGGCGCGTTTGACAGCCGCATCAAGGAACTGCGCGGTCTGCTAGATCAGGTCGCTGCCCACGACGCTAAGGTCAAGACGCTTGCCGATGCCGAAAAGATCAAGGCTGCGGCAGAGGCCACTGCGGCGTCTGCGAAGGCTTCTGAGGCCGCTGTGCTGGCCCTCAGCGCTGATGTTGCCAAGCGCGAAGAGGCGCTGAAATCGGCTCAGGTTAAGTTATCGGCTGATGTGTCGGCGCTGGCCCGCGAATCGGCTGGCTTTGAGGCCGAGAAGGTGGCTTTTGCGAAGAGTTCGGCTGCGGCTAACGCTGCGCTGGCTGACGCTCAGAACGCCGTTGAGGCTGACAAGGCTAAGGTGGCTGCCGAGCGTAAGGCGTTGGAAGCCGACAAGGCTGCCTTTAACGCCAAACTTGCTGCATTGAAGGTCTAAAAGCATGGCTAATGCGGTTTACCCCAAGTACAAACAGGCGCTCCTTGACGCCTCTGCCAACGTCGATCTGAACGATGGCACGGTCAAGGTTGCCCTGATTGATACCGGCAATTACACCTATAACGCTGCGGACGAGTTCTACAGTTCGGTATCGGGTACTGCCGTCATTGGGACGCCGCAGACCATCAACAACACGACCGTCACCAACGGCCTGTTTGATGGTGACGATGTGACCTATTCGGCGGTGACGGGCAACAGCATCGAGGCGCTGCTGATCTACATTGATACGGGCAGTGCGGCTACTTCCCGCCTTGTAGCCTATATCGACACGGGCGTTACGGGATTGCCGGTCACGCCTAACGGCGGCGACATTGTAATTACCTGGAACGCCTCCGGCATCTTCCAACTGTAACGGGCAGGCGCAGTCGTGCCGATGCCCGCGACTGACCCGCTTGTCCTAGAAGACGGCGGGAATATCCTCCTAGAAGACGGAGGATTGCTGCTAGGTGAGGCCTCAACGGGCGATACCCTAGAGCCGGAACTGTATACCAATACCCAGACCTTCTATGCCCTAACGGCACGGTCTGTGTATAACCTCGCGGCGCCGTTTTACACCAACGACCAGACGTTTTACGGTCCGACAGCGACGTTTAGTAACACGCTGCTGCCGGGTCTGTACACCAACGAGCAGACGTTTTACGCGGCAAGCGTACTGCGAGGGGCGGTTACAATTGCCCCTGAGTTGCTGACCAATACACAGGTATTTTACGACCCTGTTGTTGCCAGCAGTAACGCCATATTGCCGCCGTTGTTAGTGAATTCCCAAGTCTTTTACGACGCCACGATTGACGGCGGTGAAGGCTCGCAGATCAAGATTTACTACAACATTGGCATGTTCGGCATAGGGCCATTGAACG
>Ga0209229_10000110_pt1 | contig 30024 bp, 43 predicted proteins | sample SanBayMetagenome_FD_187466 | JGI IMG/M metagenome (GOLD analysis project Ga0209229, IMG submission 187466) | Freshwater and sediment microbial communities from dead zone in Sandusky Bay, Ohio, USA (SPAdes) (version 2) | ecosystem: Environmental > Aquatic > Freshwater > Lentic > Sediment... | reverse complement strand
GGATTCCAAATAAACTTGAGTTTAGTGAGGTGAAGTCATCGTGAGGAACCACTTCAAACTAAGTCAAGAGTTGCAGTTAATCCAAAAAGCAAAAGAAGATCGGGCGATAGATATTATTCCTATCAATGGGTATTTCTATCAGTGGACAATTAACGATCCCAAATATCGTTACCTAGCCGAATCAATCTGTCGCCGAATGGGGGGAGAGTGTCATAACCAGACAGGTTTATGGCAATCTCCATTCAATCCGTTTGATATTCTAAAGAAAGATTCTCCGGCTCGATCTCTTTTTTATTCTTCTTTCTTCGACAACTTAGGAGACATCAAACCATTCCAGGTCGGCCAATGGTTGATAGATACATTTTTGATCAAGAATAGCGGATTCCCTTTTGACCCAAGCCCCGTAGATGTTTTAATCCCCTACGGGGGGTCGGGAGGACTCGCCTGTGCTGTCCTGTCTAAATTTCCTTTTTCTAAATTCCCTGGACTGAATTTAGATATCTTAGAATCAATCCCTGGTCAGTCCCATCTTTTAAGAAGATCAGGGTTCTCAAGGGTGTTTGAGAAATCGTTCTTGAATCACAAGAGCCAAAAGAACTACGATTTAATTGTCTTAGTTCCCTCGAAAAAGAACTACTTAGATCAGTTGAATCTCTATCAGGTGACAGAATTAAAGAATGTATTTAAAGCATTCTCTCGCCTCAAGAGTAACGGCAAGATAATCGGAATCATCCCTATTCGATACCTGATCAAAGAGACAGAATCCCTGAAAAGATTCCAGAATTTAATTGCAGCCCAGGGATCGATCACGGTAATCCCCGACGAATACGGACAATTTCTGATGGCATTTGAGATCACCAAATTCAAATTCACGCCCAGATCTCGACTGCAATTCAACGATCAGCTAGTTGACCTGATTATCTTTCAGTTAATAGATCAGTTGGATCTAAACAATATTCCAAATGACCGCGACGAAATTTTAAGACTAATCCGGGACACCTGTAATAGCAGTTTGTTTACAGGTAGCCCGATTTTTTTCCCCGAACTGTATCTCGAACACAACCGATTACTGAATCAAATTATCGGCTCCATCTTAATTGAATCCGAAAGTTAGCACAAAAAATCCAGGCAAGGAGCCTGGACTGACAAAGAGGGTCTTGGTTTATTGTTTCGTTCTAATTGTACTACGCTGTCACTACTACTTTCTCTTTTTCCTTGTTGGCGGTAAAGGTCGTCGGCGGAATTGACAGGGGGGTGTACACGGGTTCCTCTCCAGTAAGGTCGAAGATCCCTAAGATCAGGTCTTTGAACGGTTCTAACTCCTCCCTGAGAGCGGAAATCCCCGAAGCCGCGCTAACTACGGTGGTGATTTTTTTCTTCCAATCTGCATCAGCTTTAAACAGTTCCAGATCATCTTCATCTAGTGCAATCCCGTTGATAACCTTTAGGATAGGTTCGCGCAGATCGCTCAACTGTTCTCTAGCTGATGCCGAGTCAATTTCAGCTTTAATCAACTGGGTTAGGGCGATCCCCGCTAGGTCTAATTCTGTCTGATCTTCTTTTGTTCGTGCCATAACAATATCCTTCTTGTCTAATCCGTGGGTAAATACAGAGGCAGGGAAAATTCCTTTCTCCCAAGCTGACAGGCACTTATCGTACAGGTCAGTTTGAAACATTTTTCCTTGAAAAAGAACTAGATGTCCTTTCGAGCAATCAATTATTAGCGCATGGCGCATTTTGTTCTGTTTCCTCTACTGACATTCTATCGTACAACGGTTTTACAAAAAAGAATATCAGAATTGTTTATTTATCGCAGGGATATCCATACTTATTTTGAATAGGTATATCTTTTTTGTGGATATGCAGCTAGAATGAGAATCACACACTAGCTACATGATAACTATGACCTCTACAATAATTTCACATCAGACTGAGACTGAACCCAACGACACGGAATTACTAATTTCGGTCGATGACTACATCAATCAAATTATTTTAAACAAGCTGTCGGACAACGGCGGATACAGCCGAAAATCCCATCTTCAAGTTAAAGCAAGCCGTAACCAACGACGGCTGTTGGAGTATTATCGTCAAGGAGCTTGTATCGCACTAAATATTGCTATTGACTCCTGCGTTACAGGGGCAACAGTCTCCTTGAATTTAAACCAGCTAGACCTGGACAAAGGTATTATCGCCGCCCTAGAGAAAGCAGGGGGGAAAACCACACTCCCTGCCATTTCTTGTGTTCGACGCTCGGTTCGCAAGCTCCACATATTCCGTTCAAGTAAGATCGTTAGCAAGGCGGCTAAAGATGCTGCTGGGGTTTATATCTACCCCGAAGATATGTTCACCTACGAGATCCAACCGTTGATCGATGAACTGACTGCCATGGCGGAGGTTGAGCGGGAAGTGATCCAACAGGGATACCCGACCGACCTGCGGAAAATCATGCAACACATTAAGGATTTAGCCGAATCTGCTCATCTTGACCCAGAGCAAACAAAAGATTTCTTACACGCGATCGCCGTCCGGTTGCCCAACAAAAAGGAGATCGCCAACGCCATCGTGATTTCCCTATCAACTCATAAGATCCAATCTTTGCAAGAAACTTCCGAAGAAGATTTGGACTTGCTGTTGACCGAGAATGCAATCAAAGAAGCTCAGATTGAAGAAGATAAATTAAATTCCGAAGAAAGACTACTTCGATTAGCCGAAACTGAACGCAAAGCCATTGTCACCAAAGAGTTGTCTGCATTCCAGTTGTCTCTGAACGAGGCACGGCAATCAATCGCTATCACGATTCTGAGCGAGATGATGGAATTAATCACCCGATTAGAAGACGTTGCGTCCAATCGTGTCCCTGCTGTCATGCGCCACTCGATGAAGAAAATCTACGAGATGATGGAACTGGTAGGAAAGTCAACTTCTATCGAAGAAAGCTACGCCGGATTAGAGGAACTGAAGACTTTCTTTAAAGGAGTACGCTCTGGAAGCACAAGCTACGACGAGGTTTCGGCTCAGTTCGATGCGAAGCTATTTGCCTTAAAAGAAAGGTTGGGAGTTCAGATCCAAACTATTGTAGAATCAGATAATCGGAAGCAAGCCGATTCTACCGCCATCGCGCAACGACTACAAAGCATCGACTACTCCTTATTTGCAAACTAAAACTACCCCAGAGAAAACAAATGTCACATTTAACCAAAGTTAAGACCAGTATCACTGACCGAGAACTCGTAATTAAAACTATCAAACATCTTGGTATCTCCCCCGTAGAATTAGATGACAAGATATCCTTCACCCACCGAGCTTACGGAAAAAATTGGAAGATGTCTTTTACCGAAACATCCGAAGGTTTTACCTTCAATGGTGAATCCGACTTCTATAGTTATCACTTCCTGCCGGGGTATATTTACCAAGTGATCTATCAGAAGATGAGCCAAGCTGCTCAATTCACTGGAAAGTTGATCGAGGTAAACCGATCTTACAACAATGTCGGAGGAATGACTGTTATCTATAGATCAGAGATGGGTCAAACCATTAATTTCGTGATTGACGCGGCGACGAATATTGAAGTTAAAACAGAAGGTTTCACTGGAACTAACTGTTTAAGTGCAACCACAGGGATTATAGCAGCACTCGGTTCTATCGAGAATCAAACATTAACCACCACTCCCGATGCTCCCGATCTCTTGAACCAGATCAGTTACTAAAGACAAAAGAGTTGGGATTTCCTTCTCGCTAGAAGTCCCAACTCTCTTAAAAAAACACAATTAAGGAAATAAACAATATGCTGAGTCAATTGTACACCTATTTGCAGCCTTATCCCATTATTGGGATAGATTGCCTACCCCCCGACACTACTCCCGTCATCCAGAAGATAATTAAGATGGGGGACGCGATATCCAGAAAGTCCCAAGAACAGAATATTCCTGGCCCTAGTTATCAATTCTTTTGGTGGAATATGGGATTAACCACGGGGGTACTTCGTTGTACGGTTAATCCCAATCAAGGGGTTGATACCCAGATTGATACTCAGTTATTCCCGTTCTCTGGGCCTGAGAAGTTTCAACCGTTACTGGGTTTGATCAATATCTTAGAGAGATTTATTGCAATCAATGAATCTCACAGTGATCACATCTTGATCCTGTCCGACTGCCAAAAATATTTCAATTCCTCAACCGACGCGCACCCCACGGTCGTATCTCAATTAAAATATTTGTTTCAGCTATTGAAGCTCGGCGGGAACAGAATCATCTTGGTTGGAAACAATTTGAAACTAAACTCCGAATTATCTCAAATCCCTGTAGAGAAAATTCCCCTCCCGACACTGGAGCAGATTACTGTTCAAGTTAAGACCCAACTCTCTGAGTATGACGATCTTCAATCCATCGCTAAGGATGCAGAAAAGATTGCATTTTCTCTTAAAGGCTTATGCCTAGAGCAAGTCGCTGATTTTATCCGACTGTTTTACGTTCAATTGAGTGCTACAAAATCTAAAGCTAATCTTGAAAAGATTGTAAACGAGGCGTACAATTTCCGTTCTCAAGTCCTGAAACAGCAGGGCGTAGACTTAGTTGACTGTAGTAATCTTAAATCCCTCGGCGGGATGGAATATTTAAAACAGTACGCCGAGAACCAAAAAGCTCTTTACACATTAGATGCCCAACAACATCATCTGCCGTACCCGAAAGGTATTCTCTTAGTCGGCCCTATGGGTACGGGGAAAAGTTGCGCGGCGAAAGAGGTTGCCAGTAAGTTTAAATTACCTCTAATCACTCTGGATATCTCACGCTGTTTAAATTCCTTAGTTGGGTCATCCGAGAATAACGTCGCCCACATTTTAGACGTTGCCACTGCGATCGCTCCTTGCGCCATGTTTGTCGATGAAATTGATCGTCAAACCCAAGGACAGGCAACGGATTCTAGTGGGGTGACAGGTCGAATTGTCGGGTTACTCCTACAATTTATGGCTGAAAATAAGGGGGTGTTTGTGGTATTCGCTACTAACCACCCTGAGAACCTCCCACCTGAATTGATTCGAGCCGGACGATTGGACGAAACTTTCCTGGTGGACTTCCCAACTAAATCAGCCCGATTGGAGATCCTGAAAATCCACGCGACTGAACAGTACAAATGTCAATTCAAGGAAAAAGATTTAGTTCAGATGGCGGCTGATACCGAAGGATTCTCTGGAGCCGAATTAGAGCGGATCATTGCGATCGCTGCCCTCAGAGCTTACACAGAAAAAGAACCTCAAGTCTTGAATTACGACCGGCTAAAAACCGCTCTAACGCAAGTACAACCCCTATCGAAAGGGCAGTATAAAGCTCAAATCGAAGAAATGCGGAAGTTCTGCGCCTTTGCTAAAAACGCATCTTTCTCGGAAGCAGAGGACGTTAAGGTAGTTCCCGATTCCAAGAAGCGTTCGATCCGCGCAGCCGAGATGTAGCTAGAACAGTTCTAACCAATCCCGTTGCCCCACGGGAATCCCCCAAACACATATCTCAAATTGTAGGGCGGGTATAACTGCTACCTGATTCCCGATATTAGGTATTTCCCGCCCACTTGAGATCACCTGAATCGGGATTCTCTCTCCAAATAACGGGAGTGGTAGATCGCATCCAGAGAAGAAACCCATCAGATAGTCGGCGATAATTTGGCGATCGGCTAAAGATTCAGCAAAGACGGACACCTCAAGAATCTGCCCTATCCAGTATTCGGTTCGAGTCTTTCTTTTGCCCGTAGGTACGGTAATAGATTGCTCGAAAGCCGAGGGATTAAATGACTGTTTATTGCGTTCAGACAATCGAATCAAGACGGTCGGAAGTTCGGATATCTGATAACTGGAGTTCGATTTAATTGGAGCAAATTTAATAGTTGTCGTAATTATTAATTTCCCCGTTGTCCCCTGTGGAACAGGCCTAAGTAATCTCAAATTAGAAGCCTGAATCTGAACATTTTGCCCGTTGCAGATAACTTTGAGAAACCTTTCCGTATTCAGATTAGGGGGCAAAGGAATAGTTAATCCATCCGATCCGATCTTCACCCATCGAACTAGGGTAAAAGGAACCGAAGAAACGACGTGGGGCAGAGCGTAATTCAAGATGTAATCAATTTGCGATTCGGCGATCCATATACCTATTTTTAGATCGGATAATGAAACGCCCTCTGGAATCTTGAGAACAATCTGAATCTTGTCGGAACCCCAGCTTTCCAATAATTCCCTGACTTCTGACGGGGTTCGCCACTGTATCCCCGACTGCCAGGGTTCGGAATATTCGTTGTAATTGCTATCAAAACTTGGGGAGTCGAACATCTCAGGGGATTTGAACTCAGGAAAGATAGCCACCTCAATATCGGATTCACCTTCTAGCTCAAAGCCCTCCCATTGGTAGATACCTTTGGCTTCTATCTTCGATACGACGGCAAGACCTCCTCCAGAAGCCGCGCAAGGGACTCCTTGTTTGTCAAGAAGAAAATTATTATGCCAGTCCAGATTTGAGAAATTATTAAAATTAAGGAGTTTAATTAAAAATGACATCAGCTTTAACCTTAGCCCAGCATCAACACTCCTCTTATTTTGAATCCCCTGATCAAGTAATCGCCAATTTGAGTAAATTTAATTTTAAACCCTATTCCTTGGGACTGATGCCCGGAGCAATTGTTAGTTTTGGCTCAGACAGTCGAAATATTCGATATGGTATCGTTCAAAGTGTCGGGGCAAATAAATTCAAAGTTAAATGGGACGACGGAGAAATATGTCGATATGATGACTTCCATCTCCAACCCACGTTAGTTGAAATTATCCCCTTCTGTTGGGCAATGTCTTCGGTCGTAGAGTTACCCAAGAAGACCGTAATTCAAACTGAATCAGAAATTATTCAATTCCCGAATACCGAATCTTTCTTGGTTACATCTATTGGCGAAGATAGTATCACCGTCAGAAATGCTGCTTATTATTTAAAATTTCCCCTACCTTTGTTTTGTGGAAAAGTAATAGTCAACGGTTTAACGGTCGAGAATTATCACTTCCAACTTAAATCCCAAGAAAATAAATTAAAACAGCAAAGATTACTTGATAGCGATCAAAAAAGTCGAGACAGGCGATTAAATATCAATAGAGTATTGTCTTCCTTGGATTTTGATCTCTTGAGCGTTGGTTTAATTAACAATTTAAGTCAGGAGCTAGGAATTTCAGATGCTAAAATATTATCTTGGATTGAAAGTGAAATCCAGTATCGCGGAGTTAATGGTATTGAAGTCGGGGATTTTATTTTAATTCAAAAAGGAACCGTAGCCAAAGTCAAAGGGATTAAGATCAGCTTAGACGAGCAGATCCTAATTACGGTCGAGGCAACAGAATTTGGAACTAAAAATAAAGAACCCGTTTCTGTTTCTCCTGAATCCGTGAGGAAGCTAGAGCTAATCAAAGAATCGGATACAGTGTTTTATCTTCAAGATCCTCAGTCCCCAGATTTTATTGTGGGAGTGATCGGATTTTCTCAAAAACAGGTAGCCGCAACCTGGCTACTCCCTTTAAAACGAATTTTTAGAGATTATCTAACTTTAAATTTTATTCGAGGATGTACGGTATCGGGTCATAATTGGGAATATCTAGTCCCTAAATTCAGGGTCAAGACTTTGGCTGCTAAATTAAAGCGGATTAAGATTGCGGTTCAGATAAATTACAACCAAATCCCTAGAAAATCTTACAACCCTTTAAAAGATGCTGACCTTGCCAACTGAAACCGAAGTAACTGTCGAACATTATCGGGAGTTGAAATGGATCTGGTTTGATTTCGTAACTCCTGGTAATTCAACTTACAAGGATATTAATTTCCCTGAAATCGTCAATCTAGCCTCTCTGAGCTTACGGGATTTTCTATTGAAATTAGGTTCCGTGAAGTATCAGGCTGCCACCCAACACTCCCGATGGAAGCTAAATAAACCATTCCAGGGTAATATCGAGTTAGTTAAGATCGCCAAACCCGCGATCGACAAATTGGGATTAACTAATGTCCCTCATCAGATCGTCCACCATTCTCCTTCTGGGATGGATTGGGGTGATCAATCTCAGTCAGCTAGATATGAACTGGCTCTGAATGCCGTAAACCCGTTCTTTACTGGCTCGGCTGAAATCAATATCAAGACAGTGGAGGTGTACAAGGAATTTGCCGATCAGTTCTTGAAGCAGGATTTTAGTTACCGAATTATCGTACAAAAAGAGATCGAAGAATGGTTAAAATCTAAAGGTTGTCCACCGACAAGACAGTGGTAAAATGATTAAAGCAGAGAGAACAATTGGAGCGTAAAAATATGTCTATTGATAGTATTAAAAGCCGTACAGGAGTAACTCGCATCGTGTGGGTTAAGGTATTAGTGATCGATTGTCCGGTCAACAAGCTATTTACATACGAGTCAGATCCGTCAGTTCGGATAGGGGACGTTGTTAATATCCCATTCGGTCGTCAAGACACGCATGGGGTAGTTATGGGTTTTGACCCCAACACGAAAATCAAAAACACCAGGCCCATAGGAAAAGTAATTTTATCTTTGGGTGCTGAATACCTGGAATTTATTAAGAAGGTTGCAATTTATTACTGTACCCCCCTTCAGACAATGATCAAAACTGCTCTCCCCCCGGGCATCTTTACTAAGAAAACAAAATATCTTGATCGCCAAGTTAATTTTTCGTTCCCTGTAACAGAGGAGAGGGATCTACCCAAAACTTTGAATCCAGAACAGGCAGAAGCCCTGAAACAAATTAAATCAACTGAATCGGGCTTGTTGTTGTTGTACGGGGTCACAGGGTCAGGGAAGACTGAAACATACTTACAAGCAGTTGAAAGTGTTCTAGCCCAAGGAAAGACGGCTCTAGTCCTGGTTCCTGAGATTGGGTTGACCCCTCAAACGATTGATCAGTTTCGGAAGCGGTTCGGGGACGAGATTGCCTTGTACCATAGCGCGATGACGGGAGCAGTCCGGTGTGATAACTGGATGGCAACGTTACTCGGGAAAGCTCGATTAGTAATTGGAACCCGATCGGCGGTCTTCGCTCCCTTAAAAAATATTGGGTTGATTATTTTGGATGAAGAACACGACTCGAGTTACAAACAGGATGAACCCACTCCTTGTTATGACGCTCGAACTATTGCCAAGATGCGGGGAAAGGAATTTAATTGTCCGGTTGTCTTTGGATCGGCAACCCCATCGGCTGTGACATGGGGAGCCAAAGAAAAGCTGCTTACTCTGCCAAACCGAGTTCAATCCAGGGCTTTGCCGACAATTGAAGTCGTGGACATGAGAGAGGAACTCAGGACAAAGAATTTCTCAATTTTCAGTCGCCGATTACAAGAAGAATTAGAAAATTTATCGGGTAAGGCGATATTATTCATTCATCGTCGGGGACATAGTACATTCGTTTCTTGTCGAACTTGCGGATATGTGGAGCAATGTCCTAGATGCGATGTTTCGCTAAAGTATCACGATGATGGGAATTTACTGCGATGCCATTACTGCGGGTTTAACAAGCCCTCGCCCAAGAAATGTCCTAAGTGTTCCTCCAACTCGTTTAAATTCTTCGGATCGGGTTCGCAGAAGGTTGAAGAAGAATTAAATCAGTTGTTTCCTGATCTCAAAGCTATCCGGTACGACGGAGATATTGTCAAAAAAACTGAGCATAAGAAAGTCATTGCTGACTTCAAGGAAAATTATCGAGTGTTAGTTGGAACCCAGATCCTATCTCAAGGGTTAGATATTCCCGAAGTTGAATTAGTGGGAATCATCTCTGCCGACGGCTTACTTAATCTTGGCGATTACAATTCCCAGGAACGGGCGTTTAGTTTGCTGACTCAAGTGGCTGGTCGCAGTGGACGAGGAGATATCCCAGGGAAAGTAATCCTACAAACCTACTCCCCAGATCATCCGGTCATCCAAGGAATTGAGAACCATCAATACACAGATTTCATTGAGAAAGAATTAGAACAGCGAGAATCATCTTATTACCCGCCGTTCTGTAAGTTGGGTCTAATTAGAATCAGTAGCGAGGATGAAAAGTTGGCTGAGTCATCTGCGACAAAGTTAACCAAAATGTTGATTGATCGCCTTGACACAGGGTTTGATATTCTCGGCCCCGCCCCTGCACAGATCGGTCGCGTCAATAAACGGTTTTATTGGCATATTCTGATCAAGACAAATCCTGGTCAAAATTTCGCAGCAATCCGAGATCAGTGTGAGTCTCCCGTTTTTAACTCTCAAGATATTCGGATTACCGTGAATATTGACGCTTAGGATTCTTCTGTAGGAGGTTCTTTTGATGTAACAGTCTCAGAGTCTTTCTCTTTTGATTTTTTGGGAGAGTTACCGTTCTTAGGGATTAGAGACTTGACTATCTCTATAACCTCGTCGTGATGTTGTGGAGCGAAGTTGCTTCTAATTGATGGGAAGTCTTTCGACTCCTCGCCCACGGCATTATTGACAAAATCCCACGCCGCATCTAATCGGCGTTGATTGGTTACATTGTTTTCCTTGAGATAGGAAAATAGTTTCTTTTTCGCTGCTTCCATGAGATATTAATATTGATAGGTATTCTTATACTATCAAAGAAACACAAACAACAAAGGAATTAAAATTGACACTCTCAGGTCTGAAGACACTGAATTTCCACACTCCCATCTTGCTCTTATGATCGAATTTCAAGTTACGAATACCGAAACTACCTCAGAACAATCGCAAGCAATCGACAGTGCAGAACCATTTTCTATACAGCAAATCAAAGGGAGGTTGACTCCCGAAGAAGAAACGAACAAAAGCGGATTCTGTCAGGTCAACGGAATCATCTTATGTCCAGGCGATAGGTTGGTCGTAGAGGGGACAACTAGACAGTCACCTGAATGGACGATTTTACTGGCGTGGGATGGCTGTGATCTAGGTATATTCCCTGGGGAAAAAGATTTCTCTGGAATAAAAATAGTGAAAGCAAAATGATGATAAAATAAACACAAATTAATTCAGATAAAAATAGATACAGGGAAATCAAACGCCCTGTATTTTTTGTTTGATTTTATCATCCGATTCAAAAAGGGATCTTGTGCTGAATTTGTATGCGTGGGATAATAAAAATAAACAATAAATAAATGAGATTAATAAATTCAGATTGTACAGAATCTTTGCCACACATTCCAGATGATTCAATTGATTGCATCCTCTGTGATCCGCCTTATCTGTACTTAAAAGGACAAAAATTAGAACGCATATTCGACGAAGAATTATTCTTTTCAGAGTGTTATCGGGTATTGAAACCAAATAGTTATTTAGCTTTCTTCGGTAGGGGAATTTCTCTAGCTAGATGGAGCGTTATTTGCGACGCGATTGGGTTTAAATTCAAGGAAGAAGTTGTCTGGGACAAAGGGGTTTGCTCTAGTCCAGTGAATCCTTTACTTAGAAAACATGAGTTGTGTTTTATCTTCGCTAAAGGAAGTCCCAAATTCAATAAAGTTAAGATTGACAAAATTGAATATGACATCCAATCAGGCGAGGGTCAACGGTTGGAAAATGATTTAAAAACTTTAGTTCGGGTGATTGATAAAGCCACCTCGTTTGAGGAGTTAGAAGAATGGCGTGACGGGAGATATACTAAAGTTCGGAAACATAAATTCTGTGCCACTGTTGGCTCTACAGGGATGAAAAGTCAACAGCCCTCCTCTTTTGCTACATACAAATCCCACAGAGACGGTGTACCACTGTCTTCCATTGTTCGCGTTAACCGTGAACATCATCACTACAGCCACCCAACCCAAAAGCCTGTACAACTAATGTCTCGATTAATCGAACTACTAACCCAACCTGGAGATGTAATCTTAGATCCATTTATGGGCGGCGGTACTACGGGAGTCGCTGCTATCAACCTGGGGCGGGATTTCTTAGGGATAGAAATTGATTCAGAGTATTTTGGGAATGCCCAAGATCGGATCGCCACCGCTTTGTCGGAGAAGGTCTTGTCCGTTGATTTTATAAATTGTTACGATTAATCTCATGATCTCTCGGCGATCGCCATAATTTCTTCAATCGCCGAGAAAAACTCGCTATCGTCCGCGTCTGGGACTCTATATATTGCGATCTTAATATGTTCAATATTTGTTCTAAGAAACCATCGGGCGATCGCTTTAGTCATCTCAGGTTCCTTGACTTCCATTGACCGCATAATATTTAACACTTTTAATATTTCCTGTGGCGTGTGATCCTCCGTCTTTTGAGAGTTATTCCCCCAAAGGAAATTGATTTTCAATGAAGCAATAAAAATGCTAAGAAGTTCTTTCATAATTCAGTAATCCAGTACCAACTTAAACTACAGTATAAACAAATAGAGGAAACAAAATGAAAAACAAAGAAACACGACATCTACCCGTACAACCCGATCCCTGTCGAACCTGTCCATTTGAAGGAAAAGAACCCATCAATCTGTCCCAAGAAAGGTTTGTAGAGATTTACACAGACGTAGCAGAATTAAATGGTCAGCATTTATGCCACTCCGCAAACAACAAAAAGATTTGTCGGGGTGGGCGGAACATTCAACTCAAGATTGTAAAGGCACTGGGTTTTGTAGACGAACCTACGGACGAAGCCTTTGATAAAACGATGAATGAAGTCTTTAATTCAAAATAGGGATCTATTTGCAACCCAACCAAAACCACCGATCTATCAATAGATCGGTGGTTTTGGTTGGATGAAATTTTATTCTTCTGCTACCAGAATATTGAATCTTTGTTTAAGATCCCGGTTAGTTCTTCTAACTGCTCCTGTTCTTTCTGTATCTCTAATAACTTGCCTTCAATTTCGCTCCTTGGCATCCCTCCTGGCTGGCATTCTTTGATCAGACATTCGGTTTTTTTCCTGTAGCTCGATAGATCGTCTTTTTAGATCATCTTGCTCTGATTTCATCTCTTTCATTTCTTCGAGTTTTAACGATTCCAAGAATAAGTTGTACATGATTTACTCCTCATCCTCTATCGAATCCATATCTTCCCTGAGTCGAGCCACTAATTCGTTAACTTGACACAGACATTCGTGCAACACCACTAAGACTGCGATCGCTTCTTGTTTATTGCGGACTCGTGTTATATTGTTCGCTCTTGACTCGATATTATAGTTATCGTCATGCCAAAGTCTCGTAGTAATACCCACAGACCCATCTGGGGCGGCAAGGGAAACAACTATAGCAGGTTCAGCATCTCTGTGCTTGTCAAAAACAAAGATGATATCGGATGATTCGGTTACACCCCATCCGCCGTGATCTACGAACTCACAACCCTTTTCTTTTAACCAGGAGGTGATGAAATCGTACAAGTTCTCAGTTTTAGGTTCGGTTCTCAATTCAATAGATGCGGGTAACTGGTTGAGAGTTGTATATCTTTCACGAACAATCGGATCTTTTAACCGACTAAAATCCATTGAGGAGACAGTTTTGTCTATGGCTTTCAGTGCGGTTAGAGATGACAGATATCGCTTCGCTTTATCTTCATCTCCCCATTTCTTCCCACTCCAGTAAACATCGTTTCCGTTATCTTTTGCTGTAATCAGATAGTAGTATTGTTTCATCTTTTTAATCTCCAAAGAAATAGTTGCTTAAAACTTCATTCGCCTCTCCGTACCAGTAGTACGTCGTCGCCTTGGCGTTAGAGTCGTGCGAGGCTCTAATACACCCTGGAACAACTTCGACTCTTGAAATCAAGCCTTTCACCTCTAGGAAGATAACTCTCTTATCTCTCATCTTTTCTACCTGGAGTTCGCCAATAATTACCCCAACGTTTTCAAGACGGCGGATCACATCTTCGTTGGTGTCGTCATCCCAGACAAAAAACCCAAACGATACAAGGGATATATTTTTCAACGGAATAGCGACTTTTTCGTCGATATCAAATACCGTATCAATTCCTCGCAATACCAGAAAACCATTCTTTTCTTTAGCTTCAAATTTGATCATTTACTTTCGATACTCCAGGTTGATTTCTCTAATTGTTCGGTTATTTTAGGTTCTCGTTTATCGCCAGAGATAAACGACTCCACCAGTTCAGATTCTACATCTCCGTGCGGGAATTTCTTCTCCCAGACATCAACCGTCATTCCTTCAGGTATCTCCATCTCAGCCGACCACCATCCTTTAGAATCGCTCTCTGTTCGCGCTAAGGCTTTGGATATACGGGCAATTGATTCAGAGAAGGGAATCCCGTTGATCGTAATCATGACGCATTGCTTATCCACGTCTTTAAGACGAATCTTGTATTTCATATAATCTATTTATTGTACTGTATCTACAGTATCACGAAAACCATTTAAAGTTGATTTGAATAGAAAAACCACCAAATATATAGGTATATTTGGTGGTTTTTCTATTTTGCAATTGTTATTTCCTTTTTTTCTGTTTGACGAACTCTGCCTTTAGTTTCTTAGAAGCTCGGAATGCTCTGGGGGCTTTTGGGATAGGCTTGCTCAACTCCTCCGTACAGGCAAAGACATCCCTGTTCGGCAGGAATTTGGCTTTCACACTAACAAAGAATGTCGGATCTCTTTCTACCTCGTTCTCGTTATCATCACCCTTTTTCTTGGCGGTTCTAGGATTGTACCGAAACGCATCAATCGACGCATTTCGCCACAACAAGGGAACGTGGATAGCTTTCATGAATTTAACCTTGTCAGCCAAGTCCATTTCCTTTAAAGTTACTAATCGTTCCTCGGTAAAATTCTTGAATACCGTAACGACAGGGGTTTTGCAGACAGGGATAAACTGCCACAAACCTTTTAAAATAAACTCACGATCTTTTAGATCGAAGCTAGGCTGAGGCTTATTTGTCCCGATAAATCCAATCAATTGAAACGCGATGATGTGTGGATCATCTTTACTAGGGAAGTGGATTACCTTGGGGTAGACGATTACTCTCTGCATCGTCGTCCCAGTCCGTTCAATCTCTTTCTTCAGTGCATAGAAGGCTTTCTTTTTCTCCTTCTCGTAAGGCGCAAGCAGTGGATATTCCTTCCCGTCAACGACGATGACCGATTTCTTCTCGGCTTTGAAAATAACATCTCCCACTAAACACCCGACCGCCTGAAATATTGCATCAGCGTCCAGTACAGTATCACCGTCATCTGTAGGTGTGATAGTTTTCGTTTTGATTATCCGTTTTGGCTTCTCACCTAGAGCAACTGGAGTCGGGGTAGTCGGGGCTGGCATCCTACTTTCGAGGGTTGCCAGAACTTTCTCCCACATCGGCACATCTTTAGGGCTGGCTTCTTTGATCTTTTGTTTGACGGCAGCAATATCCATATCCATTGTGTTTTTTGATTGATTTAAAGTAATTATATCAGGAAAACGCAAGTAACTATTCCTCCTCATAGGATTCTGTATCTAGCACGGGCAGGATGTTATCGTATGTACTTTCTTTTTGCTCGACCAAATTTTGCCGAACAATTTTATTCACTTGTTCTGTAAACTGATCAAACAATTCTGATACCTGTACCACTCCTTCTATAGTGATCATCCCCGATTTTTCCATAGAGTCAATCACATTCAGGATGTCGCTACTTTGCTCTTGATGCGAGGCTTGAACCTGATGATCTAATCCTGAATTAATAAAACTTACCGCGTCTCCAAATTCCCAGCGTCCAGGTTTCTTGATGATTGTTTTCCCATCACTACGAGTAATTTCTTCATGTAACGGCTGAGAGATAATTTCTTCGCCTTTGGTAGTCATTTTTCGACCAAGTTCCCACTGCCGCTCCCGGGCTTCTTGTTGACGGGCAAACCAACGGGTTCTCTCCCAGACAGCGTACTGATGATCCCAAACCCCAACTCTTTCAATCCACCGAAAATCCATGGATATCTTTTTCCAAATAGGATTCCCACCAGACCGAGACATCCGGTTCATCTCGCTTTTGCTGATCGGTTTAAGTTCTTCTTCTGGGGGAACTTCTCTTTTCTTTTTGCCTTTTTGGGCGCGGAGTTGATCGTCAATCTTTTGTTTTACAGCTTGATCCATGCGCCATAATCTGTAGGCGCGAGTTAAATTTCTAGTTTGGCGAAAAGCCGGGACTTGCAGTAGATAATAGTCAACAAAGCGGTTGTACCACACATCACTTTCTCCGGTTAGTTGAGGTGGTGGTGGAACCGCTTCGTACAGCAGTTCTTTCGGATAAGTTTTAGTTTTATCGTCATCCATGAAAAGATATCCCAGTTCTAATAAACAGTCTATCAATCTTTACAGAATTAAAGAACGATATGACAAAAAAGCTAAATCAAGTTATCTGGTTTCTGTCAAAGCTCGGCAGAATTTCTCAGATCAATTGCAGATAAAACAAGCCCAAGCTATCACCGATTGGTACAGAATTGGTGGGGAGTTCTTTCTTGAGTGGGTCAAAGCAGAATATCGAACTTGGGATGGTCATAAGATGCAGTTTGAAGATCCGTTCTTTGAAGAATTAATCTTAGCTATCGGAAATCCCTGGATCTCTAAATTAGTGGTGCAGAAAGGAGCGCAGATGGGATGGACGGAAACTTGTATCGCGCTAAAGGCTTGGTTGTTAACGAAAATCAGAATCCCCTGCGCCTTCGGGGTTGAACAAAGTAATAAGTTGCGAGATTTAGTTGGGCCTAGATTTCAACTAGCTTTCGATAAAAACTTAGAAATGCAGAAGTTGATTAATGAAACCAAAACCATTACCGGACGGGCTGATATTGACACAAAGGATCGTAACGTCACGGTCGCGGGAGTCCCATTAACTTTCTTTTACTGTAAAACCGCCGCATCAGCCAGAAAGAACAAACAAACCGGAGACACCCGCGAAGCTAGTTCAGCCCTGTCGTCGTTTACTTCGTTCTTCACCACGATTGACGAAGGGGAGTTGATTCCGATTGAAGTAATCGAAGTATTAGACTCTCGAAGTGAGGGATCTTTCTTACCCACTCGTCCGGTTCGGGTGGGTTCAACCCCTGGAGGTGTGGGAGGGACAATTGATTCATTACAGAAAGATGCGGAGTTTATCTTTCAGTGGACGATCACCTGCCCTGGTTGTGGCAAAGCTCAATTCTTAAATCCCAAAGGAAATCTGTTTAAGCCCGTCATCGAGAATCGAGATGGGAGGTTGATCACTCTGTACTTTGACCGCACAGGACGACCGATGAAATGGCTCTCTAGCGCACCAGAATCAGCCACCATAAAACAGAAAATCCAATCGGCATACATCGGGTGCAAATACTGTTCTAACCGTTTCTCTACCGAGGTATTGAAGTCAGGTGCATTTTATCAAAACCGAGATGTTCACGACTTCGAGAGCGACGAAGTGGGAATTAGTTTGCGAAACTTTATGAGCGATCTAACTGCGTCTCAAGTCCCAGCCACCGGAGCCGTATTTATTTACTTACCCAAATTAGCGTCGCGGTTCTTTAATGTGGTATCCAAAGTAGGCAAGTTGATCACTAATCACAATACTGCGGTGGTTTTACAGGAGGAATTTGGATTAGTTTCAGAGGAATCAGGCGGACAGATTGCCGTCGATGCTTTAAAGAATTGTATTGGATTAGGCGCACCGGAATGGGTAGGCGATCGCAAACCAAATTACGTTGTTGCCGGGATTGATCAAGGTAACTCAGCCCACTGGTTACTGATCGAGGAATGGTATTTCAAGGATATTCCCAAGAACACCGATCACTGGGAGGAAGCGTGGTTAGATGCTTACGTTAAAGTTGTCGCGTGGAAACGAATTGCCGGGTTAAAAGAAGCGGTTGATGAAGCAATTCAAGAGTATGGGATTGATTTAATTGGTTGTGATTTAAAACCCGAGGTCACGGAAGCGTCAGATTTATCGCGTCGTCACCCGATCCAGCGAGATACTAAGGGTCAGGTGTTTCTATTCAGGGAGTGTAACCTTGAGCGAGGAGAGAAATTCAAAGAGAAAACTACCGTCGTCCAGTTAGAGGAAATTCAGGTAACTGACTTACATAGATCGTTTGGGATGGATTCAGTTCGGAATCGAATTTATCGCCATCAGTTTTCTGTTCCCCAAGATTTTGTGTATAGCCAACAGAGTGATAATTTCTTATATCATCTCTCAACTTCAGAACGACTAGATAATTCTAGTTGGCTCGAGCCTGCGGGAAGTCCAGATCACGGACATCATTGCGCTTCTTTTTGTGAAGCCGTGATATTTATCCATCGTTACAGCGACGAATATAAACCGTTTGTTTATGGAAAAGTTTCACTAAAATAACTGATGTTTGATACAATTAGATTTAACTTTCGTTACTGGCTTGATTTATCATGAACGACCCCGCCATCGAACTCAAGAATTTCTTAGATTCCCAAGTTGATATCTATTCATCTCAACTAAAAGAAATTGAAACTAGGATCGACAATGCCGAATCTAAGATCAAAACAGCGATCGAAGAATTGACGAAGATGCAATCATCCCGCGATAAAATTGTCGGGAGCTTGAATTACTTCAAATCACAACTCGGTCAAGAAAGTATTGTCGTCCCCAAAAAAGGTGGGTATGAACAAACCGGATTATTAAGACCAGAGTTCCAGAAGCGACAATATAACGACTTCTTGGAAGAAGTTATGGAATTAAATACTTCTGCCGAGAAACCGGAACTGACACTAAATGAAATCATGAATTTAGTTAAAATTCCGGGCGGCAATTTCTCAAAAGCCGAGGTACAACAATTACGTTCTTCAGTGTCGGCTGCGATGTCACGACTGAAGTATTCGGGGATTGTTCTATCAAGGCAGAAGTCAGCATACTACCTCGTCAAAAACCGTTTCGCAGTAGAAGCTACAGGGAAAGAATCGAGAAATGGTTTGTTCGCATTGTCTTGATATCTGTTAACAAGATGATTGTTGTTGAGGTTTCCGATCTGAGAACCTATAATATCGGACAGATCGCCCAATTAATCTATCAACATTTAATTGACAACGGTTGTATGATCGCTTACAAACCAGAAGATTTCAAATCTTAGTTAGAGCCGAATAAACAACAAAACAACAAATGATGAAAACGATTCACGATGAGTTATTCCAACTGAAAGTATCCAAGTGGGAATATGTTCAGTTACAACAAGCATGGAGCATTGTTCACGACCCATGGAAATATTCAGCTAAAGAAATGTTGACGGTTGCCAAAAATAACGAGTTAACCCTGGCGGTAGAATTTCTCAATCGGGTTGATCCAGATGATTACCAGTATGCGGTTGCTAGTGGGAAATTCATGTTAGATATCCCGTTTGAAGGAACGGTAATCTTGACTCGCTCTTTAGCTGTCGGACACTTTGGAGCTTCGGTTCTAACTAATGTTCCAAGAACCTGTATTAGTGGATCTCCTACGGGTCACGAATATGGATACGGCGGATCTGGGCCGTCAGATTTGGCGTTAGACATCTTGAACCAATTCTTCCCGCCTAAAGGAAAGGATCGGGTTAAATGTTTTGTAGGAGATTGTTCTGCGATCGCATGGGAATGGCGACGACCTTTTGGTAATCGTTTCATCTTTGGATTAGAGCAACAAAGCGATCATGCAATTCCTTTGGGAGATATTCTAAATTGGTTTGCAAACCAAAAACTAATTCCAACGAAAAACTTTAAGTAAGAGAAAACAGGAGTGACGGAGATTATGTCCATGATGTACAATGATAATCAAATAAAAGATTTGATTACAAGAAGTTAATATCTCAGGAGAACATTAATATGCAAATCAATAACTTACTACAAGGGCTATTGCCCACTCGATATGACGACTTCCGATTGATCGTCGATCAATGGGAAATAATTGTCGGGGAACGGTATTCTAAAAATAGCCGACCTCAAGCCATCTGGGAAGATAAATTGCATATTAATGTTTCTCATCCAACTCTGGCAACGGATCTGCGGATGAAACAGTTGCAGATTTTATCTAAAGTAAACAAAATTGTAGAGATTCCATTGACCGGAGTTGTCTGTACCCTGGTTATTCCGCGTTCTATGAACGCTTGCTCAGGTGAAAGCATCTTGACCCAAATTCCGGTAAACAAACAGGATAGACCCGCGACAGCGATGGAATCCTTGAACAACTGGCGGAGTCGGATTGAATCCCTGAACTTGCCCCAATGCCCGAAGTGCGATCATATTGCTACCCACGTTGAACTCAGTCGATGGGGAACCTGTTCTAGTTGTGCTGCCAACGGATTCTCGGCGTATTTTGATCAGAATCGTTGTCAGTAAAGTTCAAATCAAAAACACAATCAAAGGAAATAATGAATTTAATAAATAATTATGGGGAGTTCGCTCTAACTAACTACGGCGAGTTCTTTAATCGAATCTCTCTTGATTACGAATATGCCTTGAGTACGGTCAAAGATTTAGATACGTCTGCTCAAGAAGGTAGAACAAAGATAAAGAATAAATCTGCGATTAATATCTTAGTCGAGTATGGGATTGCCACTCACTTGTGCAGTAGTCCCCCCGAAGGTAGTAAGTTGGCGATCGTCATTTCCCCTCCTGTAGTTAGATTTTGTCCGTCCAAGGATAAGTTAGATGGAGTGTTCTTTGAGCAGTACAGTCCAGAGAAACATGGAAAGGTATTTCTTGAGCTTACTAAATCAGATATATTTGATTTCTCGAATATCCAAGCCCGATTAGATGGTTGGGAGTTCTTCGCGGAGATGGTTATGCTCGGACGGGTAGGGGAAGTAAAATGAACGTATTAGATTTATTTTGTGGAGCCGGAGGCTTAACAGAAGGATTATCTCAGTCAGGATTTAAAACAGTTGCCGGAATAGATATAAACCCCGACGCAATTAAAACATTTCAACTTAATCATACTCAGGCAAAAGGATTCTGTTTAGATATTCAATCTATTACCGAAGATTGGCTGAGTCAAAATATAGCCGAACCGATTGACTTGATCTGTGGTGGCCCTCCCTGCCAGGGTTTCTCGACAATCGGAAGGAACGATCCATCTGACGTTCGGAATCAGTTACCTCAAGAATTTCTTAGAATTGTGGGGATAGTTCTACCCCAGTGGGTTCTAATCGAGAACGTCCCTGGTTTAGCATCGAAGCGACAATCTGAGCATTTGAATCACATCCTGGCTTCGCTAGAAGGACTGGGATATAAGACCGAATGGATGATCTTGAATGCTCATCTTTATAATGTTGCCCAAACTCGGAAAAGATTATTTATTTTTGCTCACAGGGGGCAATCGAGCAAGACGGTTACTGTTCCCGTAGAGGCAGGAGTTCCTTCTTTAGCTGAAGCATGGGAGAAATATCTTAGTGATCATAACCATAAGATTGAGAAAGCTCAAATCAAAAACAAACTTGAACGAGAGCGAATTACATTTATCCCTCCAGGGAGATCAATCCGTTACCAGAAGGATGAGCAGGAATTACTCCCGTACTCACTCTGGTTTGATGTGAACTGGGATCTTCTAAGGGAGAACAGATTTAGAGAAGCTAAATTACATCGGTTATCTTTAGAACAGCTTTCTCCTACTATTTCTACGAGTTATTCGTCTTATTATCATCCACTTGAGAATAGGTACTTAACCGTAAGAGAAGCAGCCGCAATTCAATCGTTCCCAGGTAACTTTGGTTTTACGGGCAATTCTGTTACGGGACTATGGAAGCAAGTAGGGAACGCGGTTCCTCCTGAATTGGCAAGAAGGATTGGTTTAGCAATAATTGATTAAAACTTTGAATATCCTGATTTGACAAGGGTTTCGTGTTAGACTAACTTAAAGGTGTCGATCACGGGCTAAGGTTGAATAAACCGAAAGTCAGGATCAGCCAAGCGTCAGATCGTTTTGTTGTTTGAATTGGAGATTGCTCTCCAACCACCTTCTAATGTTGGGAGCAAATCTTTTTTGTTTTTAGAAATTTGTTGAGTGAACATGAAATATCTGTAGAGAGGGTTGGCAAGCATACCAGAAGCCCCTTAAACGATCTTTTTCAATAAAAATAATAATCTTTAATTTGGTCTGATGAGATTGACGTGAACGGTTGCTGTGTTGATATTCAATTCCCTTGAAATCTAGTGACAGTGGGCGTTTTGAGGGTTTTATTGGTTTAGTTCGTGGGTTTAATCTTAACCGGAATTAGGTGTAAGTTGTTGGGATGTTTGATGATTCGGTGTGGTACAATTGGTGGCATACTAATTAAACAACACCGTGGAATAATCTGTCTTTTCTGGGTATTATGGAGATTGATAATTCAAGGGAATGGATGTTTTGGGCAGTAGATGGATTCTCGAATTGGATGAGTAAATAGCCTTGCCGGATCAACTAATCCTTGATAAAACAATCTTAACGCACTGCTCCTGGCGAGATTGGTGTATGATAGAGAAACAAACAGCAAACAACGAGAAAGAAATATGAAAGCATATAATCTCAAGGCAACTAAAACCAAGGTTGGAGACAAGGAAGTCTCCGTCATCTCCTTGGGGGAGACTGGGCGGGGGCGGGTCAATAAATTAATTCGCTGTGAATCTGGAATCGAGGACGGAGAACTGGTAGCAGTGAAAATTCCTAAACCTGGAATGCCAGGGGCGGTGACTGTAACTAAGGGCGGAGATCCCGATAACAAATGGTTGATGAGAATTTCCACTGAAGGCAGTTACATCCGTGGCGCAGAAGGAAATGTTCGGTTTATGGGTGATGCCCAATTAATCGCCAAGGGATATGGTGCGTTTGGTGACGCAGGAAGAACTGGAACCTGGGACGACGTTCTGATTGTCGCCAGTATTGGGACTGTCCTGCGGGTCAAACCTTCACGGGGAAATGCTTACTTCATCCTTGTAGGGGAAGATATCCAGAAATATTCACAGGAAGAAGCTAATTTTGATGGAATCCAGACAGACAAAGATTCCTTTACTCGCGTCTAAAAATCTAATCAGTTATCAGTTCAAAACAGCAAACAAACGAAAATGAAAGAATCTATCTATTCAGGATATTATGGGGCCTGTTCTGAGCCTACAAATCCCAGAGATCCGTTCAAGTATGTCATTAATTCAAAGTCTTTAATCGGGAGTAGTACAGATGAATTGGTTAAAGAATACAAGGCTAAAGCTAAGGAAGTGTACCCTGACTTAACCAATCAATTTGCTGATTTCATTGCTTTTGACAATAGCTTTATTGAAGAAACTTTAAAGCAAGGACTACTTTTATTTGGGGGATATCATGGCGCACTCCGATTTAGTGATAAAGGAGTCCAGATGGCATTTACGGCGTTAAGTATAAACGCATTGTCGCAAGAAGCAGCCCAGGAGTTGTTGATGAAGAAGAATTTAAGCGACTACTGGGAGGCAGACGGGTTTACAAACAGAGTGGCTAAAGCTACTTTGATTGAACAAGGATTAATTGATCAATGGAAAGGATTGATCAAATCTTAAAGCACTGCTCCTGGCGAGATTGAATCAGTTATCAGTTCAAAACAGCAAACAACATAACCAAGGAATAAAATCATGGCTGAATTGACGAAACGAATGGAAAAGGTGATCAAAGAAGTTCTATGGGATTACCATAGAAATGTTAAATATTCCAATCTAAAAGAGAATATGTACATGGACAATCTTGCACAAGAATTTCCTCATCTAAATCGGGAAGTGTTGAAAGACGTGGACAGATATAAAGATGATGTGCGACCAGTGGTAAAGAACAGTCGTATCAGCTACGCCGACGTTCCAGAGGAGGCTGAAATGTACCTACCGATCAGTCCAGACTCTTATCTCCACTAAGATAAAATGACAGCAATCACAATCCACTCTAGTCTGGCAGTAGATGATAACGCCGCTAAGATACAGGTTACTTTTACGAAAGGCGTTGGCGATTTCAGTATTGAACTATGGACAGAGAACCCCGTGTACCCTAATTCCGTCAGGGAGTCCAAAGAACATAGTTTCGTTGATGGCGCAAAGAGGTTGTATTCCGACCAGAACAGATGGTGGAAAGACAACAAGAAGGTTAATCCTGATGGCGAGTCAGAAGCTATCTACACTAGGAATGATGGCGAAGATTGGATTGTAAAGCAAACAGTTAACGGAGTTTTCTATGTCTAACAATTTAACGGAACAGATCAATACTTTAAAGATTGTAAACCCCGATAGCATTCCTGATGAGGACAATGGGTTGCCTCATTTTTACACGAGCCAGGGCTATTATATGTTTCTTCAACAAATTCCATCACCTGTGCCGGAGCAAACCTTACAGCAAAGAAATCAAAAAGCGGTGTTTAGACAGTTGGCAGACTGGCGACAACGAACTCTACGCCATGATCGTATTGAATAACAATCAGAATAAAAGGACAACAGAAAATGAATACAACTTACAAGATCACTAGACTGGACGAAGAATATTTTGTCACCGAGTTAAACGAATTAAAAGCCCTGACTCGGTTCTATACAGAATATCCGCAGTTCTCTGGGCATGACGTTGAAGTGACAGAGTGGGCGATCAACTTGTATATCAATTAACAAATAGGAGTACAAATGAAACGAGGTTTTAGATGTTTTATTCAGATAGACAGGATTCCTTCATACGCCAACAGCGTATGGGTTCAAGAGGTTGATGACGAGGGAAACCTGATGGATAAGCAGTACGAAATTTCACGCGAGTCTTTCAACCGGACAAATGAACAAGGTCAACTCGTACACGCAATTAACTTTAATCACGATCCAATACGGAGATAATATGACAATCAAATCTGGCTCAAAAGAATATTACGATTTCTTCTGCCGAGGGAAGCGAGACTTAGGATTGAAGTTACAGATGTTAGCGTCCAACTATCAATTCAGAGTCACTGTATCTGAATTGGATCAAGAAGGAATCTGGGGATATACAGAATTTGATGGCTTTCTTGATGGTGAAGATGTCCCAAAGGTAGTCAAGGCTTGGAGTATTGAATTAGATTGGTGTGACAACATAGAAGTATCTGGCACTACCAGATTAACTTCTGTCTTCGGGATGATAATTAAAAACATCGGGAAGAAAGTTGTATTTCACTGGGACGAGACAAACAAATTATTCTGTGTAGTGATCATCGATCCGAATCATGTCGAAGAAGATGTCGAAGATGATGATTACTACTCCCCACCGACCCCAAAGGAGATCGAGGAATTAGAGGAAATCCGTAGAGAAACAGAGATAGATCGTCTAATTGAAGCGGGTCTTTTTGATCCCGAGACAGGAGAATTTTCATCAGAGTATTATAGACTGTCAGACATAGCTTACGATTGTGCGAGAGAGCGTCGATATCAAATATGAAATTAATAACTTTCAAATCATTTAGAGAGCAGATCAAGAGATTTTTTCCACACCTCCACGAAGAAGTAGAAATCCACTCCGCGAACTTAACAGAATCAGAATGGGGGGGTGGTTTAACAATTCTGTATATTGCCAGATTTGGTTACAACGATCCCAATGAACATATCGTCGAATATGAGACAAGCGGGTGCTTTTATTACCACTCCGAGAAAATTATTGGAGTTGGTAAAACCTTCTCAGATGCTATAGAAGATCATCGAGCAAAAGTTAAATCTAGTCGAAGCGTGATTATTGAACGCGGAACCTAACTTTTGCTGATAACTACGAGAGCGTCGGTATTAAATCATAACAAAGAAACCCCTGCAACACTTGATATTGCAGGGGTTTCTTTGTTATGATCACAGACTCTCTTTCGTCGATTCTTTCAGCATCTTCTTGAAAACTTTAATCCAGGGATGCAATAAATATCCCCAAATAAGTCCCAATAAAAAAATCAATATTGTAGTCATATCTGTTTACTCAAACTGTAAATTCTTTCTCAAGGACATTATAAGCTAATTTGATTAAATCCTCGCTTCTTTCGAGGAATACCGAGTGAGGAACCTTTGCGACTCTAAATGCTTGAATCATTGCCCAACGATCTTCGGAGTCAGTCTCAGCACCACATTCTCCACAGCTTTCTGTAATCTCGACTGAAACATTTTTTGGCCAGACAGAAACGGAAATCGTGTAACTGTCAAAATCATTATTTTCTGGTTCAATCCACCGGGAGAATTTTCGGTAAGGAATTTTCTTGCCTTCAGGTGATCTCCATTCTTCGGCGGACTCTTGCCATCCTGCCATTTTTTCAAATATCTGTTCCTTTATATCTGCGTTCATTTTCTTTCTCCAAATATGCTTTCTCTAAATAATTCTTGATTGGTGTCTGATACCTCCTTAGTCCCTTTTTAGTCTTGATCATCACCACATAACGATGATGCTTGGAAACATCTACATTAGTACCCCGAAAGTTTCTGTATCCCATTCTTTCTAGGGATATTCCTGCGGGGCAGAATGCCACTACCTGAGCAGTTAACGTAGTCTTTTTGCAGGGATTCCAAGTTACCCAGGCTTTATAAGGGATCTTCCAATCTATTTCTTCTGCCATATCACATCCTAATTATCGCAACAGCAACTTTCTAAAACACTTTTGACCGGGGTTCTGAGTTTTATAATCCCTGTCTTCGTCTTTGTTTCGACAATGTAACGATCTCGCTTCGAGATATCAGAGATAGTGGCGGAGCTTTCGTATCCTAAAGATTCTAAAGACGTTCCCGCAGGGCAGACTCCAACAACTTTTCCCGTGGCTTGAGTCGCATTATTTCCTCTGACGTGAGTAACCCAAGTCACATTCGTCCCTTTACGGATCTTCCATTTTAGTTGTTTAGTTGCCATACTATCCTTCTGTCGTTTGAATCCCTCCATCATACACGATCAACGCCTTCTAGGGAATACTTACAGCCCTGTGAATTAAACCCCATTCTTCCGTATAATAGGAAAAACTAGAGAAGACAGCAATGGATTTTTCAAAAATAACTGACGATCAGTTACTTCAACTACTACAATCGGCGATGGCTGAGGCTATATCGCGCGGCGAGGCTATGGCTTACGCGGCTCAGGTGGATGTCTTATCTCAAAAAGAAAAAGCCCAAATCCGAATTAAGGAGATGGAACGACTTCAAGAAGAAAAGAACAAATCCGAGGTTGATCGGATTAAAAAGGCAGCTAAAGCCGAGTTCGAGAAAAGCCAATCCCAGGCAGAAACAGGGGAGACGAAAGGGTTGTGGCAGTCAAAGATGGCGGCTATAGAAGCCATCCGAGAATGGGGATATAATGGAGAATTTCAGATAAATATCTGGGCTAACGGCAATGACCGCCGTGTATATTTCCAAGACAAGAGAAAGCCAAACTGGAAATATTGCCTGTATGTCACGGGCAATAAATACAACCCCCCTGGAAAATTTACCCTAGAAGGGGAGCGATGTTTCTTTGACGAGGAAGATCGAGTCGAACGATTAAAAGCATTCTTGCTATTCTTTGCAACCCAGTGGGATGTAGTTCAATTATCTTCATCTGACGGGGTTGCAGGACTTACTCCCGACGAAAAGATCCTGAAGAAGTATCGGAAAGCTCTTGGCCTGTCCGCTCCTGTTGAAATCAAACTAAGTTAAATCAAACCAAATAAAATCATGTCAAACATCATTAATCCATTAGAAGCGATCATCGCTCAAGCGTCTCAACTCCCCAAAACGAATGTCGCGGATCTGTATAAGAAAAGATTTGAAGGCGTGGGAGCTTTAAATAAAACCGTCATCTTGATTGACTGTTCGGGATCGATGGCGACAGTCTGTTATGGCTCTCGCAAGATTGACACATTGAAAGAGGCATTAACAGGGCAGAAGCCAGGCGCGATTCTGATCGCGTTTAGTACAGGTGCAAAAGAAATCCCCAATATCGAAAGTGTCCCCGACCCATCAGGATCGACAGAGTTACATGACGGCTTGAGAATCGCAGGGTATCACAAACCTCGTCATACGTTGGTGATCAGTGACGGTCGCCCTGATGATGCTAAATTAGCGTTGTTTGAAGCTAATCAGATAACGGGAACTATCTCTACCTTGTTTATTGGGAATGATGATGACAAAGGGGCGATCGCATTCATGAGGGAATTAGCTGGTTGTGGATGCGGAGTTGCTTCTGTCTGCGATCTACGGCGAGACGGGAACAAGCCTCAATTAAGGGGTCAAATCAAGGCGTTAATTCCAGGTTAAAAAATACATCGGGAAGCTGGTTCCCGATGTAAAATACAAATACAATTCAATAGAGGAAACAAATGACTAATCTTTTATCTTCAGCTACATTCCCTGTAAACGTTATTATTCAGACCTGGTTCACTTGCTTTCGCGCAGAAGGGACTATTACTTTTCGGGACGGGGATTTATCGGAAATGTGTCCCACTTTCTTGAGTCCAGAGGCGGTTCCTTCAGAAGTCCGAATCAAGAAATCGGGAGATCGTTTTATTACCAAGTTCTTGATTTTTGATAATGGTCGTAGGTTTCAATGTCTATTTGATCATCCGCGTGATTACTGTTCTTCTTTTGATGGAGACAAAGATCAAGATATCTACACGGTTGATTGTAAGATTCCCGACGATATTATCGGATTCCCAGAATTAAAAACCAAAACTTTCGCTTCGGAAGAATTAGCAATCAGAAAAGCTAATGAACTAAACAATCCCAGCAAATACTTTAGCTTCAACGGGCAATACAAACCCATTAAATTTATCAAGGAATTTATCGCCCTAGACGGAGATGGGGATGAGTCATTTCGAGTACCGAAAGGAGCGACTGGATATTTGTGTGATGTTAAATCCTTTGAATATATTGTGCTGATTTCTGCGGAAGGGAAAGAAGAACATCTCCCAAGATTCAAGAATACAAATTGGGATAGTATGGGCTTGATATTACTCGTCCCAGACAACGGAGATAAAGAGTAGTTTATTGTGAAAAAAACAGGAGTACAGATCAGGAATAAATTTATGATCACATCATCAGAAATAGACGTAAAAGAACCAGCTACCGTCTATCAACTTTCTTTCAAAAAAGATGCGACAACCGATTCTCACGACGACGAAGTTGTTGCATTATCGCAAATAGAATCTTACTATTTGTTAGAAGGGATAATTAGACTAGCGGGTGGACAAGATAACAAAGGGAATATTCGTCTCAAGAACATATCCCCAGGACAGGTTAAAGGAATGATACTTTTAGCAAACCAAAGAATCGAAGACGTAATTCAAAATATATCATCTGAATTACGAAATACTCCAATAGGACATTTAAGTAAGGAGCGAAGTTTAAAGGAGTTAATTTTAGTTAGAAGGTTAATTATTTTTTGCATGGTTAAACCTTTGTTGCCTCGTAATTCCGGCTACCGATATCTGAATATCGTAAAATATTAACTAACCAAAAACAACAAAAAGCCCAGATCAATTGATTTGGGCTTTTTGTTGTTGATTTTTCTTTATTTAATCTGGAACGGCTCATCTCTGCAAGAACAAAAACTTGCGGCTATTTGATCGGCTGTCAAACATAGGGCTTTTGACTTGTATTCATCTTTGTCGTACAGGTCAGCAGCCAAAGAAGCCATTTTCCCAGCCAAGATTAATTGAAGAAACGGAGAACTTTCCTGTATCTCTGCAATGTTGTCATAGATAACTTCCAGAACTTTAGTGTCCTTCAGGTAGGATTGTCTTTCTGTACTGATTTCACCCTTGAACAACAGATAGATCGGTCGTTGATTTTTCTTTTTCGTATCTATTGTCACTTCAGTGTAAATCCCGTGGTCTGGGATTATAAATTCCCTGATAATACTCATTCGTTGTTTCCTCTAAGTTTATTCAGATTAGATTCTATCACATCTTCTAGTGATAAGATATTTCAGATCATTTTATCTGACAATAAATTTACGGGTTAGCTTCTAAAAATGCGGTTGCAAACAATTGACTACATAACGAACGAAATTCCATATCGCTTGTAGGGACAGGTAAGGATTGAAATTCTGGTATCAAGTTGTAACTCGATTTGTGCATAAATGCCAGAGATGGCTTTCCTCTCCCTGGTCTAGTGTAAAGACTGTTATTCTTTGGCACATCCTCCCATCTATGATATTTTCTTTTCGGGATATTAAAGTTGCCCCATAGGGCTG
>Ga0209229_10000108_pt1 | contig 30070 bp, 10 predicted proteins | sample SanBayMetagenome_FD_187466 | JGI IMG/M metagenome (GOLD analysis project Ga0209229, IMG submission 187466) | Freshwater and sediment microbial communities from dead zone in Sandusky Bay, Ohio, USA (SPAdes) (version 2) | ecosystem: Environmental > Aquatic > Freshwater > Lentic > Sediment... | reverse complement strand
ACCCATACCCGTTAAGAGGATTGTTAGGGCGTGGGTAGTGCCTTTGCAAGTGGCTTAAAAAATCAATATGGTTTCGTGCAAAAGTTACACACAATGAAGCTCATGATATTCATCACAGTACGTTAGTCAAATTTGACGCTATAAATTCTCTATCCCAATCACCGTAAGGGTTACGAATTATTTGCAAATAATGTGGTTTCATTTGCAGTTATTGTGGTTTGTTTGCAGTGAATGTGGTTTCATTTGCAAATAATTTGGTTTGGAGACCCCCCTTATTTGCAGTTAATGTGGTTTGAAAATTGAGTTTGAAGCGTTTATGTTTGCAGTTCGCTACAGCTAAGTAGGTGGTCATAAATAAAGTAAATAATAGAAAAGGATTGTTTAGGATAATTCTTGAGAGTTGCTAAGGGAATTAAATCGCAAGCGTTCAGAGGTACAATCATTTTCATAACGCTTTAACGTCTCCAAGTCTCTTTTTTTCATCCCTGTTTTTTCAGGATTCTGTTTTTTCTTTAAACTGGATTTTGTCCTTTTCCAGCGCCAGTCTTTTTTTTTAAGATTTTTCTAAGTCACAAAAAACTTCTGTTATGTCTAAGTGTGATGCTCTGTGATCCATAAAAGTCTCCTTAATTGTCTAATATTTGCTGGTTACATCTCTATTTTCCCACGCTTACTGATTAGATCATATGCCCAATAGTCGTCTGTTTTATCGCGATCGCCTGCCCAATAGTCGTCTGTTTTATCGCGATCGCACTCCATCGAACTCACGTTAAATAAGTAACAAGCTTTAAGTTTGGTATTATTAATCGTTATTTGCCTTAGTGGGACTTAAACAAAAATCAGGAAAGAAAGAGATTATAATGATTATATAGCAAGCACATAACGTTTCCTTGGTAAAATATCTCGAAAAAATGAAACCAACTCCGTAACCCATGCAAGAAGACTTCCCCTCCCTCAATCCAGCAATTGTTGATGGCGGTTCTCTTTCCGTTGATCTCAACACCCCTCAAACTTTAATTGAAGGATTACAAACAGCCACTAAAACTTCAACCAAACAACAAATTGTTTACTGGCAATCCCAGGGCGAAGTTATCCATCAATCCTATCGTCAACTGTTAGAACTCGCTGAAAAAATTTTAGCCGGATTAAGAAGCAAAGGATTACAACCAGGGGATAAAATTATCCTGCAACTTGAACAGAATTTTGATTTAATTCCGGCATTTTGGGGTTGTATTTTAGGTGGATTTATTCCTGTTATTCTCGAAGTTCCCCCCAGTTATCAAGAGTCTAACCCGATTCGAGAAAAACTGATTTTAATTTGGCAATTTTTAGAGTTTCCCACTATTTTAACATCCCAAATTCAGGCACCTGATCTTCAAAACTTAGCCGGACAGAATCTAAGGTTAGTTTCGATTGAACATTTATGGCAATTTTCCCCAGATACTAACTATTATTCTCCCCAACCCGATGACGTGGCACTTCTCAGTCTTTCCTCTGGGAGTACCGGAATTCCTAAATGTATCCAACTCACCCATCGAAATCTAATTAGTCGCGCCAGAGGGGCAAATCTTCTAAATCATCACCACCAAAATGATATTATTTTAAATTGGCTACCCTTTGACCATATTGGCAGTATTAGCGATTGGCATATTCGGGGAATTTTATTGAGCTGTAAACTGATTTATACAACTAAAGAAAATATTCTCGCTTCTCCCCTCAATTGGATTGAATTAATTAATCAATATCGAGTTACCCACAGTTGGGCACCTAACTTTGCTTATAGTTTAATTAACCAACACTTAGAAAAAAATCCTCGCCAAAATTGGGATTTATCCTGCGTTAAGTTTTTATTAACGGCGGGTGAAATTATTAGCGTTGATGCGATTAAAACTTTTTTACAAAATTTGGTCAGGTATAATTTACCCGCAACTGCAATTCGTCCAGCGTTTGGGATGGCAGAATTAGGATCAGGAATTACTTATTTTATCCCCAATCAATCCGAAGTTTTTAGAATTCACTGCTTAGATAAAGCCTGTTTAAGTGGAACGATTAAACAAGTAGAAAATACGGATATTAATTCTAACTCGTTTGTTAATTTAGGGGAACCGATTCCAGGAGTAAAAATTAGAATTGTTGACGAAGAAAATAATGTCCTCCCCGAAGAAAGCATCGGTCATTTACAAGTAAAAGGGGATGTAGTTTCTCCAGGATATTATAATCATTTTGAAGAGAATCAAGAAGCGTTTACCAGTGAAGGCTGGTTTGTCACGGGGGATTTAGGGTTTATTAGCGATCGCAAACTCACACTGGTGGGTCGGGCTAAAGATACGATTATTATCAATGGGGTAAATTATTATAGCCATGAAATTGAAGCCGTCGTAGAAACTTTACCAGAAGTTGCTGTTTCTTATACGGCGGCTTGTGCAGTGCGCCCAACTCATCAGAATGGCACAGAAAAATTAGCGGTTTTCTTTCATCCGATTAGCGGTAATAATATTATAAGTTTAAGTCAGAAAATTCGAGAAAAACTATTAACGAAAATTGGGATAAACCCTGACTATATTATTCCGGTAGACAAAACAAGTATTCCTAAAACAGCCATTGGTAAGATTCAACGCCAACAGTTAACCCAACAATTTGAAGCCGGAGAATTTAACGAGATTCTGCAACAGTTTCAACGTTCAACTGCCGTTAATACTCTACCCACAACCGAACTTGAAGAACAAATTACCTTAATTTGGCAAGCTGTTTTAGGTTTATCTTCGATTGGATTAACGGAAAACTTCTTTGAGTTAGGGGGAAATTCTCTCTTATTAATTCAAGTTCAACAGCAAATTCAAGACAAATTAGGCTATGACTTAGCCATTATTAACTTTTTCCGTTATCCAACCATTGCAGCGTTAGCGGATTTCTGCACCTCTAAAACCACACCGAAAGCGACTCCTAATCAGACTCGCAATCATTCGACGGGTTCGCAACCGTTTAATATTGCAGTGATTGGTATGGCGGGGCGATTTCCGGGGGCAGATAATTTAGAGAAATTTTGGCAAAATTTACAAAACGGCGTTGAATCCATTTCCTTTTTTACCGATGCAGAAATCCTCGCATCCGGTGTTGATCCAAACTTAGTTAAAAATCCCAATTATGTTAAAGCTAGTCCGATTTTATCCAATATAGAATTGTTTGATGCTGACTTTTTTGGGTATACCGCCAAAGAAGCAGAATTAATCGATCCGCAACAGCGTTTATTATTAGAATGCGCTTGGGAAAGTTTAGAAGATGCTGGATATGATCCGTTGAATTATAACGGTGCTATTGGCATTTATGCGGGCGCGGCAATGAATACTTATATTTTCAATAATTTATATCCCAATCGCCATCAATTTGATCCGAATGAAACTTTACAAACATTGACTTTAGATTCTATGGGTGGCTTTCAACTCATGGTGGCTAATGATAAAGATTATCTAACCACTCGCATCTCCTATAAATTAAATTTAACAGGCCCCAGTGTGAATTTGCAAACCGCTTGTTCAACGTCATTAGTAGCGGTTCATGTTGCTTGTAAAAGTTTGCTGAATGGTGAGTGCGATTTAGCATTAGCGGGGGGTGTTTCGGTTAGAGTTCCTGAAAAACAAGGGTATCTTTATCAAGAGGGAATGATCGTTTCTAATGATGGTCATTGTCGCGCCTTTGATGCAGAGGCAAAAGGTACAATTTTCGGCAGTGGTGTCGGGTTAGTTGTGTTAAAAAGATTAGAGGAAGCGATCGCCGATCGAGATCAAATTTATGCGGTCATAAAAGGGTCTGCAATGGCAAATGATGGTGCCACAAAAGTTGGATATTTAGCACCCAATGGAGAAGGACAAGCGAGAGTGGTAGCAGAAGCAATGGCGATCGCTAATATTACAGCAGATACAATTAATTATATCGAAGCGCACGGAACCGGAACAATTTTAGGTGATCCGATTGAAATTGGCGGCTTAAGTCAGGCGTTTGAAATGACAACCGATCACAAGAATTTCTGCGCCATTGGTTCAGTTAAAACGAATATCGGACATTTACAAATTGCATCGGGAATTGTTGGGTTTATTAAAACGGTTTTAGCGTTGAATTATCAACAATTACCGCCCAGTTTATACTTCCGCAATCCTAATCCGAAAATTAATTTTAAGAATAGTCCTTTTTATGTCAATACGAATTTAAAAGACTGGGTGAGAACCGACACCCCCCGTCGCGCTGGGGTCAATTCTTTGGGGGTGGGAGGAACCAATGTTCATGTGATTTTAGAAGAAGCACCAGAACCGTTAAGGGTTGATCAAATTAAACCTTCTCATTTTCTTTTAACCCTTTCTGCTAAAACAGAAACTGCTTTAAAGGCGTTAGTTAATCGTTATCTGAATTTTTTGAATAATCATCCTCAACTATTATTAGAAAATATTGCCTTTACGACTCAAATCGGGCGATCGCATTTTAATTATCGATTAGCCATTCTTACGGATTCTATTGAGAATTTACAGCAACAATTAACTGCTATTCAAAATTATCAAGAAAATCCCAACTGGCTTAAAGGAAAAATCCGTCATTCCCGTCACAAAATCGCCTTTTTATTTACCGGACAAGGTTCTCAATATATTAATATGGGTCGTCAACTTTATGAAACCCAACCCACCTTTCGCCAAACTTTAGATGATTGCGATCAAATTCTTCGATCTGAGTTAGAAAAACCGTTGCTTTCTGTTCTTTATCCTCAACAAAATCAACCTTCTCCCCTCAACGAAACCGCCTATACCCAACCCGCCTTATTTGCGATTGAATATGCTTTATTTACCTTATGGAAATCTTGGGGAATTACACCGGAAGCCGTTTTAGGTCATAGTCTGGGAGAATATGTTGCGGCTTGTGCGACGGGGGTTTTTAGTTTAGAAGATGGGTTAAAATTAATGGTGGCGAGGGGACGACTAATACAACAGTTACCTCCGAGGAAGATGCTCACGATTTTTGCCGATCAAAACACCGTTGAATCCTTAATTGAATTGCATTTGGGCAAAGTTGCGATCGCTGTTATTAACCATTCGGCAAATATTGTGATTTCCGGTACTGAATCCGCCGTTAACTCTATTGTAGAAATTTGTAACAAAAAAAAGATTAAAACTCAATATTTAACGGTTTCTCATGGGTTTCATTCTCCCTTAATGGAACCGATTGTTAATGAATTTAAGCAAATTTTAAGCCAAGTTAACTTTTCCCGTCCTAATATTTGCTTGATTTCTAATTTAACCGGAGAAATCATTCATCAAGAAATAACCACGCCTAACTATTGGTGTCGCCATCTCTTAGAAACAGTTCAATTTGCTGCGGGTTTGGAAACCTTAAAACAAGCAGGTTACAATGTTCTAATTGAATGCGGTGCTAAACCGATTTTATCAGGAATTGCGCGTTTTTCCTACTCTAATCAGGAGGTAATTTGCTGTCCTAGCTTACGATCTGAAGGAACAGATTGGCAAGAAATTTTAAAGAGTTTGAGTCAACTTTATATTCAGGGTGTGGTGATTGATTGGAAAAAATTTAATCAAGATTATTCTTATCATAAAGTCAGTTTACCGTTATATCCCTTTGAACGGAAACGATATTGGATTGATCCTCCCAAAGAAGTCATCCAACAACGTTTAATGAAACCCTCTCGATTAATTCATCCTTTACTCGGAGAAAAACTATCTTCCCCTTTAAAACAAATTTTATTTCAATCCCAACTTAGTCCAAATAATCCTACATTTCTGAAGGATCATCGAGTTTATCAACAAGCTGTTTTACCAGCAACGGCTTATTTAGAAATTGCCTTATTCGCAGGAATTAAAATTTTTAATCATCAAAATTTATGCTTAAAAACTATTACATTTGAAAAAGTATTATTCTTAACAAAAAACCTCCCTAACATCGCAGGGGCAGGGTATCCTTGCCCAATTCTAGCCGAAATTGAAACAACAATTCAAGTTATTTTAGAAAAAAATCTAACAGAATCTTCATTTAAAATTTATAGCCAATATTCAAATCAAGAGGAGGATTGGAGCTTAAATTGTTCAGGAAAAATTACTTTCCCTTCTCCACCTCAACATTTAGAATCGATTAATATTGAATTCTATCAAACGACTTTACAACCGAGAGAACCTCAACACCATTATCAAACCTGCCAACAACGGGGATTAGAATATGGTGAGACTTTTCAAGTTTTAAAACAATTGTGGGTTGGAGAAGAGCAAGCGTTAGGTAGGATAGAATTACCCAAAAATTTAGAGGCTGATTCTTATCACGTTCATCCGGTTTTATTAGATGGATGTTTACAAGTCCTCCTGACAATTTTACCGGATTCTAATTTATCCGAAGTTTATTTACCTACTTCGCTTGAACAGTTAACAATTTATCAACGTCCTCAAACCTGCGTCTGGAGTTATGTCAGGTTACGTTCTAATTCCTTAGTTGCTGATGTTCAACTCTTTAACACCGCAGGTGATTTAGTAATGGAAGTCAAAGGGTTAACGTCTAAAAAAGTGACTTCCCAAACGCTTCTTGGTGTAGAAATACCTCAACAACCGTTAGAAAATTGGTACAATTGGTTATATGAAATAAAATGGCAAAAACAAAATCAATCTGTCCCTCCAACTCTTTCTAATTTAACGAAAAAAGCAGGGGATTGGTTAATTTTAACTCAACCTTCAACGCTTGCAAAATCGCTAGAAATATTGCTAACCTCCCATAATCAAACTTGTCAGTTAGTTAATCTAATAGAACCGATTGATTTTGAAACGTTATTTAAGTTTAGGCGATCGCATCTTCCCTTACAAGGTGTGATTTATTTAGGGAGTCTTGAAAGTTCCTCTCAACCGGAATGGGAAATTATTCTTAATTTAATTCAAAGTTTAGCATCTCAACAAGGGTCAGAACCACCTCAACTTTTTATCGTCACTAGAGGAACACAAGCCATTAATAATAGTATCATTCAAGAACCCGCAATTCTTCAATCAACCCTTTGGGGACTGGGAAAAACCATCGCTTTAGAACATCCTGAATTTCGGTGTCGGTTAATTGATTTAGATGTCTCTCCCCAAGCGGATGAAGCGGAACAGTTATTCACAGAAGTTATAACAGAAAATTCTGAAGATCAAATTGCGTTTAGAAAGGGCGATCGCTGGCTTCCTCGACTGATTAAAAAATCTCAGCACCATTCATTTCCTCAAACGTCACTACAACTACAAATTACGCAACGAGGAACCTTAGAACATTTAAAATGGCAACCCATTTCTCGCCGTCAACCCAGTTTTGGGGAAGTGGAAATCAAAGTGCAAGCAACCGGATTAAATTTTAGAGATGTTTTAAATGCTTTAGATTTATATCCAGGGGAAGCGGGAGATTTAGGGTTAGAATGTGCGGGAGAAATTATCGCCGTTGGGGATGGAGTAAACTCATTTAAAATCGGTGATCCAGTAATGGCGATCACACCTAGAAGCTTTAACCAATATATTACAATTAATGCTGAATTAGTTGTCCTCAAACCCGAATTGTTAACGGTTGTAGAAGCCGCAACAATACCCGGTGCATTTCTAACCGCTTTCTATACTTTATATTCTTTAGCAAATATTACCAAAGGCGATCGCATTCTCATTCATGCAGCAACCGGAGGCGTGGGGTTAGCTGCGGTACAATTGGCTAAAAAAGCAGGTGCAGAAGTCTTTGCGACGGCATCTCCAAGTAAATGGTCGCTGCTAGAATCTATGGGAGTTAAGTATATTATGAACTCCCGAACATTAAACTTTGCGGAACAAATTCTTACCTTAACAGAAGGTGAAGGCGTTGATATTGTCTTAAATTCCCTAACGGGAGATTTTATTCCTAAAAGCCTTTCAATCCTTAAAGAAAACGGTCGTTTTATAGAAATTGGAAAACAAAATATTTGGCAACCGGAAAAAGTCGCTGATTTCAAACCGAATATTTCTTATTTTATTGTTGATTTAATCGAGATGATTCAGCAAAATCCGAGTTTAATTCAATCCTTATTTTCTCAATTAATTCCTCAATTTGCTGTGTCTCAGCTTCAACCGTTACCTTATCAAGTTTTCTCCGCAGAACAGATAATCGAGGGGTTTCGGTTTATGCAGCAAGCGAAACATATTGGTAAAATTATTATTACTCCTCCCCTAGAACAAACCAACTCGAATCGTTCTAAAAGCAGTTGGGAAGACTCATCTTATTTAATTACTGGAGGATTAGGAGATTTAGGATTAACCATTGCAGAACAGTTGAGCAAATGGGGAGCAAATACGATAATTTTAGTGGGGAGGAATTCCGTAAGCGAGGTGATTCATGCTCGAATTAACTCGTTTCAAGCTAATATTATTGTTAGACAAGCGGATGTTACGGATTATCAGCAATTAGCAACGGTATTTGAGGAAATTCATCAAAGTTTACCTCCCTTAAAAGGAGTGATTCATGCGGCGGGATTAATTGAAGATAAGATGTTAGTTCAACAAAGTCGAGAATCTTTTGAAAAAGTGATATCACCGAAACTTAAAGGCGGCTGGAATTTACATCAATTAACTCGTAATCTTGATCTCGACTTTTTCCTCTTATTTTCTTCCGTTGCTTCGGTGTTGGGTTCCGCAGGTCAAAGCAACTATTCCGCCGCGAATATCACCTTAGATACTTTAGCGCATTTCCGGCGAGGACAAGGACAAACAGCCACCAGTATTAACTGGGGTGCTTGGGGTGAAATCGGACTCGCACATCGAACAAATCAACCTTTAAGTATTAAAGGAATGGGAACAATTTCCTCTGAACAAGGGTTAGCTGTTTTAGAGTGGATTTTAATAGAAAAACCGACTCAAGTGAGTGTGGTTGATTTTGAACACCCTCAATTACTGCAACAAAAAAGCTATTCTTTCTTGAGTGAATTGTTATTGTCTTATCAGGAAGAACAAACTTGGATTAATCAACTGAAATCTTTACCGATAACCGAAGCTTATCAACAATTAAAACAAGAAATTCAATCTCAATTAGCGATTGTGTTAGGTTTAGATACGGGGACAACTCTTGACCCAAACCAGGGATTTTCTGAACTCGGTTTAGATTCTTTAACATCTGTGGAATTCAGAAACCGTTTGCAAAATCGTTTTCAATGTTCTTTTCCAACGACGATAATTTTTGACTATCCCACGTTAGCCGATTTAACCAATTATTTAGGGGAAAGTATTCTATCTTTAACCTATGATAAAAATCAACGAATTGTTGATGAATCCTTGTCTCAAGTTCAACAGCTTTCTGAGGAGAAAGCAGAGGCGCTGTTATTAGAAAAATTGAACCTTTGGAATTATTAATAAAATCTAAAGCATTAGAAACCAATAAAAAACTTATTTTAAGTTTTCCCAGAGCTTTCAAGCATTATTTTTTGCTATTAGTTGTTTTAATTCCATAATCTCACGTTTTCAACTATAGATGTCAACAGGTTTTGTTAAAACAATCTCCTGAAACTTGTTGACAAAATGGATTTTATGCGATAGAAAATCAGAATTTGCTGATTCTAATAAATTGCATACCGAACTATCCCCAACCAAACGAGCACTTTTGGCCCTCGAACAAATGCAAGCCAAACTAGAGGCGCTGGAAAATCGCCATCATGAACCCATTGCCATTATTGGGACGGGATGCCGTTTTCCAGGGGGTGTGGAAAGTCCCGAACAATTTTGGCAACTGCTGCGCAATGGCGTTGATGCGATCGCACCTGTTCCCCAAGATCGCTGGAATATCGATGAATACTATCATCCAAACCCCGACATCCCAGGAACCATTTGTAACCGTCTGGGGGGGTTTGTCGGCAATTTACAGGATTTTGATGCTCAATTTTTCCGCATTTCTCCCAGAGAAGCCGCCAGTCTCGACCCCCAACAACGCCTGCTTTTAGAAGTGAGTTGGGAAGCATTAGAAAATGCGGGTTTAGCCGTCGATCGCCTCGTGGGAAACCAAACGGGAGTCTTTGTTGGCATCTGTGCAAATGATTATTGGCATCGGTTACTCAGCCGCCAAAACACTGAAATTGATGCTTATCTTGCCACTGGAAATTCCCATAGCTTGGCGGCTGGTCGAATTTCCTATAGCTTTGGTTTTACTGGCCCTAGTTTAGCGTTAGATACGGCTTGTTCCTCTTCATTAGTTGCCGTTCATTCCGCTTGCCAAAGTTTAAGAAATCAGGAGTGTAATCTGGCGATCGCAGCAGGGGTTAACCGAATTCTTTCTCCGCAAATGAGCATTAACTTTTCTAGGGCAAAAATGTTATCCCCAGAAGGACGTTGTAAAACCTTTGATCAAGCGGCGGATGGATTTGTTCGGGGGGAAGGTTGCGGGGTCATTGTATTAAAACGGTTAAACGATGCGATCGCTTCAAATGATAATATATTAGCGATTATTCGGGGTTCTGCCGTTAACCATGATGGTCGTACCAGTGGCTTAACAGTTCCCAATGGTCGCGCCCAGCAAACCGTGATTCAGCAAGCGTTAGAGAATGGTCGAGTTAAACCAGAACAAGTCAGTTATATTGAAACTCATGGCACTGGAACTCCATTAGGAGATCCGATCGAAGTGAATGCTTTAAATGCCGTTTATGGCGAAAATCGAGCAGATCATTTTCCTTTAATTATCGCTTCTGTTAAAACCAATATTGGTCACTTGGAAGCGGCGGCAGGAATGGCTGGATTAATTAAAGTTATTTTAGCATTACAACATCAAGAAATTCCACCCCATTTACATTTTAATACCCCTAATTCTCATATTGATTGGGATAAAATAGCGGTTAAAGTTCCAACCGTTTTTTTACCTTGGGTGAGAGGAAATCAAGACCGAATAGCAGGGGTCAGTTCCTTCGGATTTAGTGGAACGAATGCCCATGTTATCTTAGCAGAAGCTCCGTTATTAGAGACGAAATCAATAACAACAGAACCAACTGTTAATCTATTAACTTTATCGGCAAAAACTCCAACCGCTTTACAACAGTTAGCTGTCCGATATCAAAATTACTTAAAAAATAATAAAAATCACGCTTTAGCCGATATTTGTTTTACTGCGAATATCGGGCGATCGCAATTTAATCATCGGTTAGCCATTATTACCCGATCTAAACAAGAATTACAACAACAATTCGCTGAATTTTGTAGTGGAGGAACCCCAGAAGAACTATTTCAAGGACGAGTGCGAGAAAATCAAGTTAATCATAGTTTTTTCCCAGACCTAGAGTTTCTACCCTTACAAAACGACGCGAAATTGTTATCTAATTTAGCAGAATTTTACGTTAATGGAGGGTCGGTTAATTGGGAGAAATTCTATCAAGGTTATTCGGGTTGTAAAGTAGTGTTACCTAATTATCCGTTTCAAAGACAACAATTTTGGATTTAGTTTTTGATATAATTGACCAGGTTAATCTTGGTGTGCCGCGCTCTCAGCGCCACTATGAACAGATGTTTTTTAAGTCTCAAAACTCTTGGCAATCTTGGATTACCTTTGCGTCTGCTATTGGTTTAAGTTTCACCTTGATCAATAGTCCCCTTGCAGTTGCTGAACGCGTTAATCCTGTTCTGTTAGCCAGCCAGCCTCAACGGGCAATATTAACCGGAAGAAATGGGCAATATGTGGTTAGAATTGTTGTCAATAGCTCTGCGGATACCGCTTGGAAAGTGTTAACAGATTATAATAATTTTTATCAATTTTTACCTAATGTTACAAGCAGCAAACTGTTAAAAGTTCAAGGAAATCAAAAAGTTTTTGAACAAGTGTATAGAATTAAAGCACTCATTGTTGATGAAACAAGCCGAATTCGCCTTTCAGCCAGCGAAACTTATCCTAAACAAATTGCATTTAAACTCGTTGAAGGAGAGGTGAAAGCGTTACAAGGAAGCTGGACAATTGAACCGATTTCCTCTAAACAAGTGATTATTCAGCATCAAGTTAATGTTGATCCCGGTTTAACCCGCACCAGAGCTTTATTTTATACTATCTATGAAAATACATTGAAAATGACCTTAGAAGCCATTAAGAAAGAATCTGAACGTCGCAATTAATTCTATTGTCGTTGGGAGGGAAGTGAAGCAATCTTAAAACCTTTAGGATTGCTTCACTTCCCTTGTCTTACTTCTGCTCAATTTGTTGTTTCCAAATCTCTAATAAATTTTGAACCGCCTCATCCCAACTAAAATCTTTAACAGTTTCTCTCCCTTGCTGTCCCATTTGTTCCCGTAACCCCGAATTCTCCACTAAAACTTTTAACTTTTTAGCAAAATCATCAGCATTTTTAGGTGTAAATAACAATCCATTTTTCCCCGATTCAATACTATCAATAACCCCACCCGCAGCAGGTGCTAAAACCGGAATACCTGATGCAAATGCTTCTAATATTGTTAACCCTCTGGTTTCTTTTTCCGACGTAGTAATATGGATATCACTATTGGCTAAAAGTCCTGCAACTTGACTCGGTTCCACCCGCCCTAAAAAATGAATATTAGAGGTAAAAGATTTAAAGTTCTGAGCAATTTCATCTTTCAATTCCCCATCGCCTGCAATTATAAAACTAACTTGATCTAAATCAATCAATTCTTGTATTTTCGGTAAAGATTTAAGGGTAAACTTCCACCCCTTATCAGGCGTTAACCGTCCTAAAAAGATTAGTTTAACCTTGTCATCAACATTAGATAAATGATAATGTTTAGCAAAAAAGTTTTCTTCCCGTTTGTAGGGATTAAATTGTTCTAAATCAACGCCTAATAACTGATCAAAAATAACATTACAAAGTCCAACCTTAACCAACTTTTTAGCACTAGAGGAACTAGCGGTTAACGTTGCATTATAGCCGTTATACGTCCATCTAAAATGAAATTTTAATAAAAACTGAATCCCTGCAATAATAACGTAGGGTAACGGTAAATAATCCTCTAAATATTCCATTAAATTACTATGAAAAAAACTCACGCAGGGAATATTATATTGTTTAGAAAAATCGATTCCAGGTCGTTTTAAAAACCCTAACCACAGTCTTTCCGGTTCATCAACATGAATAATATCGGGTTGAAACTGTTCTAATTCTTCTAATACGATTTGATAAGATTTTTGACTCACATTCCGTTCAAAATCAACCCCCGTAAAGGCGGTACTGTCTAAATTAATAACCCGAACTCCAGGTAAAATATCTCCTGTATAATCTTTCCAATGGGGATAAATGGTTGGTAATGCACTATAATCAGGACAAAATAATAAAACCTGATGTCCGAGTTGACTCAGCTTTTGAATTCGCTGAAAAACCGTTATGGTCACGCCATCAACAACGGGAAGAAATCCTGACGTAATGATTGCAATTTTCATGATCAATTAATTTAAAAACAATGACCGAAAATAAAATTATAACTTCAATTTACCTTATTAATGTCTTTAAAAATCGTTCAACTCGATTTTGGTTAATGCTCAGTTTATTGATTCCGATTTATTTTGGATTAATGTCCATAAGTTTTTATCTAATTCATCCTTATCTTATTCAAGATGATGCTAGACATCATGTAGTTTGGTTACAAAAATTCGTTGATTTGCAATTGTTTACGGAAGATTTTATTGCTGATTATTTTTATGGTGTTGCGCCTGCTGGATATAAGTTTATTTATTGGTTAATCGCTCAAATGGGAATCGGTGCTATTACGCTTGCGAAAATTTTACCCACTATTTTAGCGTTAATCACAACTGCTTATCTTTTTCACGTTTCTCTTAATATTTTCCCCCGTCCAGAAGCAGCATTTTTAGGAACATTAATTTTCAATGAAAATCTCTGGATGAATGATGATTTAATTTCGGCAACACCGAGAGCTTTTTTATATCCAATTTTTGCAGCTTTTATTTATTATTTAATTGAGCGATCACTTTTTTATACCTTATTAACCCTAGCCTTGCTAGGCCTATTTTTTCCCCAGTTTTTATTAGTTGCGTTAGCATTACTTACCGCTAAATTATTTCAATTTAAAGGGAAAGCAATTCGGTTTTCAAAAAACAAAGAAAACTATATTTTTTGGATATCAGGACTCATCATTGCTGCGATTATTCTTTCTATTTTTGCTGTCCAACTATCCGAATTTGGTGAAACCTTTAATAACGCACAGATGAAAATAATGCCAGAATTCGGTTTAAATGGACGGGTCGAATATTTCGGGGTTAACCTTCTTTATTTTATTTTAGATGGGAATAGTGGCTTAAATCTTCCCTTATATCCCTTCCCAATTTTATTGAGTTTAGCGTTACCATTATTCTTAAAACTTAAACTTCCCTTAACCCAGTTCATTACCTCTAAAATTCAGATTTTATTCTCTCTAATTGTAGCTTCTTTAGGTCTATTTTTTCTCGCGCATATTTTCCTGTTTAAACTTTACTTCCCCAGTCGCTATACTTACCATAGCTTTATTTTTATAATGGCAATAAGTTCGGGGATTGTTTTATTTATTATGTTAAATTATGGCGTAAAATTTTACCACAAATTGCAAAGAGAATCACCTAAAAGCCAACTTTTACAAATCATCAGTTTGAGAATCGCAGCAATAGTCCTCACCCTTTCTTTAGTCTTACCGTTTATTCCAATTGTTCCGTTTATTTTCCAAGGATGGGTCATTGGTAAATATCCTGAACTATATCAATTTTTTTCAACTCAGCCGAAAGACACTTTAATTGCATCTTTAGCGGATGAAATTGATAATTTACCAGCCTTTTCCCAACGTTCCGTTTTAGTGGGTGGAGAGTTTGCCCTTCCCCATCATATCAAATATTATCAGGAAATTTACCAGCGAACCCTTGATTTAATTCAAGCTCAGTATAGTTCTGATTTAGAGGTAATTACTAACTTTATTCATCAATATAACATTAATTTTTTGCTACTGGAATCTAATTTTAATCAACCCAATTACTTATTAGAAAAGCCTTGGCTTGTGAACAGTTCATTTAAAAAAGTAGTTTTGGAAACCCTTGAACAGCTTAAACAAGGAAAAAAATTAGCGATTACTCCCTTAATAGAACCTTGTTCAGTTTTTACTTACTCAAATTTTCAAGTATTAGATACAACTTGTATAACCCAAAAGGAACTTAAAAGATGAATCACCTAAAAGCTATCCGACATCAATTCTTGACCGTTTTACTATTAATTATTGTACTCGTCAGCTTAGGACTCCGAGTAATTAATTTAGGAGAAAAAGTGTATTGGGTTGATGAAGTTTCTACCTCTTTAAGAGTTTCTGGTTACACTCGACAAGCGTTGATTCAAGACCTCTCTCAACGAGATTCTATTACGATTCAGGAATTAAAACAATATCAACAATTAAATCCTGACCGAAACTGGAAAGATACAATTTCTGCCTTAACTCAAAGTCCAGAACACGCACCTTTATATTTTATTCTCCTCAGAATTTGGCAACAAATCTTTGGAAGTTCTATCCTCGCCACCCGAACTTTATCGGTTTTATTGAATGTTTTGTGTTTCCCGTTATTATATATATTATGTTTAGAATTATTTAAAGTTGTAGAAGTCGGGAAAGTTGCCGTTACATTGTTTGCGGTTTCTCCCTTTTTTATGGCTTACGCTCAAGAAGCTCGTCCCTATAGTTTATGGATGCTAACTCTTCTATTATCCAGTTTAACTTTATTAAAAGTAATACGCCTCAATCATCCTAAATCTTGGTTAGCTTATACCTTAAGCTTAATTTTAGGGTTATATACGTCTTTATTCTCAGGTTTTACCTTAATCAGTTCAACCCTTTATATTCTAACCCTCAAAAAATTAAAATTAACAAAGCTGGTTAAGAATTATAGCGTTTATTCTGGCTTAGGATTACTCGCTTTTCTTCCTTGGATGATGATAATTATCTTGAACTGGCGACAACTCCAGGATAATACGACCTGGGTGAAAGCACCAATGGAGTTTTTACCAAAAGTTGCTATTTTTATTTATAGCATTTCAATTTTATTTTTTGATTTCTTGAGTTCAGAACAACCCAGCTTGTTCGTTATAATCTTAGGATCTCTCCTCACCATTTTTGTTTTAGGGTTAATAACGTTCGCTTGTTACTTCCTGTATCAAAAAACACCTCAATCAATCTGGTTATTCGTTTTCTGTTTAATTTTAGTGAATCCTTTACTATTATTTTTAATCGATGGGATTTCCCAAGGACAAGCTTCAGCAACCTCTCGATATCTGATTCCTTGTTATCTGGGTTTATTGTTAGCGGTTGCTTACTTATTCGCTACTCAAATTTTTGATTTTCATTCGATTAAAAAACGTCGATTTTGGGGGTTTATTTTAATACTGCTCCTATCAGTGAGTTTAATTTCTTGTATTTTATATCAAGAGGCGGTTCCCATTTACCAAAAAGGTCGAAATCGGCATAATTTGACGATCGCTCGTTTAATTAACCAAAGTAAATCTCCGGCATTAATCACCGAAACACAACAAATTTTTGATATTTTATCCTTAAGCTATCAACTCAACCCGAATCTAACCATTTATTTATTACCTCAAACGGATTTAGAACAAATTTTAAATCCTGATCAATCCTTACTTTTATTTAATCCTTCTTCTCTATTAAAAGATACAATTAATCAAGAAGGTCAGTTTAATTTAGATGAAATTTATAAACCGGATTTATTAACCCCAAATGATCGTTATCTAGCCCTTTGGAAAATTAAAAAAGTTCAGAATCCCATTCGATAACATTACTTTTGGATCTCCTCAACTAAAGTTTTGATCGTAAATTCAATTTGATCTTCGGTGTGAGTTGCGGTCATAAAAAACCGTAAACGAGCGCCATTATAAGGAACAGAAGGATAAACAATTGGGTAAACATTAATTCCCCGTTTAAATAACGCTTGAGAGAGTGTGACCGCTTTTTGAGATTCCCCGACAATAATCGGAATAATCGGAGAATTTTGACTGATTCCCGTATTGAGTCCTTGTTGTTTTGCTAAGGTTAAAAACCGTTGAGCGCGATCGCATAAATGTCTAACCCGTTGGGGTTCTTTTTGTAAAATCCGCAAAGCAGCGAGGGCGGCGGCGGTGTTGGGGGGAGACATCCCAACGCTGAAGACAAAACCAGGGGCGGTATATTTTAAATATTTAATCAGTTGCTGACTTCCCGCAATATAACCCCCACAACTGGCAAAAGATTTACTTAAAGTTCCCATCCATAAATCAACGTCTGAAGGGGGAATCTTAAAATATTCACTAATACCTCGCCCCTGCTGACCTAATACGCCGATTGAATGAGCCTCATCTACCATTAAAAAGGTTTTATATTGCTTTTTCAAGGTAACAATTTCCGGTAACGGTGCAATATCGCCTTCTGTACTATAAATTCCTTCAATCACAATTAACACTTTTTCAAATTGTCGGCGTTTTTGTTGTAATAGTTTCTCTAAACTTTGCCAATCATTATGGGGAAATTCAATCGCAGTTGAACCCGATAAAAGACACCCTTGGCGAATACTATTATGACTAAGGGCATCATAAAGAATTAAGTCTTTTTCGCCGAATAAATGCCCAATGGTTGAAACGTTAGTGGCATGACCGCCAATATAAACAATACAGTCTTCTGTTCCTAAGAATTGAGCAATTTCTTGCTCTAATTCTTGATGAAGCGATCGCTCTCCGGCAACAATTCGACTCGCAGAAACGGACGTGCCATAATCTTCAATGGCTGTTTTTGCCAGTTCTGAAACCTGCGGATCACCACAGAGTCCTAAATAATTATAACTGGCATAATTAATTAATTCTCGCCCTTCAACTTGAATAATTTCACGGGCAACACTATCATAAATCCTAAAGAAAGGATTGCCTAATTTTTCGGCTTTTTCCACATCTCGTTCTAAGGTTAAATATTCAGGAGAACGTTCAAATTGATAATATTCTGCGGGAATTTCTTCTTCAATTATTTTAGTGGTAGGCGGTGGCGGGGTTAAGGGTTTGGGGGGCGGGGTTGGGGTAACAATATAACGGGTTTTAAGAGATTGATTCAGAATCTCTTCGGTGAGAACATCGGTTAAGAAATAATCAACCAATGCTTCTAAATCAGGATAATCAAAGACAGAACTAAGAGAAAATGTACTCCCCAAACAATTTTGTAAACGGTTTTTGAATTCAACCGCCATTAAAGAATCCATTCCTAAATCGCTGAGATTATCTTCTAAGTTAATAGATTCAGGGGAACTATACCCTAAAACGGTTGCCAGTTCGCTTCGTATTTTTTCCGATAAAATTGTTTTACGGTCAGACGTTGAAGCTGTTGCTAACTGTTGTAAAAAGTCTAATTTTTGGTTAGCATTAACTTCGGGTTTCCTTGCCTTATCCTGGGAAATCAGATCTTCTAAGAAAGGAAAAGCAACACCATCCGGCACTTGTTCAATAAAAGCTGACCAATCAACAGAAAATACGCCAATTTGGGGGATAGGTTCAGAAAGTAATTGATCAAGAACTTTTAATCCTTGTTGGGGTGCGATCGCCTTCATTCCCTGCGCTAATAATCGCCCTTGATTTTGATTGCTTAATTGGGCTGCCATTCCCGCTTCATCCCAAGCACCCCAGTTAATACTTAACCCTGGTAAACCCAACAGGCGGCGATATTCCATTAACCCATCCATAATCGAATTTGCAACAACATAATTGCTTTGACCTGGGGAACCAATTAAGGCAGTAATTGAAGAGAAACACACAAAAAAATCGAGGGGTAAATTTAAAGTGGCGGTGTGTAAATTCCAAGTTCCGGTTACTTTGGGGGCTAAAACCTCTCTAAATCGTTCCCAAGTTTGTTTTTCCAGGATGCCATCATTCAGAACCCCTGCGGCGTGAATAATTCCCCGTAGCGGTGGCAATTGATTCGAGATGGTATAGGGTTTAATTACCTTTTCAACGGCTTCTAAATCCGTAATATCTGCTTTGATGACTTGAATAGTAACGCCTTGATTTTTTAATTTTTCAATAACGTTTTTAGCGTGTTGAGAAGGTTCACTGCGTCCAACTAATAATATATTTTTTGCCTGTTTTGTCACCAACCATTGGGCAACTTGTAAGCCTAATGCCCCTAATCCTCCGGTAATTAAATAGGTACTATCTTCTCGAATTGTTATGTCTTGAATGGGTGGGTGTAACGTTATCACAACTTTGCCGATATGTTTTGCTTGCGCCATATATCGGAAAGCATTTGAAGCCTCTTCAACGGGAAAAACAGTATAAGGAAGAGGTTGTAATTGTTTTTCTTCAAACCCAGGTATTAATTCCGTTAACATTTGGTTGATTAACTGTGGGTTTTGTTCCGCAATTTCTAATAAATCAAAGGCTTTATAGGTAATATCAGCCCGTTTTTCTTGAACTTTCTGTTGAGTCCAAATTCCGATTTTTCCAATTTCAATAAACCGACCGTTTGGAGATAAAATTTCTAAACTTTTGGGAATAAATTCTCCATTTAAACTATTGAGAACAACCTCAACGCCTTGATTGTTTGTCAACTCGCAAATTTTGTCAGCAAAGGCTAAAGTTCGGGAGTTCATCACAAATTTAATCCCTATTGACTTGAGAAACTCTTGCTTTCCAGGGGATGCGGTGGCGTAAATTTCTGCCCCGATTTGTTGGGCAATTTGAATGGCGGCTTGACCGACTCCTCCAGAAGCGGCATGAATTAAAATGCGATCGCCAGGTTTTAATTGAGCTTGGACAATTAAGGCATAATAAGCGGTTAAAAATGCGGTGGAAAGGGTAGCAGCTTCAGCAAAATTAATATGAGTCGGTTTAGGAATAACAAATTGATGATTAACGGTAATATAACTGCCTAAACATCCCAACGCAGGGGCGGCGATCACTTCATCTCCAATGTTTAAGTCTTTAACGCCAGCCCCAACGGCGACAATAATTCCTGAACATTCCCCTCCTAACGGAATTTTTGAAGCGTTAGAAATTCCCATTTGTTCTAAATATTGATTCAACATTCCCAACCCGTTGAGAACATCTCGAAAATTCAATCCTACCGCCCGAACTTGGATTTCTACTTCTCCAAAACCAGGTTTTTTTCGGGTTAAAGGAATAAAATCAAAGTGATCTAGGGTTCCAAGATTAGCAATTTTGAGTTGATAAGATTGTTGGGTTTTACTATCGGGTTGATAAGCATTTAAGCGAGGGACATAACGGACTCCCTCACGGTAGACAATTTGGTTTTCTTCGTCGGGATTTTCTAATTCTTCTAATAAAGTTTGGAAATTTTGGTTTAAACTATCGTTTGGTTTTAAAGCTTTTTGGCTTGCGGGTAAAATTAAGTTAAATGACTCAAAATTAATACAAATAGAGGCTAAATTTGGATGTTCTAAACGGATGACTTTTGCTAACCCAAACGCATAATTTTTTGTTTGTTTGGATAAAGGAGAGGAATAGGTCACGATCCAAAGTCGAGGGGGTGTTATCCCAGGTTGCTGAGTAATACGTTGAACCAGATCAAGTAAACTCGCGCCTGTTTCGTCAAAGGTTTGATCAGAACTCCAGAGGTAAATAATTTGCTCACAAGGTTGTAGTTTTCCTGAGACATTTTCAGGGTGAATAATAGAACAGCGATCGCCTTTTTCCTCTAAACTTTTAGCTAATTTCACGCCGAATTCTGGACAGTCTGAAACAATCAACCAATTGGCGGTTTTACGAGTTTGGCTAGCAGATAAACGGGGTTTAGATTTCCAAGTTAACCGATATAAATCTGGCAGTTCTGGGGAGGAACTATCAGAAATCTGAATGAGTTCTTGTAAGGATTTTCGGTTAATTGCCCGTAGCGTTAACGTTTCAATTTCTGCTAATAGAGTTTTGTTATCATCAAATAGTTGAAGTTGGGCAGTGATTTGTTGAGAATGAATCGTTTTAATTTTAACAGAACTCCAAACTTTATCGCTTGGTTGTTGATAAATATACAGATTTTCGATACTGACGGGTAGATAGGTTGTGCGATCACTTTTTTTAAGTAAAATTGCCCCTAAAACTTGAAAACAAGCATCTAATAAAACCGGATGCAAGGTGTAAGAGTCGGTTTCAGTTCTTAACCCTTCGGGTAATTGAATTAAGCCCAATGCTTGGTCTTCTTTTTGCCAAAGTTTGGCGATCGCTTGAAAGGATTTACCATAATTAAGCCCCTGTTTCTTGACTTGTTCATAATAGTCGGAAATCGAGACAATTTCTCCCCCTTCTTGTAGAAGAAAATCACCCCTTAATTGCCTATTTTTTAAGTTAGTTTGGGTTAATCTTCCCGTAGCGTGAAGGGTTTCTGTTAAGGGGATATTTTCTCCTGCGATAAAACTATAAATTTTAAATTCATATTCTCCCTGAGATTGGGGGGTTAAAATAACTTGAACGGTTGTTTCTGCGGTGGATAACTTTAGCGGTTGTTCTATGGTTAATTGAGATAAGGTAACGTTTTCTCGAATTTCTTTGATTGCTGCTAAGATGATTTCCAAATAAGCCGTTGCAGGTAAAACAGGCTGAGAAAACAAACAATGATCTTGTAAATAATGAGGAGACTGGGAACTCAACCGAGACTGAAAGCGGATTTCTGTTGTTCCTGCTAACTGTAACTTTTCTCCTAATAAGGGATGCAGAGAAGGAGAAACAGTAGGGGATTTCTGAGGAGTAAATTTAGCCGTTGACCACCAATAGGATTGACGTTGAAAGGGATAGGTGGGAAGTTGTATTAAATTAGGAATATAATCTGGATCTAGTTTTGCCAAATTAATTGAGATTCCTTGAAGATAAAGTTCGCTTAAACTCGATAAAAATTGCTGTAATTCTTGTTCAGGACGCAAACTTGGTAACAAAGATTGATTAAGATCAGAACCGCAAGAACGCGCCATCCCCAAAAGAACGAGTTGAGGGCCGATTTCTAACCAAATTTTAGTGTCTAATTGCTTTAACGTGCTAATGCTATCGGTAAACCGAACAGGTTTAATAATATGTTCGCACCAATATTCAGGGGTAGCAATATCCTGATTAATCGATTTTCCGGTAACATTGGAAATAAGCGGAATTTGCGGTTGATGGTAAGTAATTTCTGCTGCAATTTTTCTAAACTCCTCTAACATGGGAGTCATTAACGGGGAATGGAACCCATGAGACACATTTAACGGGGTAGTTTTAATACCTTGGCTATTGCATTTTTCGATAATATTTGAAAGATTTTGAAGGGTTCCAGAAATAACAAGAGTATTAGGAGTATTAAAGGCGGCAATTGTCGCATCTTCTTTAATAAGTGATCGCACCGTTTCTTCATCTGCAAAAACAGCTACCATTCCCCCATTTTTGGGTAAGACTTGCATTAATTTTCCCCTAGTGGCAATTAGTTTCAAGCCATCTTCTAAACTGAACACCCCCGCCAAACAAGCCGCCACATATTCCCCCACACTATGACCGAGAACAACGGAGGGTTTAACGCCTAAAGATATCCAGAATTGAGCTAACGCATATTCTAGGGAAAATAAAGCGGGTTGGGTGTAAGCCGTCTTGTGTAAATCGTTAGTTTCTGAGAAAATTACGGATAATAAAGATTGTTTTAAATAAGGACGGAGAATTTGCTCACATTGATCTAACGTTTGGCGGAATATCAAATTAGTTTCATAGAGTTTTTGTCCCATCCTAATATATTGGGAACCTTGACCTGTAAATAAAAATGCAATCTTGGGAGATGTTTTAGGAGTAGTGGTTATGTAGCGAACTCCAGAAGTTTCTTGATCATGAACAAAAGCATTGAGGCGGTCTTGAAATTGTTGGTGAGAGTCAGCAATAATCGTGAGGCGGTGAGAAAATTGCGATCGCCTGGTATTGGCACAATGGCAAATATCCTTTAAAGAACTATCAGAATTATTCCTAAAAAATACTTCATATCGATGCGCTAAATCCTTTAAGGCGGCTTGCGTTTTTGCCGAAATTGTTAATAGATGCGGTGTCCCCAACCCCTGTAGAGACGTTGCATGCAACGTCTCTACGTTTTGGGGTGTTTCTACGTTTTGGGGCATCTCTACGTTTGCTTGCAACACAACATGGGCATTTGTCCCCCCAAACCCAAAGGAACTAACCCCCACCAACGCCGGATCAGAATGGTTGGGCCAAGGCGTTAACTGCTGTTGCACCCGGAGCGGTAGTTGATCAAAATTAACCGCAGGATTGGGATTTTGGAAATGCAAACTCGGCGGAATTTGTCGATATTTGAGGATTAGGGCAGCCTTGATTAATCCGGCAACTCCGGCGGCGGTTTCTGAATGTCCAATATTTGTTTTCACTGAACCAATGGCGCAGAACTCCCCCACTGGGCGGTTTTCAGCCAAAACTTCCCCTAACGCTTGCAATTCCACCGCATCCCCCACTTTGGTTCCAGTTCCGTGCGCTTCAATATATTGCACCTGACCGGGCGAAACCCCTGCCACCTTGTAAGCTTGGCGCAGTAATGCTTTCTGGGCTTCGACGTCAGGGGCACTTAGGCCGTTGCTGTGGCCATCTTGATTCACCGCACTACCCCGAATCACCGCATAAATCGGGTCGCCATCCGCTAACGCTTGTTCCAACGGTTTTAACACCACCATTCCCGCCCCTTCGCTGCGGACATAGCCGTTGGCGCTGGCATCAAAGGTTTTGCAACGGCCGTCGGGGGACAGTAATCCGCTTTTGCTAAACCCAACCATAATCGTTGGCATTAACAACCCATTCACTCCACCCGCTAACGCCAAGGTTGACTCGCCGCGCCATAAACTCTGACAAGCGAGGTGGACAGCAACCAACGACGACGAACAAGCGGTATCAACGGCTAAACTTGGCCCCTTGAAATCAAACAGATAGGAGAGACGATTCGCCGCAATGCAGTTGGCGGTGCCTGTGGTAGCATGAGAATCGCTGACGGGGTTTTGCCACAACAGCACCGAATAATCATGGGTTCCAATGCCTACAAAAACCCCCGTTTGGCTTCCAGCAAGCTGTTCAGGAATTTGCAGTGCATCTTCGAGCGCTTCCCAAGCCACCTCCATTAATAAACGATGTTGCGGGTCAAGGGTGAGGGCTTCTCGTGGCGAAATCCCAAAAAAATGCGGATCAAATTCATCAATTTGGTCTAAAAACCCACCCCAACGACTATTGGTTTTATTCGGGATTGTAGCGTCTGGATGATAAAATTCATCGTTGTTCCATCGAGATTTCGGAACTTCTGTAATCATATCAATCCCATCTTGCAATAGTTTCCAAAATGCTTGCGGATTATTAGTGCCAGGAAAGCGACATCCAATTCCAGTAATTGCGATGGGTTTGACTTCCATAGGGGTGACAATCTGACGTAAATTTGACGAATGAGGAGGCGCCTAAAAGAATTCAAGGCGAGACTAAATTTTCAATTTTCCGTTAGTCTATCTTGCATGATTTTGGAGCAATTGTCAATGCTAAAATGCGAGTCAGTGAAAGGTAAAATTTATTAATCGTTATGCAGCCTATTATACTTTCTCATAAAACGCGATATTCTAAACTGTTACTTTCTCTAACTACCTGCTTGCTTGTCAACGTTTTCAGTATTTTACCAGGGGAGACGGCGGAAAGAATAGATTTTAAATATGGAATTGGAAAAATTTCTATTGAGATTGAGGAATTAGAAACTTTTGCTAAAACGGGAAAAACTGAAGAAGAATTAAGCATTTATCTGAAGTTTTTAAGCCCTCAACAGCAAGCATTGTTACGAAATTTTCTCAATACTCGCTATGAGATGGATGCGACTAAAATTAATCGCATTTTTGTCGCTAAGGCGGGAAGAAGTTTATTTGATAATGCTGGAGAAATTATTCAAACTGAACAAGGCGAAAATGGGGCAGAAGCAATGCGGCTTGCGTTAGCAACAGCGGCGGTTCATCCCGACGGGTTAACCCCAATTAATATTCTGGCACAATTTCCCACGGATATTTTAATTAATGTTAATCAAATTATCGAGGTGCGAAGGCAGCTTTTCAGCTTAATTCAAGAAACGAAAAATTCAGTTAACTCTCTAATCGAGATGACCGTTAAGGAAGCGAAGATTCAACCTGTACAAAACTTCAATGAACTGCCGGATTTACGACAAAAGGGTTCTTTTCAAGTGACTAAGCAAACCTTAGAATTTGTTGATAAAAGTCGAAATCGTCAACTCTTTTTAGATTTATATTTACCCCAACAAATTCAGAAGGATTCAGTTCCTTTAATTATCATTTCAAACGGCATCGGTGCTACTAGAAATCGCTTTAGTGATTTTGCTCAAAATCTCGCATCTGAAGGCTTTGCTGTTGCCATTGCGGATCATCCTGGGAGTAACCAAAAATGGCAACAAGACTTTTTTGCGGGTATTCATCAAGATAACTTTGAAGTGCAGGAATTTATAGATCGACCGTTAGATATTACCTTTATTTTAGATCAACTTGAAACCCTAAATTCAAGTCAATTTAATAATCAACTCAATTTGCAAAAAGTCGGTTTATTTGGTTATTCCTTTGGAGGTGCGACGGCATTAGCCTTAGCAGGGGCAGAAATTAATTTTGAGCAATTAGAACAAGATTGCACCCCTGACAATAAACGGTTTAATATCTCTCTCCTCTATCAATGTCGGGCGTTAGAATTACCTCGAAAAACCTATTCTTTTAAAGATGATCGCATTCAAGCTTTATTTTTATTTGTTCCGTTTGGGAAAAGTATATTTGGAAAAGTTGGCATGAGTAACGTTCAAGTTCCGGTATTTTGGCACGCCACAAATGAAGATGTTTTAACTCCGTTGGTGTTAGAACAAGTTCCTGGTTTTAAGCAATTAGCAACCCCGAATAAATACTTTGCAGTCGCGACGGGAATTCCCCATACAAGAGTTACCTTTGAACTGTTTAACCGATGGATGAATCAAGGAATTACTTGGGACTATTTAAAACAGTTAAGTGAACGGTATCATAATACCTTAAGTACCGCTTTTTTAAAAGTTTATTTAAGTCAAGATCAACAATATTCTGCTTATTTGACGGCTGCTTATATCAAACAATTAAGTGATAAAAATTATCCGTTGGTTTTTGTGAGATCGCTTCCTTAAATCCTTCCAATTACCTATCAACTTATTATCATCTCTCCTATGCAGCTAAAATCAATAATCTCTCAACTTCAATCAAAATGGCTGATTATTATTTTAATTTTAGGGTTAATTTTTCGCTGTGTTAATTTAGATCAAAAAGTGTATTGGGTGGATGAAGTAGCAACCAGATTGCGAATTTATGGCTATACTCAAACGGAATTTGTTCAAGAAATCTCTAAAAAACCTGTGATTACTATTACTGATTTACAACAGTATCAGAAACCCGGAAAAAGAACATTTCAAGACACAATATACGCCTTAACCCAAAGTCCAGAACACGCACCACTGTATTTTATTTTAGTCAAATTTTGGGTTCAGATTTTTGGGAGTTCAATGATGGCTATTCGTAGCTTATCAATTGTTTTGAGTTTATTGGCTTTCCCTTGTTTATATTGGCTATGTTTAGCGTTATTTCACCTTCCCATAGTCGGGAAAATTGCCGTTGCTTTATGGTCGGTTTCCCCCTTTTATGTCGCCTACGCCCAAGAAGCACGTCCCTATAGTTTATGGGTAGTGACTATTCTTCTCTCCAGTTTAACCTTATTAAAAACAATTCGATTTAATACTCTGCAAACTTGGGGACTTTATGCTTTAACCTTAACATTAGGATTATATACTTCTTTATTATCAATTTTTCTGTGGGTTGCCCAAACCGTTTATCTTTTAGCTTTAGAAAAATTTAAGATTAATCAAAAATTTAGAAGCTATGTGATCGCATCCACATTAAGTTTTTTAAGCTTTACTCCCTGGTTATGGGTGATGTTAAAAAATTGGGATAATCTACAAGATAACACAATTTGGATGCGAGTCCACCTCGATTTTTTATTCATGATTCCTCTATGGATTTATAATACATTTATTCTCTTTATTGAATCTCCCGTTAGCTTGGATGCTTCCGTTATTCCTCGAATTATTCTTGATTTTAATTTACTTATCTTAGTTTTAACCTCCCTGGTTTGCCTTTATCGTCAAACCCCTCAAAAAACTTGGTTATATGTTCTAAGTTTAATGATTATTCCCTATATTATTTTAATTCTAAGTGATTTAATCCTGGGGGGACAACTTTCAACCGCAGCGAGATATATTATCCCCTACCATTTAGGGATTAACTTAGCCGTTGCTTACGGTTTCAGCTATCAGCTAAATTTTAATAAATTAGCAAACCCAACCTATCGAAAAATTTGGAAAATTATTTTGATAGGGGTTCTATTCATCGGGATTTTTTCCTGTATTTACCTTGTGAATACTTCCCCAAAATATCAAAAAACTCGTAACCTCAGTAATATTCCCATTGCTCAGATCATCAATCAAATTGAGTCTCCCATTATCATTGCTGAGAAATCGCAAATGATCGATATTCTCTCCTTAAGTTATCTTCTTAAACCCAATACCAAAATTTATAACGCTAAAACGTTTAATTTCTCGAATACTTGCCAATCCTTATTCCTATTCAATCCTTCCCAACAGTTACAAACCGAACTTCTTAAACAAAATACTTTAAAATTAGATCAAGTTTACAAACCCAAACTTTTAATCCCCAGTGAAATATATCTTTCCCTCTGGACAGTTAAAAATTCCTGTTCGTAGTAGCGCTTTAGCGCGATCGCTTGTGCCTCTATTGAGAACAATGCAATTTATGTTAAAATGCTGATTCAAATGTATCGCTTTAGGGCGATCGCTGGCACTACTATTAAGGGCTAAAACCCAACTACGAACTTAATGATGCGCGAACCTCATCCTACTAAATTAGGCTAAAATAATGACTGAATTTTTAACATTAGTTGAACTGCTTCAATACCGATCGCAACATCAACCCCACGATACCGCTTATATTTTCCTAAAAAATGGAGAAACAGAATTACCCCCATTAACTTATCAACAATTAGATGAAAAAGCAAGAGCGATCGCAACTCAACTCAACACTTTAAACCTCCAAGGAACTAGAGCCTTAATGGTTTATCCCTACGAAGCAGGGTTAGAATTTATTGCTGCTTTTTTTGGCTGTTTATACGCGGGACTTGTTGCAGTTCCCATTCATCCATCCCGAAATCGCCGTAATTTTTATGATGTTCAAGCTTGTTTAGAATCCTGTCAAGCTCAAATTGTATTAACCCTTCAATCTCAACTTTCAAACTTTAAAAATCAACTCAGTTTATCCCCCTCTAACTCTCGGTTAACCTGGTTAGCCACTGATAATATCCCCACTTTCCAAGCTGCTAATTTCACTGAACCGAATATTAATAAAAATACCCTTGCTTTTCTACAATATACCTCTGGCTCCACAGGACAACCCAAGGGGGTCATGATCACCCATGACTGCATTTTACAAAACCAAAAAATATTAAAAACAGCGTTTAGTCATACCGAACAGTTAATTGGCGTGGGGTGGTTACCGTTATTTCATGATATGGGATTAATTGGCAATATTTTTCAACCGTTATATATCGGAAGACCTTGTATTTTAATGTCTCCTATTGCCTTTATTCAAAAACCGATTCGATGGTTACAAGCCATTTCTCGTTACCAAGCCACTACCAGTGGAGGGCCAAATTTTGCCTATGATTTATTGTGTAATCAAGTCACCCCTGAACAAAAAGCAACCCTGAATTTAAGGAGTTGGGATGTGGCGTTTACGGGTGCAGAAATGATTCGTTCTGAAACCTTAGAACGATTTACAACAACGTTTGCAGATTGTGGGTTTCGGTATGAAAGTTTTTATCCGTGTTATGGGATGGCTGAAGCCACTTTATTAATCACCGGGGGTCAAAAAACAACCCCTCCAATTATTCGTTATCTAAATAAAGCAGCTTTAGAAGAAAACCAAATTATTTTTTCCGATTCTCATCAACCCGGGACTCAATCAATCGTGGGATGTGGTCAACCTGGGTTAAACACAAAAATTAAAATAGTTGACCCAAATTTATTAACAGAATGTCCAGAAAACCAAGTGGGGGAAATTTGGGTTTCGGGTTTAGGAATTGCCAAAGGGTATTGGAATTTACCCGAAGAAACTCACCAAGGGTTTCAAGCGTATTTAGCAGATACGGGAGAAGGGCCGTTTTTAAGAACCAGGGATTTAGGATTTTTAAATCATGGGGAATTGTTTATAACGGGTCGTCTTCAAGAAGTGTTAGTGTTTTGGGGAATTAACCATTATTCCAAAAATCTAGAAGAAACGGTTCAGAAATCTCATCCGGCTTTAAAATTGAATGCAGGTGCAGCATTTTCAGTGGAATTAGAGAGCGAAAATCGGTTAATTATTGCGAATGAAATTGAACGCAATTATCGCCAGAATTTCCTGATGGATGAAATTGTACAAGCGGTAAGATGGCAAGTTTTTGAACAACATTTAGTCGATGTTTATGGATTAGTTCTTCTCAAACCGGGGAGTCTTCCCAGAACATCGAGTGGAAAAATTCAGCGCCGTACTTGCCGAGAACTGTTTCTCCAAGGAAATTTAGATATCATTGCAGAATGGCGATCGCCCCAAACTGAACCTAAAGATTTAACATCTTTACTACAAAAATATTTTAATCCCGTTACTCATCTCCGCCGCTATTTAACCTTTGCAAAAGGGCGTTTCAGACGATTATCTTATCAATTACTAGCTATAGCGCGTAGTGCTAGGGAACAGGGAACAGGAGGGACAAGACGTTCTGATTCAGCATGACCCTGATACTAACGCCGCTAATCTCCAACTCGGCAACTGGATTGTCTTGTCTACTCGCATTGTGCAGACTTGAAGCCAAGGTAAACAGGACTTACGCAGGCACACTATCAGGACTTACGCAAGCACGCTATATATAGCGTACTAAAAGTAGGCGATCGCATACCAATGATAATAGCAATCACCCTAAAAAGTCCTGATTATTTATTTAAAAATAAACCCAAAA
>Ga0209229_10000105_pt1 | contig 30382 bp, 29 predicted proteins | sample SanBayMetagenome_FD_187466 | JGI IMG/M metagenome (GOLD analysis project Ga0209229, IMG submission 187466) | Freshwater and sediment microbial communities from dead zone in Sandusky Bay, Ohio, USA (SPAdes) (version 2) | ecosystem: Environmental > Aquatic > Freshwater > Lentic > Sediment... | reverse complement strand
TGATTTCATTATCACCAACTTCAACTCGGGTATCGAGTCAACATTCCCTAAATTTGTTTATGTCTCAGCCGCTCGTGGAATTCCTGCCCAAGCCAACGTGATTGGAAGTGCAATGTTCTTCATCGCCCTAATTATCGTTATTGTTGGCCAGGTCGTCAGCCGCCAGAGAAAGAAGTCATGACCAACATCGGAAACATGTATGGCCCGAATTTTACCTTTCTTGGAATTCCTGCCTGTGATTTGGAAAGACTTTCTTGTTAGTTATTTGATCCATACATATTAGGTCTATGTATGAAGATTCTAGGGTTCTAGAATTAGCTCTTAATTTACCGCCCTAGGGTGACATTTTGGAATATGTAAGTTAATTTGGACGAATATAGGCGCTTGAAAGCCCATACTCCTTGATGTTTTCAATCAGTCGAATACTCTTCTCTTCATGAAAAGAGGGGTAATTAGTCTTGCTTTGTTTCTGACTATCTCTCTAATCCCCGCATATTCCGCCACCCCTATCAAGGCTGGATCGGTTTGTTCCAAGCAGGGTATTACAAAGGCCTATAAGGGCAAGACTTTCAAATGCATTAAATCTAAGAATAAATTGGTTTGGAGCAAAGGGAGGCTAGTAACCCAGGCTGCGCCTCTTCCAACTTCGACTCCAACTCCGACCCCAACTCCAACTCCGACCCCAACTCCAACTCCGACCCCAACTCCAAAATCAACTCAGACGCCGACAGCAGAGATTTATGGAAGAGCTCCGTATTTCTATTTCTCAAGCAGCGGAAGCCAAGTGACTTTAACCATTACTCAAGGCGAGTATGGAGTTTACAAATATAATGGGTACACGGCCAAGAACTTTGTCTCTAGAGCAATTGATACTGCTGGAAAAGAATTTGTTGGCAATGTGGGAACAATTCCAATCAATGGAGATTTAAGGATGAATTGGAATATGTCTTACGGCGATGTTTGGAGATTCAGTATTGCGCCGGTAGATGAGAAAGGAAGAGGTCTATGGTCTCAACCAAGAACTTTTTCAATCCAAAAACGCGAGGAAATTCGCTCGGGCAATCAGAATCCAATTGATGGCAAATATTTGCTAGGAGATATCGGACCAGCCAGTGGAAGAATTTACTTATTACCCGATTCAGCTATCACCCATTTAAAGGGTTATTCCGTCGTTGGACCAAATACTCCGCAAGGTTATTATTATGAAATTGCTACGGTGGATACATTTTACGGATTTGGAACGCCATGCTGGCCAGGAATGAATCAAAGATTGGAGCCAATATCAAAAAGTTTTAGTCAGTCAGATGGTTTGCTAAATACTCAGTTAATAATTGATTCAGGATTGTGCTCTCAAACCTCTATTGCTTATGAGGTAAAGGCATTGAATATTCTTGGATATGGAGATTGGTTTATCCCCTCAGCGAATGAGATTGCTCCGCTTTATACGATTTCAACTCCTTGGCCACTTTGGCAACAGTTGAGTCGCACACCTGAAGAGTGCATACTTTCAACACTCAATCCATTTGGCGCTTTCTATAAAGTAAATGTTCGTGGATACGCCACCTCTGCGGGGACTTACCAAGGTGAAGTAAGTGGGATTAAATGCGCTGTTAGAAAATTTAAGTTGTGAGCAATTATGTTTCTTGTGATTAGATCTCCCTTTGGATTAAGTCAATCAAAATGAAATTTAGGTCATTAACATTTGCCCGTTGGAAATACTTAATCTGGGTTGTATGTCTGACAGTTTCCGCTAATCTACCGGCATATCACGCAAGTGCAAATTCCGTTTGTGACCCGCCTTATGTGGGAGCAATTTATGATACAACTCGAAGTCCTTTAAGAAACTTTTCAATCTCGTCTACAGCAGGTCTAGACGTAAATGGTAATCCGACGGTGCAAATGGGTTACTCTGAAAATGGAATTGAGGTACCGCGTCTCGGTATATTGACTATTGTCGTCGAGTTCAAGTGCTTTGGCATTAAAACTGCACATAATCCCTATGACTTTGACTACAACAACTTTCTTGGCAATACTGATAGTTTTCTAGAAATTGTTTCTCAGAGCAATACCAATATAGGCGGCGGTTGGTACAAGCAAGAGTTAAAACTGCAACCTAGACTCCTCAATACAAAGAACTTAGGGAACCGCACGGCAAGCGAATATTTCTCTCGATGTGAATGGAATTCGAGCTTGGATATTTCCAAATACACATTTCTTCCGATCTATCCATTCCGAAGAGGTTTAGATACTTCTCGAATTTTCAATGCTGCAGATGTGCCTCCTGGATACCCCATAAATAAACCATATTCACTTGGATACGACTGTGGTACATTTCTGAAGAAAGTTGGGGAAGTTTGTTCGAAAGGCATCAGCTCCGCAGACTGTCAAGGTTTCAATGAATGGTCATTAGTTCAATCTGGTTCAATGCTTCGGACTCAAGAGGGATTTAACTTGAAAATTGAACTACCGAAAAAATCACCCAAATATGGTCTACAAATTAGTGGATTTGACATTCTCGTCACCTATCAAAAATCGCCCGGCTTGTCTTTTCGAGGCGATATGTGGGCGAATCCTGAAATGTTTACAAGCTTCAGTGGATTCACTGGCAGCTTAGATCTATTGAAGGTAGCAGACTGGGCCAATTCAAAGGGTTTCAACTTGACTGAGTCTCGATTATTCGGGATTACCCCCCGTTTTAAGGGTGTGAGTTTTACTGGTGAGACAAACGCGATTTACACCATTGAATCCTTATTTCTTAATGAACTTGTGAAGAAAGCGGAAACGGATAAAGCAGCGGAGTCGGCAAGAATTGAGGCCGAAGCAAAAGCGAAAGCTGCAGCAGAACAGAAGGCAAGGCAAGAGGCTGAAGCAGAGGCCAAAGCAAAGGCCAAGGCAGAAGCCGAAGCAAAGGCCAAGGCAGAAGCCGAAGCAAAAGCTAAGGCTGAAGCTGCCAAAAAAAGAACGACTATCACCTGCATCAAGGGCAAACAAACAAAGAAGGTCACAGCAGTAAAACCAAAGTGTCCTAGTGGATATAAGAAGAAGTAGACTTTACGCATGACCAACATCGGAAACTTGTATGGCCCGAATTTTACATTTCTTGGAATTCCAGCTTGTGATCTAGATAAGCCTGAAACCTATAAAGGCGCAGATGTCATTATCGTTGGTGCGCCTATCGATAGCGGAACATCACATCGATCGGGCGCAAAGTTTGGCCCACAAGCGATTCGTATGGGGGATTACCTCCCGCATGATGGTGAACGCCCACACCTTGCGCTTCGTGTTGATGGCTTAAAGGATCTCAAGGTATTTGATGCAGGAGACCTATTGATGCCTCCTGGAAATCTTGAAGATTCACTCGCCGTTCTTAAGGCTGCTACCGAGAAAATCTCGCGCGCTGGTGCCATCGCCGTAGTTCTTGGCGGAGATCACTCGATTGCGTCTGCAGATGTTGCTGGTATCGCGGAGCATCGTGGAAAAGGCAAGATATCAATGGTGCACTTTGATGCACATGCCGATACCGGTGATCTGCAATTCGGTGCCTTGGTTGGCCACGGAACTCCAATGCGCAGGCTGATTGATTCTGGATATGTGCGCGGAGATCGTTTCTTACAACTAGGTCTACGCGGTTATTGGCCAGATGATGCGACCCTTAATTGGATGCGCGATCAAGGAATGCGCTCGTATGAGATGACTGAGATTCACCACCGTGGTTTGAAAGAAGTTCTTGATGAATCATTTGCTCGTCTCACCGATGGTTGTGACGGAGTCTTTCTTTCCGTTGATATTGATGTCGTCGATCCAGGAATGGCGCCCGGTACCGGCACACCTGAGCCAGGCGGAATGACTTCACGCGAATTACTTGAAGCAGTTCGACGGATTTGTCTTGAGCTTCCAGTTGTTGGAGTTGATGTAGTGGAGGTTTCCCCGCCATTTGATTCTGCAGATATCACAGCGATTCTTGCTAACCGTGTAGTACTGGAGGCGCTCAGCGCAATTGCCAAGCGTCGTTCAGGAACGACTTATTCTCCAACGCAAAACTTGTTGGATCGTTAAGCCTGAGCTAAAGCCTCATCAAGGATGGTGAGCGCTTCTTTCAGCAAGTGATCTGGCATCACAAGAGGTGGCAGCAAACGAATCACGTTGCTATAAGTACCAGCAGAGAGAATTAAGACGCCCTTTTGTTGGCAGTACTTGATTGCTGATGTGAGCGCTGTCGGATTAGGCTCTTTGCTTCCTGGAATTACAAGTTCAATTGCTTGCATTGCCCCGCGGCCACGTACATCTCCAACAATGGGGTACTTCTTCTTCATCTCATTGAGTGCGTCCGAGATAATCTTTCCGATGTGATTAGCTCGGTCGACGAGCTTCTCTTCTTCAATGGTTGCGATTGCACCGAGCGCAGCTGCACATGCAATAGGGGAGCCACCGAAAGTTCCACCTAAACCACTCAGGTGAATGGAATCCATAACATCAGCGCGACCAGTAACAGCGGCTAGTGGCAATCCACCTGCGATGCCTTTAGCGGTAGTAATGAGATCAGGAACGATGCCTTCATCTTCACAGGCAAACATCTGGCCGGTGCGAGCAAATCCAGTTTGTACTTCATCTGCAACAAAGAGGATGCCATTGTCGTTACAGAACTTCACAAGTCCTGGAAGGAATCCCTTGCACGGAACAATAAATCCGCCTTCGCCCATGATTGGTTCGATGACGATACAAGCGACATTGTTGGCGCCAATTTCCTTTTCAATTTTATGAATGACGGTGTCAAGAACGGAGCTGTTGCACGAACCAGAACATGAATCGCAGCGATACGGATATGCCATTGGCATGCGATAGACCTCTGGGGTAAATGGGCCAAAGCCATCCTTGTAAGGCATGTTCTTTGCGGTCATCGCCATCGTGAGGTTGGTACGTCCGTGATAACCGTGTTCGAAGACAACCACGGCTTGGCGATTAGTAAATTTGCGGGCAATCTTGACGGCGTTTTCTACTGCTTCAGCTCCTGAATTAAAGAGCGCTGACTTCTTCTTATGTGTTCCCGGTGTCAGGCGATTGAGCGCTTCGCATACTTCGATGTATCCCATGTATGGCGCGATCATGAAACAGGTATGTGTGAAGGCCTCTACTTGCTCTTGAACATTCTTGACGACCCGATCCGCGGAGTTACCAACGTTAACGACTGCGATACCTGCACCCATATCGATAATGGAGTTGCCATCAACATCGATGATGACTCCACCGCCAGCTTTCTCGACTACGACAGGAATCGCCATTCCAAGAGCGGCTGAAACTGCTTCGGAACGGCGCTTGATGAGTTCTTGGGATTTTGGCCCCGGAATTGCCGTAATGAGTTTTCTCTCCTGCGGGATATGTGGTCCAGTAGTCATGCGAGCATTCTATCTTTTCGATTTCTTCCACTCATTTCTGAGAAGATGGGGGCATGCGCGATATCGTGATTTTGGGCTCAACGGGCTCAATCGGGGTCCAAGCCCTCGAGGTAATCGCGGCAAATCCCACCAAGTTCCGTGTCGTCGGATTGAGTGCGGGTTCAAATAATCTTGAAAGATTGATTGCGCAGGTCAAGAAATTCGATGTCCCCATTGTTGGTACCACTAGTGATGGATCGACTCTCCGTGCTGCTCTACCTGGGGTTGAAGTAATTGATGGCGCTGATTCGTCTCGCCAGATCGCAGCGTTGTCATGCGATGTAGTTCTCAATGGCATTACAGGCTCCATCGGCCTTGGTCCGACTTTGGCCGCGCTCGAAGTTGGAAACAAAGTGGCGCTTGCTAATAAAGAGTCACTTGTAGCTGGTGGAGATCTTGTGATGGCTCATGGTCGCGACAAGATTATCCCGGTTGATTCAGAGCACTCTGCTTTGTTTCAAGCGATGCTGGCCGGGAAAGCAGCAGATGTTTCTAAGTTCATTCTTACTGCAAGCGGTGGGCCATTTAGAAATGTCGCAGATTTATCGACCGTAACGCTAGCTGATGCCCTTAATCATCCAACATGGTCCATGGGTCCGGTTGTGACAGTTAATTCTGCGACTCTAGTTAATAAGGGACTTGAAGTAATCGAAGCGCATTATCTATTCGATATCCCATATTCGAAGATCGAAGCTGTTATTCACCCACAATCAATCGTGCACTCGATGGTCGAATTCAAAGATGGTTCAACAATTGCACAAGCATCGCCTCCTGATATGAAGGGCCCGATTTCCTATGCAATCGCTTATCCAGATCGAGTCAATGAGGCGATGAAAGCAATTGACTGGAAGACTCCACAAGCATGGAGTTTTGAGCCGATTGATAATGAGAAGTTTCCTGCAGTAGATCTTGCTCGCCGTTGTGGAGCATTGGGCGGAGCAGTTGCTGCAATGTATAACGCAGCAAATGAAGTCGCAGTAGCAGCATTTATGAGAGAAGAAATCACCTTCACAGCAATTGTGGATACCATTGAGAAGACCGTCACAACCCTTGGTGGACATGCATCATCTGTGGTCAGAGACCTCGCTGATGTCAGCGCTATCGAGAACGATGCTCGGCGTGTAGCGCATGAAGCGCTCGCGAAACGATAGGGGAATACGTGGGTTTCTTGGGAGTCATCGCCTTCGTGATTGCTTTGTTGGCATCTGTGATGGTTCACGAATTTGGCCACTACATCACCGCAAAGCGCTATGGCATGCGCGTTACTGAGTTCTTCTTGGGATTTGGAAGTCGGATTTGGTCTACCAAGCGCGGAGAAACAGAATTCGGTCTGAAGGCTATTCCTGCTGGCGGTTATTGCAAGATCTCAGGGATGTCATTGCATGAAGAGCTACCTGATGATGTAAAGCCACGAGCCTTCTACCTCGCAAGCGTTCCCCGCAAACTCATAGTCCTTGGCGCAGGCTCATTCTTACACTTTGTCCTCGGCATTCTTCTTCTCTTCACTCTCTTTGCTGGAGTCGGAACTTCTCAAGTCTTGCCGACAGTTTCACAAGTCGTTCCTTGCGTTCCTAGCTCCACCGAATGTGCCTCCACAGACCCCATCTCTCCTGCAAAACAAGTGGGTATCCAGCCAGGAGATCAGATCATTGGAGTTAACGGCGAGACTCGAGAGTGGGAAGAAATTACTCCGATACTTCGCACTTCTGCCGGCAAGGAAATAGTTTTATTGATTCAACGCGACGGGCAGCAAATCTCGATACCAGTTACGCCAGCATCACGCGTTGTTGAAGGTGAGACTCGTGGCTTTCTAGGAATTATCAATGAGTATGGATTGGTGCGAGAAAACCCCGTCACTGCAATCGGTTCATCTCTCAAGGCAACCTCCGCGATTTTCCAAGGCTCAATTAAGGCTCTTTTTGGATTGCCCGCACAGATCCCTGCTCTGATGAGACAGACATTTTTAGGTGAAGAGCGAAACTCAGAAGGTCTGGTGGGAATTGTTGGCGTAGCACGCGCAAGCGGCGAAACAGTCTCCAGCGGAAACCTCTCTACCGGAGAAAAAATCGCAACCTTCCTCTTAATCGTTGCATCATTAAATATCTTTGTGGGAATTTTCAATCTACTTCCAATATTGCCGTTGGATGGTGGCCATATGGCTGTAGCGCTCTATGAGGGCGGCCGTAGAAAAGTGGCAGCAATTCGTGGCAAAGCAGACCCGGGTCATGTTGATGTGGAGAAGCTCACGCCAATCACGATGGTCGTCTTCATCGCTCTGGCTTTCTTAACCCTGCTCTTGCTCTTCGCCGATATCTTCAATCCCATTAATTTCAATCTTTGAGGCAGAATACGTCCATGGTCAATCTGGGAATGCCACAGGCTCCACTTCCAACTCTTGCTCCGCGTCGTAAGTCCAAGCAACTCAAAGTTGGAAGCGTCTTAGTGGGTGGAGATGCCCCAGTCTCAGTTCAATCGATGTGCACCACTTTGACCGCGGATGTAAACGCCACTCTCCAACAGATCGCAGAACTCACCGCCTCTGGGTGCCAGATTGTCCGCGTTGCTGTCCCAAGCCAAGATGATGCAGACGCCCTCAAGCACATCGCAAAGAAATCTCAGATTCCAGTCATTGCTGATATTCACTTCCAGCCAAAGTACATCTTTGCTGCCATTGATGCAGGGTGCGCTGCAGTTCGAGTTAATCCAGGAAATATCAAACAGTTTGATGACAAAGTAAAAGAAGTTGCTAAAGCTGCTGGAGATGCTGGTATTCCCATTCGTATCGGAGTCAATGCTGGATCACTCGATCCTCGACTTCTTGCAAAATATGGAAAGGCCACTCCAGAAGCTCTGGTGGATTCTGCAATGTGGGAAATCGGATTATTTGAAGAGCATGGATTTACCGATATAAAGATTTCAGTAAAGCATCATGATCCAGTCACAATGGTCAAGGCTTATCGACTTCTTGCCTCGAAGTGTGATTACCCACTTCATCTTGGCGTCACAGAAGCGGGCCCACAATTCCAAGGCACAATCAAGTCTGCAACCGCATTTGGAATTCTCTTAGCGGAAGGAATCGGAGACACCATCCGCGTATCGCTCTCTGCGCCACCTGTTGAAGAAGTGAAAGTTGGAATCTCGATTCTTGAATCTCTCAATCTTCGCCAACGTAAACTCGAGATTGTTTCGTGCCCATCATGCGGACGTGCACAAGTTGATGTCTATACCCTGGCCGAAAAAGTCCAAGCAGGATTAGAAGGTATGACAGTTCCACTTCGCGTCGCTGTCATGGGATGCGTCGTGAATGGCCCTGGCGAAGCGCGCGAAGCTGATCTTGGTGTCGCATCTGGTAACGGCAAGGGACAGATCTTCGTGAAGGGCGAAGTCATCAAGACTGTTCCTGAAGCGCAGATCGTTGAGACTCTCATCGAAGAAGCGATGCGCTTAGCCGAAGAGATGGAAGCCGCTGGTGTCGAATCTGGCGAACCATCAGTAAACGTTAAGTAATTCGCTAGGCTACGCCGCATGTTGCGGATGTCATCACTATTTCTTCGCACCTTACGAGATGACCCATCAGATGCTTCAGTCGCTAGCCATAGACTCTTAGTTCGTGCGGGGTATATCCGACCTATTGCCGCTGGAATCTTCTCCTGGTTACCACTGGGCGTTATCGCACTTCGCAATGTGGAGCGCGTAGTTCGCCAAGAGATGGATCGGGCAGGCTTTCAAGAAGTTCACTTCCCAGCCCTGCTTCCACGCGAACCTTACGAGAAGACCAATCGCTGGGAAGAATACGGTCCAGCTCTATTTCGATTGCAAGATCGTAAAGGAAGCGATTACTTACTAGGCCCAACACATGAAGAGATGTTTACTCTCATGGTTAAAGGCGAGTACTCCTCATATAAAGATCTTCCGTTATCGATTTATCAGATCCAGACAAAGTACCGTGATGAAGCTCGTCCTCGTAGCGGAATTATCCGAGGCCGTGAATTTGTCATGAAGGATTCATACTCCTTTGATCTCGATGAAGCAGGTCTTGAACTTTCATATCAGAAACATCGCGAGGCCTACGTCACGACTTTTAATCGCCTTGGTCTGAAGTTCAACATTGTTTCTGCGATGTCAGGTGCGATGGGTGGATCAAAGTCAGAAGAATTCCTTGCGCCATGCACTACGGGTGAAGACACTTACGTCTTATGTCCTAAGTGTGGTTATGCCGCCAACGTTGAGGCAATGACCACGCAAGTAGAGAGCCAAGACTTTGATAATCCTCCAGCCATGGAGATTCTGGATACGCCTGATACTCCAACCATCGAAACTTTAGTCGATGTTATGAACAAGAAATTTAACGCTGGAATTACGGCGAGTGACACATTGAAGAATGTCCTCTTAATGGCAGACAACAAGCCAATCTCCGTACTTGTTCCTGGTGATCGCGAAGTTGATCTCAAGCGCCTCGAAGCAAACCTTCCAGGCGTGCAAGAACTGAGACTCTTTGATGATGCTGACTTTGCCAAGCGACCAGAACTCGTGAAGGGTTATGTAGGACCGCAAGATGCCAAGAAGTTCGGACTCATGCTTTATGCAGATCCACGTGTCCAAGTTGGTTCACACTGGGTGACTGGTGCAAATCAAAAGAATAAGCACATGCGCTATGTCACTCACGGTCGCGATTTCACTGTCGATGGATTTATCGAGGCAGCAGAAGTGCGCGAAGGTGACTCATGCCCATCATGTTCAACTCCTGTTGTGATTGACCGTGCAATCGAGATTGGTCATATCTTCCAGCTCGGTCGTAAGTACGCAGAAGCTCTTGATCTCACTGTTCTTGATAACGAGGGTAAATCTCGCGTCGTCACAATGGGCTCTTATGGAATAGGAGTCTCACGCGCCGTAGCTGCGATTGCCGAGCAGAGCCACGACGAGATTGGATTAATCTGGCCGGAAGAAATAGCGCCTGCCAAGGTGCATATCGTCGCAACAGGACGTGATGATGCCCCCTTTGATGCTGCAGAAAAAATCGCCATCGAACTCGAAGATAAATGCATTTCTGTGATGCTAGATGATCGTCGAGATTCAAGTCCTGGCGTTAAATTCAAAGATGCTGAGCTCATTGGTAATCCCTACATTGTGATTGTTGGCAAAGGGCTACAAGACGGAAAAGTAGAGTTCCGTATCCGCAAGACTGGAGAGAAATCAGAACTTCCAGTCGGTGACATCGTTACACATCTTGTAAAGCTCATCGGTTAATTTCTCGATTGTGGAAATCTCCGTTGAAGTAATTATCTTTCTAGTTCTCGCATCAGGTTTTGCAGGATTTGTTGATTCCATCGCAGGTGGCGGGGGATTGATTCAACTTCCATCGCTCTTAATTTCCATGCCTAATACCGCGCCATCCGTCTTGCTGGGCACTAACAAACTACCTTCATTTATCGGTACGCTCGGTGCCACCGCTTCTTATCTTCGCAAGATACGACCTGATTTCAAGCTGGCATTTGCAATGGCGCTACCTGCATTCATTGGCTCAGGCCTTGGAGCTAGTGTTGCCACTCGCATTCCGAAAGATGCCTTCAGGCCGATCATTCTGGTGCTACTCATCATCGTTGCGCTATATACCTGGCGGAGAAAAGAACTTGGGTTAGTTGAAAACTTTCGATTTGCTCGCAAACACCAAGTGAGCATGGGCGTTCTTGCGGGGCTCGTTATTGGTTTTTATGACGGAATCTTTGGTCCCGGAACTGGTTCTTTCCTCATGTTGATTTTGGTTGCGCTCTTGGGTTTTGCTTTCTTGCAAGCGTCGGTTACCGCAAAGATCGTCAACCTAGCAACAAACCTAGGCGCGATTATGGTCTTTGGTTTCAATGGCAAGATCATGTGGGTACTAGGACTGACTATGGCAATTGGAAATCTCACCGGAGGGTTTCTTGGTGCTCGCTGGGCGCTCAAGGGTGGATCGACTCTCATCAGAAAAGTCTTTTTGGGTGTGACCACGATATTGATTCTCCGTCTGGCATATGACACATTTTTACGGGGGTAGAAACTCAGGTACTCTTATCTCCCCACAATTTCACAATAACTAAATAGGTAAGCAGGTCAGATATGTCGCTCGTGAATAATCTCGTTGAATTACTCACTCCTGCAGTTACACAAGCAGGATTTATATTGGAAGAAGTCACCGTTACCCCTGTTGGTAAACGTCGACTAATTGCGGTCGTTGTTGATTGTGACGATAGAAACCCTTCTCTTGACGAAGTCACCGTGGTCTCTAAGGAAGTTTCTGCCATTCTTGATAATTACTCACAGATGGGCGAGATGCCTTTCACCCTTGAAGTAACAACGCCGGGTATTGATCGACCATTGACCCTGCCTCGACACTGGAAGAAGAACGTTGGTCGTCTCGTTGCTATTACACCTCGTGCGGGCGAGAAGTATCTTGGTCGAATTCAGAACGTAGATGCAGAGAAGGTTATGCTGGAAAGTAAAGGGAAAACGCTAGAAGTTCCCTTCAGTGAGGTTGCTCGCGCCCAGGTAGAAGTTGAGTTCAACCGCAAGGATGTGAAGCAACCATGAACGTTGATATGAAAATACTCGAAGCTCTCACAATCGAACGTGAGATTCCGTTAGAGCGACTCATCACAGCGATTGAGATAGCAGTTAAAACTGCCTATAACGAACTGCCAGAAGCCAAGCCATTTGCACATGCGCGGCTTGATCGTCTCAGCGGCGAAATCAAAATAGTTGTTCCTGTCTTCGGAGCTGATGGAGAGAGAATCGACGAGCTGGTCGATGAACCTGAAGGTTTCAGTCGCATTGCATCATCAACGGCTCGAAAAATCATCAAAGAGAAATTGCGTGAATCAAAAGATCTAGAGATTGTCGGTGAGTTCAGCGCTTCCGTCGGCGACATAGTCTCTGGAGTAATCCAACAAGGCAGGGATCAGAAGATGGTCTACATCGACCTAGGTCGAGTAGAAGGAAAGATTCCCCCACATGAGCAAGTTCCTGGTGAGGTTTACACTCACGGCGACCGCATTAAATGCTTCGTTGTCGATGTAAAGCAAGGTCAAAAAGGGCCTGAAGTTCTTCTCTCACGTAGCCACCCAGCGCTTGTCAAACAACTCTTTGCGCTTGAAGTTCCAGAGATTCGCGATCGCATTGTTGAGATCATGGGTGTTGCGCGCGAAGCTGGTCATCGCACCAAGATTGCAGTCCGAGCACATCGCGCAGGTGTAAGTCCAAAAGGTGCGCTTATTGGACCAATGGGAGCGCGCGCTCGTGCGGTCATGGATGAATTACATGGCGAAAAGATCGACATCGTTGATTGGTCAGATGATCCTGCAGACTATGTTGGTAATGCGCTAGCTCCTGCGCGAGTTTCCAAAGTTGAGGTTGTTAATCTCGATACTCGCTCTGCGAAGGTAATCGTTCCTGACTATCAACTCTCATTAGCAATTGGTAAAGATGGCCAGAACGCCCGGCTTGCTGCACGATTGACTGGGTGGCGGATCGATATTCACTCTGACGGTGAAGTTCAGGCGGCTCCCGAGGGCGGGGAGCCAGAAGTTTCGTGAAATAACACCCCTAGAGGTATGGTTGGCATGTGAGGAATTCCCTCACGAATCTCCACTGGAGAGAAGGCTAGGTCTAAGGCAATGGCACTCAAATGAGCATTACACAATCATGAGTAGGTCAATTTAGGCTTCGCGTTTATTGGTAAACGAGGAGCCACAAAAGGAGAAAAGTGGCAAAGGTCCGCGTTTACGAATTAGCAAAAGATTTAGGTATGGAGAGCAAGGATGTCCTTGCAAAACTCCAAGAGATGGGCGAGTTTGTTCGCTCCGCATCATCAACTGTCGAACCACCAGTCGTTCGAAAATTCCTTGAGAAGTTTCCGCCTGTCGCAAAGCCTGCCGCTGAAGCAAAACCAGCGAAGAAGGCTCCAGCAAAGAAAGCTGCTGCTAAAAAAGCAACTGCCGATGTCGTGGAAGCGCCGGTGACTCCAACTCCAGAGACACCAACAGCTCCATCACAGAACGCACCTATTACTCCTGCGCCAATTCCAACAAATGTTCCGAAACCTAATCTTCCTCCTGCTGCAGGTGCACGTCCCGGAAATAATCCATTTGGCACAACTCCACCTGCACCTCGTCCGCAAGCACGTCCCGGAAATAATCCATTTGGAACTTCAACACCGGGCGGACCACGTCCAGGTGGTCCACGTCCAGGTGCACCACGACCACAAGGTGGGCCTGGTGCTTCAAGACCCGGTGCTCCACGTCCACAAGGTGGACCAGGTGGAATGTCAGGACCACGTCCCGGATCAGTACGTCCTGGATTTGCAGCGCGTCCACAACAGAGACCGGATGGTTCTGCACGTCCACAAGGTGGCGGAAAGTTTGGTGGCGCACCATCATCGTCTGGACCGTATCGTCCGCAAGCTGGTGCAACTCGTCCTGGTGCTCCAGGGCAAGCACGACCTGGACAAGGTAAACCAGGTGGAGGATTCGCACCAGGTAGACCAGGCGCACGTCCCGGAGCTGGTGGCGCATTCGGAAAGAATGCTGGCAAGAAAAAGAATTACAAGAGCAAGAAGACTCGTCGCGAAGAAATCGACAATATGGCTGCACCAACGCTTGGTGGAGCAGTCGTTCCACGCGGTGATGGAAATACGCCTATTCGTCTACGTCGCGGTGCATCACTTGCTGATTTTGCAGAGAAAATAGGTGCAGATCCCGCAGCGTTAGTTTCGGTTCTATTCCATCTTGGCGAAATGGTTACTGCAACCCAATCCGTTGATGAAGACACTCTCCATGTTCTAGGTGGCGAGTTTGGTTACAAGATCACTGTCGTTTCTCCCGAAGATGAAGACCGTGAAATCTTGGAAGAGTTCGATATCAATCTCGAACAAGAACTCTCTGATGTTAATCCTGACGAACTAAGTCTGCGCCCTCCAGTCGTCACAGTAATGGGTCACGTTGATCATGGTAAGACAAGACTTCTTGATGCAATTCGTCAGACTGAGGTTGTCAAAGGCGAAGCTGGCGGAATCACTCAGCATATTGGTGCATACCAAATTCACCATGACCACAACGGTGTTAATCGAGCAATTACATTTATTGACACACCTGGCCACGAAGCGTTTACCGCTATGCGCGCCCGAGGTGCGAAAGTTACTGATATCGCAGTACTTGTTGTCGCTGCCGATGATGGAGTCATGCCTCAAACCATTGAAGCGCTCAACCATGCTCAAGCTGCCAATGTCCCAATCGTTGTAGCAGTCAACAAAGTGGATAAGGAAGGCGCGAATCCAGGAAAGATTCGTCAACAACTCACTGAGTACAACCTGATTGCTGAGGAGTACGGCGGAGACACCCTTTTCGTAGACGTCTCTGCAACAAAGGGAACCGGAATCGATCAATTAGTTGAAGCAATTTTGCTCACAGCAGATGCGGCAATTGATCTTCGAGCAATTCATGATGATGATGCTCGCGGTGTAGCCATCGAAGCTCACCTTGATCGTGGTCGCGGACCTGTTGCAACAGTCTTGGTTCAGCGCGGAACTCTCAGCGTAGGAGATGCCATTGTTGCCGGAAGCGCCTTCGGTCGTGTTCGCGCCATGATGGACGAATTTGGTCACGCAGTTGAGATTGCTGGGCCATCACGTCCAGTTCAAGTACTTGGATTCACATCAGTTCCAAGTGCCGGCGACAGTTTCATTGTTGCGCCAGACGACAGAACCGCGCGCCAAATCGCAGAGAAGCGTCAAGCGGGCGAACGTCATGCTGCACTCGCGAAGGCACGCAAGAAAGTCTCCTTGGAAGACTTCCTCGAGAAATCGAAAGTTACAACCCTTAATCTCATTCTCAAGGGTGACGTGAGTGGATCGGTTGAGGCGCTGGAAGATGCATTGATCCAACTTGATGTCGGTACTGAAGTTGATCTGCGCGTTATCCATCGTGGTGTTGGTGCAATCACCAAGAGCGATGTAACTCTAGCTTCTGCTTCTGGTGCGGTCATCGTTGGCTTCAACGTCAAACCTGAAGCTCATACCGCAATCTTCGCTGATGAAGAAGGAGTCGAGGTTCGATTCTATTCCGTCATCTACAAGGCGATCGAAGAGATCGAAGCCGCCCTCAAGGGACTCCTTAAGCCTGAGTATGAAGAGGTCACAATCGGAACCGCTGAAGTTCGTGAAATCTTCAAGTCCAGCAAGTTCGGAACGATTGCCGGATCTATGGTCTCAACCGGTGTCATCAAACGTAACGCTAAGGCACGAGTACTTCGTGACTCAGTCGTTATTGGCGATAACCTCACAGTTGAATCACTCAAGCGATTCAAAGATGACGCAACCGAAGTTCGTGAAGGATTCGAGTGCGGTATTGGCGTAGGCTCATTCAAAGACATTCAAATCGGCGATGTCTTCGAAGTATTCGAGATGCGGGAAAAGAAGCGAGCATAGGCAATGGGAAATTCGCACCGCGCGGCTAAAGTGGCAGATCGCATCAAAGTTGTGATTGCTTCTGCCCTGGAATCAAAGGTAAAGGACCCTCGTTTGGGCTTTATTACGATTACAGATGTTCGCGTTACAGGCGATCTCCAGCAAGCCTCGATTTTTTACACCGTATTGGGCGATGATGAAGAGCGCGCAAACACAGCAAAGGCTCTCGAGAGCGCTAAAGGATTGCTTCGTACCGAAGTAGGTCGCGAGCTCGGAACTCGTATAACCCCAACTCTCGCTTTCTTTGCAGATGCGCTCTCTGAAACTGCTCGTAATTTCGAAGACCTTCTTGATCAAGTGCGTAAGCATGATGAAGAGATTGCGCATCTACGCGATACTGCTCAACCTATTAGCGGTAGCGACCCTTATCGCACGCCACGTATTCGCGAAACGGAATGAGCACTGCGCACGGGTTTGTCATTATTGATAAGCCAGCCGGCATCACAAGCCATGATGTAGTTGCACGACTTCGCAGAACTTTGGGTACAAAACGAGTAGGTCATGCAGGCACTCTCGACCCTATGGCAACAGGCGTCCTTGTTCTAGGAATTAATAACGCAACGAAGTTTTTACAGTTCATCACAGATGGAAAGAAGAGATATCTTGGCACTATTCGCTTGGGTCAATCTACAACAACAGATGACAGAGAAGGCGAACTCTTAACTTCTCACAGTGCAGAGCACATTACAGATGATGAAATAAGAAGCTTTCTAGCCTCGCAAGTCGGTGTGATTATGCAGGTACCGAGCAAGGTCTCTGCAATCAAGATAGCAGGCGAGCGAGCATATGATCTTGTCAGACAAGGCAAAGATGTCGAGATTCCCGCTAGGCAAGTCGAGATTTTCAATCTTGAGGTAATTTCAATCAGGCGAGATGAATTCATTGATATAGACATTGATGTCACATGTTCAGCAGGTACATACATTCGCTCAATTGCACGCGATCTTGGTGATGCTCTTGAAGTAGGCGGCCATCTGATTTCGCTCAAACGGACTCTTGTTTCTCCATTTGATCTCAGTGATTGCTCCTCGATCGATGACCCAATATTGCGCTCTCTCTCCGAGGTAATCTCAAAGATCATGCCTGTACGCTCAATTGACGTTACCGAGATGCAGGAACTTAAGTTTGGTCGCGCACTCAGGAAATCCGAGTTTGATGGAGTCGGAGTAGCGCTTGCTCCTGACGGCGAAGTAGCTGCAATTATCGAAAATCGTGAGTATGGCGCGCAGCCACTATCGGTATTCGTATCGTGAAAGAATATGAACAATGAGATTCATACCTGACATCACATGGCATGGTGCGCCAATCCACGGCGCAGCCCTAGCTATCGGAATTTTTGATGGAGTTCATCTTGGACACCAGAAGATTCTGCAAGAAGGCGCTGATGCAGGCCTTCCCGTGATGGCACTTACTTTTGATCCGCATCCCACGGCCATCTTCGCTCCAGATCGAGTCCCGACTCGATTGCTGACTCTGAAGAATCGAGTTCATCAATTGGTGATGCATGGCGCAACAAGCGTCGCAGTCGTCAAGTTCACCGAAGAGTTTTCTCGATTGAGTCCACAAGATTTCATCGACCAAGTTATCATGCCGATCTTCGACCCGAAGATCGTTGTAGTCGGAGAAAACTTCACCTTTGGAGCCAAGGCAGCCGGCAATGTAAATTACTTGAAAGAGAACACCAAGCTTGATGTTCGAGGTAAGCCATTGCTGACACACGGTGGAGGGACTGTTTCATCTACTCGAATTCGAGAGGCAATTCGTGCTGGCAATCTCGAAACTGCAAATCAACTTCTCACACGACCACATCAAATAGTTGGACCTGTTGTGCACGGAGAAAAGCGCGGACGCACTATCGGTTATCCAACCGCCAACATTGGTCTCGGAACAGATGCCACAATTCCATCTGATGGCGTTTATGCAGGTTGGTTATCTGTTGCAGGTCACAAGTGGCCCGCTGCAATTTCAATCGGCACTAATCCAACATTTGAAGGCATTCGTGGAAGACAAGTCGAAGCCTATGCACTTGATCGCGATGACTTAGATTTATATGACCAAGAAGCGACTGTCGAATTTGGCTGGAGACTCCGAGACACTATTAAGTTTGATGGCCTTGAAGCGCTGCTGGCACAGATGAAGATTGACTGTGATGAAGCCCGAAAATTGACTCATTCTCACGCGTGATTTGAGCTCGATTTTTGATCTGTGAGACGCGCTGGTAGATTTCACCTCGCAAGCGAGAAAGCGTGCGCTCGTGTATCAGACCGAGGGCCCTCGTTAACGATGTAAAGGAAGTTAGACCATGGCATTAACACCTGCCGAGAAGAAAGAAATCATCAACAAGTTTGGCGCCTCTGCATCCGACACAGGAAGCCCCGAAGCACAGGTTGCACTTCTCTCTAAGAGAATTGAACAAGTAACCGAGCACCTACAGACAAACAAGCATGACCACCACAATCGTCGTGGATTGCTATTGCTCGTAGGTCGCCGCCGCAGAATTCTTCAGTACCTTGCAAAGACAGATATTGCGCGTTACCGCGCGATCATCGACAAGCTCGGCATCCGCCGCTAGTTTGAAGAACTAAATAACAACACCCAGCGCATCTTTGGACGATTGGTCCTCGGTGGTGGCTTACGGATTATCACAAGAACGCCGTTGGCTTCGATCGAAGATCCATTCTCTAATTGCGCTGGTGATAGAGAATAGGAGAGACCCATGGAGGGTCAAGACGTTAAGTCTGCCGTTGCAACAATAGACAACGGAAAATTTGGAAAACGAGAGATTCGTTTTGAAACTGGCCGCCTAGCGCGCCAAGCTGCAGGAACTGCAGTCGTATTCCTGGATGATGAATCAATGTTGCTTTCTGCAACAACTGCTTCAAAGTCACCTAAAGATCAATTCGACTTCTTCCCACTCACAGTAGATGTTGAAGAGCGTATGTATGCCGTCGGAAAGATCCCCGGATCATTCTTCCGCCGCGAAGGTCGTCCATCTGAAGATGCGATCCTTACCTGTCGCCTCATTGATCGCCCACTACGTCCATCATTTATCAAGGGACTTCGTAACGAAGTTCAGATTGTCGTCACAGTAATGGCGCTCAATCCAGACCATATGTATGACGTAGTCGCCATCAACGCTGCATCGATGTCGACACAACTTGCTGGACTTCCATTCTCAGGACCAATTGGTGGCGTGCGCGTTGCACTCATCGATGGTCAATGGGTCGCATTCCCAAATCACAGCGATCTTGAGCGTGCTGTATTTGACATGGTTGTTGCCGGACGAATTGCTGGTGATGATGTTGCAATCATGATGGTTGAAGCAGAAGCCACAGTAAAGACAATTGGTCTTATCGGAAGCGGCGCTGCGGCACCAACGGAAGAGATTGTTGCTCAGGGCCTTGATGCTGCAAAGCCATTTATTCGACAGCTCTGCGAAGCCCAGATGGAACTCGCGAAAGTAGCTGCAAAGCCGACCGCTGAATTCCCTGTCTTCCTTGACTACCAACCAGATGCATTTGAAGCAGTCGAGAAGTTTGCAAAAGCTGATCTTGCTAAAGCGCTGACAATTTCAGGTAAACAGGAGCGCGAGAGCGAAATCGACCGCATCTCTGCCGCAGCAAAGGAATCACTTGCTGCCTCCTTTGAAGGTCGCGAAAAAGAGATCTCTGCATCTTTCCGCTCATTAACTAAGAAACTTGTTCGCCAACGTGTATTGCGCGAAAAGGTACGAATCGATGGTCGCGGTTTACGCGATATTCGCCCACTTACTGCTGAGGTAGAAGTTGTTCCTCGCGTACACGGCTCTGCACTCTTTGAGCGCGGTGAGACCCAGATTATGGGAATCACTACCTTGAACATGCTGAAGATGGAACAACAGCTCGACACTCTCAACCCAGAGAATCACAAGCGCTACATGCACAACTACAACTTCCCGCCTTACTCAACAGGCGAGACTGGCCGTGTAGGTTCACCGAAGCGCCGCGAAATCGGTCACGGAGCTCTTGCTGAGCGCGCACTTCTTCCAGTCCTTCCAACTCGCGAAGAATTCCCATACGCAATCCGTCAGGTTTCTGAAGCTCTTGGATCAAACGGTTCTACCTCAATGGGATCTGTTTGTGCTTCAACTCTCTCGCTGCTCAATGCAGGTGTTCCACTGAAAGCACCAGTTGCTGGTATTGCAATGGGCCTCATCTCAGATGATGTCGATGGCAAGACTGAATACGTTGCTTTGACTGACATCCTTGGCGCAGAAGATGCTTTCGGCGACATGGATTTCAAAGTCGCAGGAACTAAGGATTTCGTCACCGCACTTCAACTTGATACCAAGCTTGATGGAATCCCTGCCAGCGTTCTTGCCGGCGCTCTTCATCAGGCAAAGGAAGCTCGTCTTGCGATTCTCAATGTCATGAACGAGGCGATCGATCGTCCAGATGATATGAACCCACTTGCACCACGCATCATTTCGGTCAAGATTCCAGTTGATCAAATTGGCGCAGTCATCGGACCGAAGGGCAAGGTCATCAACCAGATTCAAGAAGATACTGGCGCTGAGATCTCCATAGAAGATGACGGAACCATCTATATCGGTGCGACAAATGGCACCGCAGCGGATGCAGCAAAGGCGCAGATTCTGGCAATTGCAGATCCGAAGCTTCCTGAGATCGGGGAGCGTTACCAAGGCACAATCGTGAAGCTCGCAACATTCGGAGCATTCGTCAATCTCCTTCCAGGAAAAGATGGACTTCTCCATGTCTCACAGATTCGCAAGATGCATGGCGGAAAGCGCATCGAGAATCTCGAAGATGTCATGAAGGTTGGAGATAAGGTCCACGTTGAAATCGGCGAGATCGATCCAAAGGGCAAACTCTCTTTGGTTCCAGTTCTTGATGAGAACGCCAAGACAGACTCCGCAAGCGAGTAATCAATAACTTATGACTGTACGTAAGACCGTTCTTCCGAGCGGTCTTCGTATTGTCACAGAAGAAATCTCTGGAGTTCGCTCTGCTGCATACGGCATCTGGGTCAATGTTGGATCTCGCGATGAATCACCGAAGGTTGCTGGAGCATCACATTTCCTTGAGCACCTTCTATTCAAGGGGACCAAGACTCGCAGCGCGCTAGACATTTCAGCATCCATTGAAGCTGTTGGTGGCGAGATGAATGCCTTCACTTCCAAGGAGTACACCTGTTTTTATGCACGCGTGATTGATTCTGACCTTCCATTAGCGATTGATGTCATCTCAGAACTCATCACTTCCTCTGTTGCTCGCGCTGAAGATGTTGAATCAGAACGCAAAGTTGTACTTGAAGAGATCTCTATGCGTGATGATGATCCATCCGACCTCGTTCATGAGCTCTTTGGTGAAACGTTTTATGGTGATACTCCGTTAGGTCGACCGATTCTGGGAACTGTCGAATCCATAAATTCCCTTAGTCGAAACGCAATCTTCAACTATTACAAGAAACGTTATCTGCCCCAGGACATTGTCGTAGCGGTTGCAGGAAATATAAAACATCAGAAAGTCGTCGACCAGGTCATCCGTGCCATGTCGCGTGACGGTTTTCTCGACACCCCCAAAGAGGAATTCAAGTTGCGGTCGAGTTCGTTAGCTCGACGCTCCCAGAGCAAAGCGATTGGCGTAATGAATCGCAAAACAGAACAAGCACATCTTTTCCTGGGAATGCCTGGTGTAGCTCGAGATGACGAACGTCGATTCGCAATGGGAGTGCTATCTGCCGCGTTGGGCGGCGGAATGTCATCTCGACTCTTTCAAGAGATTCGCGAAAAGCGTGGATTGGCATATTCGGTTTATTCCTACGCACAGCAATACGCTGGAAGTGGCTTTATTGGTTTTTATGCCGGATGTAACCCATCGAAAGCAACTGAAGTTGTCACGATTATGCGGGATGTTCTTCATGATGTTGCCAGTAATGGACTTACGCATGAAGAACTCACTCGCGCGCAAGGCGCAGTTCGTGGAGCGCTCGTGCTAAGCCAAGAAGATACGGGCTCCCGCATGAGTCGCATCGGAAAGAGTGAATTGGTCTATGGCGAAATAATGACTTTCGACCAGATTCTCAAAGCGGTTGCAGATGTGACATCAGCCGACATTCGAGCACTTGCCGATGAAATCCTGCACTCAGCGCCTACGCTTGCCGTTGTGGGACCATTTCCCAAGCGTTCGATCTTCGAGCGCGCGATGAAATAGCACGAGCGTAGAAGGTGATGAGTCGATGACTATCAAGGTTGCGGTTCTTGGTGCAAAAGGCCGTATGGGTTCAGAAACAGTCAAGGCGGTCAACGCTGCATCTGGTCTAGAGCTAGTCGCTCAAATCGATATGGGAGATAACCTAGATTTACTCAAGAGCTCTGGCGCTGAGGTCATCGTCGATTTCACTCATCCTGATGCAGTGATGCCAAATCTTGAATATGCCATCAATAACAAAATTCATGTAGTTGTTGGTACTACTGGTTTTGACGAAAAGAGAATCGCAGAAATTAAGAGCTGGCTCTCAAAGAATCCCACTGTTGGAGCTGTTATCGCTCCCAATTTTGGTTTAGGCGCTGTCCTCATGATGCAGTTCGCCGCTAAAGCTGCTCGATTCTTTGAATCCGTTGAGATTGTTGAACTCCATCATCCAGAGAAAGCGGATGCACCGTCAGGTACAGCTTCTCGTACAGCAGAATTGATATCGGATGCTCGAAAAGATTCACATCGCCCGCCTATGCCCGATAAGACATCTAGCGGGCTACCAGCTGCGCGGGGTGCAAAAGTTGGAGATGTGCCAATACATTCTGTACGTCTGCGCGGACTCGTGGCTCATCAAGAGGTTCTCTTGGGAGACCAAGGTGAGACTCTCTCCATTCGCCACGACTCAATTGATCGCTCTGGGTTTATGCCGGGAGTCATACTCGCAGTACGCGAAGTAACGAAGCGCCCAGGTCTGACCTTTGGTCTTGAGCATTTAATGGATCTTTAAAGAATAAAACGATAGGAGAATGTAATGAGTAACGATATTACGATGTACAGCGCTGATTGGTGCGGCGATTGCGTTCGATCGAAACGACTTATGGATTCACTCGATGTTGAATATACGATTATTGATGTCGAAGCAGATCCGGCGGCATCTGAGAAAGTAATTGAGATTAATGGCGGTAGACGCTCTATTCCGGTCATCGTCTTCCCAGATGGAACCCATCTCACCGAACCATCCGATAACGATCTCAAGGCAAAATTAGAAGCGCTTAAAATCATTTAGTAGAAGCACTCCTTTAATCGCGATTTATATGCGATGAGTTTGGGAGTGAATCGGGATTTATCCTCTCTGTGGCGCTGCGATTATTCCTCCACACGAGAGGAGGCAGTAATGATTTATGTGGTCAAATCACAGAGCTATTTGCGAACTCCTCTCGTTTCCATCTTGATGGAGGGCGAAGATTGGCTAGTTGGATTTGACGAAGTATTCGACAACATGTCAAATGATTCGTTGATTGAATTCGAGGGGTTCAATAACTATCCAGCGGCCAGAATTCGCGCTTATGACGATCATCGCTACTCCATCGAGTTAGATCTGGATGGCTTCTCAGAACAGAAACCAAATGTCACAACTGAGAATGGTTTCCTGGTAGTCACCGCATCAAAGAATGAGTACGCCCTCAAAGATCATCACAACTACCTACAACGCGGAATCAGCGCACGAGGATTTCGCCGTAGTTATCAACTGGCCAAGAACGACCGCGTCATCGACACCAATCTCCAACAAGGGATTCTACGAGTTGACATAGTTCGGATGGATTCCTCGATCGTAACCTCTGAATCGAATTGGGTTCGTGCTGGATAGTTTGTAGGCACAAGCTCTTGTCTAAGTAGTCAAAGTGAGATGACGCTGAATCAGTTCTATCTCGTACTACAAAGAAAGAAGGAGACCTGAAATGTCAGACCTAATGAAACGTGAAAGTAGATTTCGTTCCCCACTCGCAAGCGCTTTGTCAGATGGCGAAAAATGGATGGTGGGATTTGACGATATGTTCAATCGTTTGGTCGAGAAGTGGGAAGACGGATTTGATGGATTCCATGAATACCCGGCATCCAATATTAAGAGAGTAGATGATCATCACTTCCGGATCGAGTTAGCTGTGGCTGGCTTCAAAAAAGAGGACTTATCTGTCGAGCTTGAAGATGAGACCTTGGTGATTAAGGGCCACTCGAGCAAAGAGACTAAGCAAGAAAAAGAGGATTACCTGCAGCGAGGAATCCATGCGCGGAACTTTGAGCAACGCTTTCAGCTTGCTGAGCACGACCGCGTCCTCGATGCCGCTTTGAAGAACGGGATACTCGAGATTGATGTGAAACGAGAACTTCCGGAACCTAAAAAGCATGTAGCTATCCAGGTAAGGAATGGATGAGATTCCAATAGTTGGATAGCTCAGGAAGGTAATACGGGGCGATGCGTTCTAGCCGCATCGCCCCGTTTCTCTTATGGTCTTATGAAGACTGGCGAGCCAAATGAGAAGGAGCCATGAATCGAACGCCTAGTCCGCGGATCGAATAGATGTGATCGCCTCCACCGTTCTCTTTAATCTTGATGCGAAGTCGTGAGAGATGTGTGTCGATGAGATGGCTAGAGCCGATGCCGTCCTTCACCTTGATCACATTGAGCAGTTCTGGTCGTGAGATGACCCGCTCTGGTTCTGCGAAGAACGCCTGGGTTAGCAAAAGCTCCGTTTTGGTCAACGGAACAATCTTCTCTCCGATTCGGAACTCGCATTGGGGGACATCAAGTGACATATTTCCCCAGCTATAAACCTCATCCATGAGGGCGTACTTCTCCGATTGCTTATCGATCTGATAGTTCACACGCTGCATAAAGAGCTTCTGAACTAGTGGCTTGCTGATGACTTCATCAGCGCCGGCACGGATACACATCTCTTCAGTCACGGGACTGCCTTGGTCAATCAACGGAATGATTGCTCCATTGGACTGAAGACGCATCCAGCCAAGTAAATCTAGAGACTTCATGAAGTCTTGGGCGAGATGGAAGAGGATGACTTTGAAGTCAGACATGGCGAAATGGTCGCGGACCTTGTTGGTGTCGCTTTCTGCTCGCACATTGAAATTCCAGGATTCCAAGGTGTTTTGCATGAATTTGCGATCAATTGGGTTGTTTTCGATGATGAGTGCTGAGTTGTTATTAGTAATCATGGAGCGAACATTATGTGGAAGAAATCGCAGTAATTGATAATGAATATACAAAGACTGGTCCAAGAAATTCTTTGACTGAAACGCCACTCACGACTCTCTCAAGCAGGAATATGGTGGCGTTGTATTCAAATGAATACGCAATCATTCGAATGAAGCAAAAGATAAGGAAATTACATGAAAAAGAAAGTTGTTGTCACTGCTGCGGCTCTGATTTCAAGTATTGGAATGCTTGGCGCCCAGGCAACTGATTACTCGTTTCCAACTGGAATGACAGTCAGTATCGAGAAGGATGCGGTTCCATCCTTTAAAGATGGTTCCAACGTCGTTTATTCTGTCGTCAACTATTTTACCGTCACCATGCCAAACGGAGATGAGGAATTCTCTCTTCGAACTGAGGCAGGAGATGACTTAGCTGTCATCAAACAGGGCGATAGATATTTCATCAATTCTCACATTCCACTAGGTGAGCACATTTATTTTGGTCCTGACATCCAAAATGTTGCCGATCCTGTCAGGGTAATGATTGATGGACCTATCAACGTCGGACATGTTCACTTTCTGTCAGGCTCATCTACTCTTACGGCTGTGGCAAAGAAAGCTCTTGCGCTCATGGCCAAAGAGATGGCAGACAGTAATCTAACTAGCGCGTACCTCGTTGGAATGACGGACATCAATGGCGATGATCAATCAAATGTCCTTCTCTCGGAGAAGAGGGCGAGTAAGGCAGCCTTGTATTTGGAGAAGAAGCTTGATGCCTTAGGCATAACAGATGCTGTGATTACCACTGAAGGTATGGGTGAATACCTCGCAGATCAGAACAACGGATCAGTTAACGGCTTCGATCGCAAAGTATCAGTTCTCATCTTCCCAACTATCAAGTAAAAAGCACCTTAAAAGAGCGTAGGGGTCTGAAGTCAGGCTCCTACGCTCAATTTAGACCGCAACACTGGCTGCTCGCGCCTGCATTTTGTTGAATATTTGAGCCGCTTCATTTCTGCCAGAACATCCGAGTTTTGCATAAATTTTGATTGTCTCTTGTCGAATCAACGATTCTGAATATCCAAGCACATCTGCAATTGCTGCGTTTGTCCGGCCCTCGGCAATTAGCTTGAGAATCAAATTCTGTCTTTCAGTAAGAGGTTGATTGTATTCCGATGGATCAAACGAGAAAGGTTCGGCGTTAGTCAGCGAGGGTCGATTTGTTGTCGATGAATTGGGCTGCGGTTTGTGGATAGTTCTTTGACTAAGAAGAGCATTTGCCAAGATTATTGAAATTGCTTCAATGTACTGAGCAGTGGACTCTTCGTACTCTAGTTTTGCATGAGAGAAGGCCGAGAGGCTGCCAACTGGTAGTCCACCTGCGTCAATAGGGCAGGAGATGAGTGTTTTGAATTTACTTGGAATCTCAACCTTGCTCATCTTTGAGTATTGCTTAGGCCATTGAGGTAGCGAATTAATCCAGACAATGTTGTTCTCTCGAATTGCATCAGTAAAAGGAGTTGCATCAGAGATAGCGAAAGTTGGCTTATTGCCAGCCTTATCCACCAGGTCAATCCCGAATGAAGCTTGTGGGATAGCAACGCCAGTGTGATCAAGCTCGGCATAAAGCAGTGCGTCGGTTTGAAGGCTGGACATTGCCTTGATACAAAGCATCTGCAGAATCTCATCGAGTTTGTGTGAAGCATCAGTAACAAAGGCACTTACTTCAGCCAATTGTCTGTAAAGCATAAAGTTCCGATCTCTTTGAGGAAGCGAGCTTTGGGCAAGTGAGTGAAAGTGTAAGTTGAATAACAGGGCAATGTTCAGACATTTCAGTCTTATTGACGCCAATGACCAGATATAGATATCTCGCAAAAATTGCTGTCCAAACTTTGTTCAGACAATGCGGAAAGTCGCTCTGAATTCTATGAAATCTTCCCTGTCTTCAGCATAAGACTTAGGAGTAGAGATGATTCAGACAGGATCAAGAAGTAATAAAAAGGTTGCGATTCTCATTACATTCGCGATTGCATTATTTGGACTAGGCGCGTGGAATCCTTCAACGAGCTTTGCTAACGACTTTCAGTTCAATGGCCCAACATCAGGCCCGGTGAATCAGCCCTCTGCTGCCTTCACAGTGACAACAGGTGGCGGCTTTAATGGAAATGTAGGTGTAAAGATCCTCGGTGGAGGACTTGATTACACCGAAAGACTTAACTTTGACGCTGTCGATTTGTCAAAGAGTTTTACAATCACACCAACAACAACAGGAACTGTTGAACTTATTGCGCCTTCAGGCCCAGGAAATCCAACTGGAAATACACTCCTCTATAACGTAACACCAGCGACGATAGATCAGAGCGCGCTATCGATAACCGCTAATGCTTCGATGTTTGTTGGGACAGATCAGACCATCAGCGTTACAGGTGGATCTGGAACTGGATCTCTAACAGTTACTTCTTCGACCCCCTCCGTTTGTTCACTTAGTGGCCTTGTGGTGACAGCGCTTGCGACGGGTACATGCTCCATCACTGCGACCAAGGTTGGGGATGCAACGTATAACTCTGCTTCAACATCAACATCAATCACAATCGCGGAAGTGCCCGCAAAGTTAGATCAGAGCGCACTGTCCATCACGGCCAATTCATCGATGATCGTGGGATCTAGTCAGACAATAAGCGTTACAGGTGGTTCAGGAACTGGAGAGGTGTCAGTGACATCTTCAACTCCGAGCGCGTGTTCGGTCACTGGACTCACTGTCACAGCAATCGCTGCGGGTACCTGCTCCATTACCGTTGCTAAGGCTGGCGATGCGACCTACAACTCTGCTTCAACCTCTACTTCAATTACAGTTTCTGGCGTTCCAGCTTTACTGGATCAGAGCGCACTTTCAATCTCTGCCAGCACCGCCATGATTGTGGGGTCTAGCCAGACAATCAGCGTTACAGGTGGTTCAGGAACAGGGTCTCTCACGGTCACTTCCTCAACTCCGGGCGCCTGTTCAGTCGCTGGACTTACAGTCACAGCACTTGCCGCAGGAACCTGCACCGTCACAGCAATTAAAGCGGGAGATGCGACGTACAACCCTGCATCAACATCAACCTCGATCACAATCTCTACATCTGGTGGAACTGGTGGAACTGGTGGAACAGGTGGAACAGGTGGAACAGGTGGAACAGGTGGAACTGGTGACACTGGCGGAACAACGGGAGGCACCTCAACGGGAGGCGCAACTCCAACGACAACACTTCCTGCATACCCCATCGCTCCAACGTCATTCAACTACTCAGGTAGTTCAGACTCTGTTTACTACTTCTACGTTCCATCACTGACAGGTAATGTCCTTGTCACTTTGGCCGTTCCTGCAGCGACAACTAATCAACCAGTTCAGATCGCTGTCACCCCGTTGAGCTCGAAAGAGGATGTTTCTGCTGGTCTCGTAATTATCGATGTGACAATGCGTCAAGTTTCTGATGGCACAGTTATCTCATCATTGAATAAGCCCGTTGAGATCCGCTATTGGACTCCATACATCGGAACAATTCCTTCATTGAAGGAGCCGGGAGTTATCTGGTCACCAATGCCTTTGGTATTGACGCCACAACTTCCTAATCCTCTGGATGCTGCCTATTACATCTATCCTGACTCGACATATTCAGTTTTCACTCGTTCGCTTTCAGAGTTCTCTTTCACTCGCGTGCAGGATGATCTCCTCATCAAGAACGCGAATAAGTCGCTGATAGTCGGACAAAGGATTAACATCGCCTATTCCGGTGGATCTGGCGAAGGAAAAATCAATTTCATTTCTGACGATCTGAATCTCTGCACAGTAGATCAAAGTGGAACTGTTACTGCAATTGCTCAAGGCGAGTGCAATATCTACATGATCAAAGAGAGCACAGATCAGTACTTAGCCGTCGTGTCTAACTCGGTGACCTTTACGGTCAAGGAGAGCAGCCAGGAGCGCTTTAAGCGAAACTCTCTACGTAACTGGCTGATTTACGAGCAAGTTGGTCAGGGCTACGAAGTCAGAGTCAATCTCTCGGCAAATTATGCAAATGCCGAGGCTGAACTCCAGCTACGGACCTACATACAGGGCCGCTTGGTATATCTCAAACTCGCTGACATCAAACTTGATGTGAATGGCGATGCGATTTACAAAGGAGAGAAGGCTCTTCTTGATGGCACCCGCATTCGCTTAGTAATGAGCGGATCAAATATCAAATTCGGCACAGCTGCCTAAGCGATCTAGGAAAGGAAAATAACAATGAAGATTACAGCTCTTGCAGTACGCAATCCACAGACTCTAGTTCTGGGCGTGGGGTCGGCTCTCATGGCAACGATAGTGATGATGCTTTCACCACTATCTGTCTCTAGTGCAGCAGCACCATTGCTCGATGTGACGACAACATCATCAAAAACTTCTCTCTTGTATACAGGAGATACCGTCAACTATTCGTTACAGGTGAAAAACTCTGGCACTGAAGTTGCAACAATTACTGGCATAAATAGTAGTTTGCCCAACTTGAATGCAGCATGCCAAGTCCTCCTTAGCACTGCAATCCAACCAGGGGAGAGTATTGCCTGTAGCGCCGATGGAGTAACTGTCAGTGGCTTGCCTGCCACGATATTTACCGTCAAGACAAGTGTGGAAGGCGCAGGATTAGATCAAGTAAAGGCGACCTTCGACTCGACAAATTCCATTGATCTCTGGTGGCACGGTCGTATTCCAGGTTATTGGAAGAACAACATCAATGATTGGTCGACAGAGTTTGCTCCCAATGACTTCCTGCAAGATGTCTTCACTATTCCGAACGCGCTCCTCTCAGAGGGCATTTTGGATAATGATTCAATCCCAGGACGAGATACCTTGTTATCTACGCTCACTTACCAGGGAGGGGTAACGCTCAAGGGCGCATCGCAGATTCTTCTACGCGCAGCTTCAGCCGCACTTCTCAATGAAATCTACTTCGGGAATGACTACCCGGGGGCTCCTTCAACCGAGTATCTCGTTGCGCGCGTCAATGTTGTCTTGGCTTCACAGAACAAAGCTCAATACTTGGTTCTTGCAGGCTACTTTGAAAAGTGGAACAACGGCGTCCGAAATGCAGTAGCGAAGTAAGACAATGCAATCCTCTGTCGGTAACCCTGAGAAACTCGCTGTCGTCGCTGTCATGCGCGATGAAGCCAAGGTATGGCGACATGGAATCGGACCGGAGCACTTACCTGAAATCGTAAGTGCTCCAGTCGAAGTGGATCATCGCCAT
>Ga0209229_10000104_pt1 | contig 30650 bp, 30 predicted proteins | sample SanBayMetagenome_FD_187466 | JGI IMG/M metagenome (GOLD analysis project Ga0209229, IMG submission 187466) | Freshwater and sediment microbial communities from dead zone in Sandusky Bay, Ohio, USA (SPAdes) (version 2) | ecosystem: Environmental > Aquatic > Freshwater > Lentic > Sediment... | reverse complement strand
ATAATTAATTCATTAATATTTATATTAACTATTTTATTAAATAATAATTAATTCATTAATATTTATATTAACTAATTTATTTTAAAAAATGTTAAAAAGATGGTATTTATAGTATTGATGGTATTATTTTTTACAAAAGATGGTATTGGATGGTATTTAATGGTATTGGATGGCGAGCCTTTTATCACCTGTGTATAATACCATTAATACCATCTTTTTACGTACACATAAGAGAAAATAAAAATAATAAATGAGATTTTCTTTTCGTGGATGCGCGTGAGGAAAAAATGCAAAAGTTGGTATTGATGGTATTTTCCCCTGTGTCTATAAGGGACGCCATCTATTTTTAGTTGGTATTTTGATGGTATTGGATGGTATTATTTCTGTACAGAAATCAAGATAAAAATTGCCTATTTTTTAGGCAGTCATGTGTGATTTACGAATTTAAGTTTTATCTGTGCATCATACGATTTTCTTTGTGGATATGTCAATAATAAATTTTTGAATTAATAAAAATATTTTTTAGTTTTTTGTTAGGAATAATTTTATAACTAGATTTTGATTATAAAGCACAGAAGTTTAAACAATACACACAGTTTTTAGACATTTTAAACCACCATAGGAGCGTAAGTTTATTCAAAATGATAAAACATACATTAGAAATAAACTTACGCTCCTATGGTGGTTTAAAACTCGTCATTTGATTATTTAGGTAAATTTGATATTTAGATAGAAATGTGTTACATTAAGTCGTTATATGAATTTTTTTTTGTAAAAATTGGATTAATTTTATGTTATTAAATGATAAAAAAGATATGTGGATAAATTTAGATAAGAAAAAACCGATGTTTGAAGAAAAAACCATATTTGAGAGAATAAATGAATTAGAAAATAAATTAGCAAATGTTGAACTTGAAAACACAATATTAACAAGCAATATAAAAATACTTTTTGAAATAATAAATTGGTACTAGTATTAAATGATTAAAATCAACATATCTCAAAACCATATAAACAAATATACTTCTACTGAAGATAAAAAATTTAAAAAAGTCTATGATGAAAGGGATAGGATAAATGATAACGCTAATCGTAGAATATTCATTATTAACGATGATAATTTTGACAAATTAAAATTAAAGCAAAAACAAATGAAAAAGAAGAAATTATTTGAAGATTTGGAATATATAAAACAATATGGTTATATTGGCTGTGTTGGATTAGCTGGTAGATTATGATAAATGTCAGAGATTGAATTTGAATTAACAAAATGCAATAATCAGTTAAAACATCATAAAAATGAAATTGACGTTTTAAAAGAAAATCAAAAAAAGTTAGAATTAGGTTTTAAACGTATTTCAAATATTCTATATATTCAAAAAGAAGAGTTTTCTAGTTTAATGAGTAAAAATGCAAGCTTACAGGAAAAATTAAAAAAGAAAATAAATAAAAAAGAGCTTTCTTGCATGCAGGAAGTAGAATTTACAGATGAAAATATTGCTAAAGTTCAAGAAATGGCAATCTGTATGACTAAAGAACAGATTGCCAGACGATTCAATATGTCTTTACAAACATACATTAATAGAGAGGAAAAAATACCTGCGCTAAAAGCTGCTTTTGAAATAGGACAAGGTACTTTTATGGCAGAAGTATCAAACATATTAGTTCAAAATATAAGGTCTGGTTGTAAAGCAAGTTTGTTTTATTATTTGAACAATAGAATGAAAATGAAAAAAGAAGATGAAGCAACCAACATCACAATAACACAGGAATTCTTGAATAAACCATTAAAAATTATTAATAGTGATGGTAATTATGAAGAAGAATTAATGGATAAATATCATAAGAAAATAATGTCTATTTCTGTTGTAAAAAACAATCCTTTAGAAGATGAACAAATTTGATATTTATAATTTAGAGCATTGGGAAAATAAACTTTACGAACCTATATCATATAAAGTTTTACATGGTGGGCGTATGTCTATGAAATCCACGTCTGTTGTAAAAGCACATTTGCGATTATCTTTTAATAAAGAATTTATGGGGAGAAAAATAGTCGCAGGTAGAGAGTATTTAGGCGACATTAAGGACAGTGTGCATGCTTTGTACATGAGAGTAATTGACGGAGTAGAGGAATATAGAAATTTCTTTCACATCACAGATACTTACATTGTAAATAAATTAACAGGTGTTGAAATACTTTTTAAAGGTATTAGAGACTATAGGACATCTGGTATAAAATCAGTTGAGAATATTGGTATTTTATGGCTTGAAGAGGGATCATTCATTAGTAAATATGCTTGGGATATAGTAGACAATACACTTAGAGAACAAGGGTGTGAATTGTGGGTAACAATGAACCCTGAAAATGAAACTGATTTTTTATATCAAGAGTTTATTGTAAATGGTAAAAAGAAATACGGCGAAGATTTATTTATTAAACAATTAAACTGGTATAATAATCCACATTTAAGCAGTGATGCTATAGCTAAAATCGTTAGGATGAGAGAAAACGATTTTAATACATATATGCACGTTTATGGAGGTGAATGTTTAATAAATACTGAAAAACACGTATTTAGAAATGAGTTTTTTGTAATACAGGAATTTGAAGAACCACAGGGGATATTTCCTTACTATGGGCTTGATTTTGGCTGGACTGATGCAAGTGCTGGTATTAGATGCTATATTCAAGATGAAAACCTTTATGTATCACATGAATTTAAAAAGTCACATATAAGTGTTGATTGTCTTGGTGAAGAATTAGAAAAAGTACTTAAGGATTACAGGAAAAAGGGAAAATATACCATAACAGCAGATAGTTCAAGCCCTGATTTGATAAATTTACTTAATAAATATGAATATCCTTGCAAACCTGCAATTAAAGGTAGGGGATCAATTGAAGCAGGTATAACTTATATTAAGACATTTAAAAAATGCTATGTTCATCCAAGATGTCAAGAGTTCTTGAAAGAAGTTTATAACCTTAAATACAAAACTGATAGACATAGTGGTCAAATTAAGGATGAGATAGAAGATAAAAATAACCATTTAGTTGATTGTTTACGTTATAGCCTTGAGGATTGTATGAAGAACAGATACAATGATGATTTCAAATATAAGAATATTGTTGATAATACAATCTGGGTATAAAAATGGATACAAACACTCTTAGGATATTTTCTTTTTGTGGTGGCGGCACTAAGGGTTACGGCTCTAATCGTTTTATGCAAAAATTTCTGCATCAATGGGGAATACCGCAAGCTGATTTCTGGAAATATGTTGATGTTATGTGTGGAACAAGTATTGGAGCGATACTTGCTTCTGGTTATTCATTTGGTAAAACTCCTGATTATATGGAAAGTTTTTTTTTAAATGATGCCAAACGTGTATTTACTATCAGGACAGCGGCAGACGTAGCTTCTGGTAGTCATAATGCAAGCGAGGATTCGAATAGACCGAGTGTATTACAGAAATTAGGATTAATTGCCACTGACGACCCTTTTTATAAATCGTCCTTTGAGGATTCAAACTATGGGCATAACATACTCCATCAAGTTCTTGTAGATAATTTCGGTAGCAATACGCTTGCAAACTTAAAAATTCCTGTTGTTATACCATCTTTTGAGGAAGATATGAAAAGATATGTTGTTTTTTCCAATTTTAATGATTCTTCATATTTTATTGGAAATAACGAAAGTATAGTAAATGTTTGTAGAGCATCAAGTGCGGCACCTGTTTATTTACCAGCTCATAATTTCAACGGACATTTTTATAGTGATGGAGGAGTATATGCTAATGATGCAATATTAGCGGCAATTAATGTAGGATTAAGTGTAAAACCACATGCTAATAGAATAGTTATAATCGACGTTGGGACTGGAATAGGCAATATGAGTTTTGATGGCAGTGCTGAGGAGGAGGGTATATCTCACGCAGCAGTTAGATTGTTTGAAATTATGAATGTTGCTATGACAGGAGGGGAAGAGTGGAGTAGATATAATTTAGATTATTTAAGTAATAGGCTTAGCAGAGATGTTTATTACTATAAGTTTCAACCTAAATTTTTAGATAATTTTCCTAATGAGTTAGATAACAGTACGCCAGGGTGGTTTAGTCAACTTGCTGATTTGATAGATAATCATTATGCAAATGAAAGTGATAAGATTTCAAGTATATTAGCTCGGCTACTTGCATGAGGTATGAACGTTTATATAATTTTATTTCTCCTGTAAGCGGTAAATTACCGATAGATAGAGGATATATATTATTAGGTGACAAAGTAGGAAGATCTTTTGCATCACCAGTTCTAATTGATGTACGCCAAGATATTATAGATTTAAAAAGACAAATAGGTGGTTTTGAAGAATTAAAAAAATTAGAACATAATTTAATATGGATAGGTGATTATGATAATGAACCTATAGCACAACTTAATATAGGCGTTATAAATTTACCACCTTTAACTGAGGCAGTATTTCCAAATCCAATAAGTCCAATTATTGGCGATTTTAGAATACCTAACCCTACTTTTGACTATTTATCACCTTTTGATTGGGTAATGTCTGGGCCTTTTTTACCACAGATTTATGCTACTAAGTATGATACAATGGGCAATCCAATAGGAACAGATATCTCGTCATCTTTAGCTATGACACAGGTAAGAGCAGCACAAATAATGAAGCGGTTTGATAATGCCAATTTTATTGTTGGAAGTTCTGTTGTAGAATTTAATTGGGAAAACCCAAAAATGTATCTTATTCCAGAACCATTAAAACAATTATACGGGCTTGGAACAACTTATACCTTTACTAAGGCTCAATCACTTGGAGCATTAGAAACAGGATTACTTAAAAATATTGTAAATAATGAAAAAGGTACATTATCCAAGGCTATTTCAGGTGAGGATTATGTTAATACTGCTGATATTCCTATTGGCAAATTAGTTGTACTAGACCCATTATATCCTCTTTCTGGACACAAATTGATTGCTCCGACAGATTTTAGCACAAGAGGAAATACTGCCTTAGAATTTGGTTATCCTAATGCTAATACAATTAATATATTAACTGGTATTGCGAGCAGTTTTACTAAATTAGCTATAAATAGTATAGCAGCTGGTTCATTAATTAAAATAAGTGATAATTTTAACGAATTAATCCCTGCTGTAAAAGGAACTGATTATGTTGCTCCTGATGATATTAATACTAAAATTGAACAAATAACAAAAATTGTAAAATTACTTGTCGGCGTTAAAGATACTGTAGATTTTTTTAGTATAACAATAGAGCAAGCAAGTAATTTAAATAAGATTGTAAAAACCATAGGTGGTGTTAAAGACACTATAGATATGGTAGATGTTACTTTCTCAGAAGCTAGTAAACTGGCAGATGCTGTTAAAAATGCGGTAGGTTTAGCAAAAACAGCTGAAATAGCTGCTACAGCAACTAAAGCAGCTGATATTTTTGAAAAAATGGCAAGTTTAGCTGCTATGGAAGAGCAGATTGCAGCTCTAGCAGGAGTAGAAGCTATAAGTATTCTTGGGACTATTTTAGGTTTTATAGGTGTAGCTGTAGGAGGTAAAGCTTATGGAGATTATATTCGAGGTCAATTATTAAACGTAAAAAATAAGTGGTATAGTGCTGATTTAAACGATGAGGGACATAATGCCGTTGGTGATTATGAATTTAGGTTTCCATCAGGTTATAGTTCAGATGATAGGGGTTATAGTACATTATGGTTTGATTCAGACGGTAGGAGTGATGTCGATAAAGCAGAAGCGGGTTTGCGTTTATTTTCTTGGGATAGCGGTGGTGATCATTTAGGCTTTGATTCTCCTATTGCTCCACTTCATATAGGACTTTTTGGTTATCAAAATAAATATCATACATGGCCTTTTCCTAATCCAACAGCTAAATATAAAGGTTTTATCTTTAGTATACCCGATTTTCACAATGAATCTAGTAGTGATGATTATTACAGATTCCCTAAAAGATTTGGTTTATACGATGTAACAAGAACAATTGGCACGTGGACATCAAATAAATTTGGATGGGATAGCAAAGAAACCATATTTGAATACGACTATAACAATTTTAATTTTTATAAAAAGGTAGTATTAAAGGAATATACGAATTTTGAAAAAGAAGCTGATTTTCAAAAAAATGTTAGATTTTTAGGAAAAGGAGCTATAAAACTTCCAGTTGGTAATATTTCCGAAAGACCTAGTGATTTTGGAGTAGGTATGATAAGATATAACACAGAAATATAGGTAAAAATATGGCAGAAATAATTATTCCGGCAAAACCGGGTGGATATGAAGTAGGTTATTCTAATGGTGTATTTGAATTAGCAACTATTAATCATGTTTTAAGTATTAATAGACAAATAGCGCCTGTAATAGCTGCTAGCAGTACTAATTTAACTGCTACATATGCTAATGGTACTAACGGGGTTGGAGCGACATTAACTAATTTAGGAACACAAACAACTTTAACTATTGATGGTTTAGCTTTAGTTGTTGGTAACAGGGTTGTAGTCAAAGATCAAACAATTAGTTCTCACAATGGGATATATACGGTAACAAATATAGGTGGGGCTACTGTAAATTGGGTATTAACAAGAGCTGATGATTATGATGCTATAAGTAGAATTAGAATAGGAGATATAATTCCTGTTGTTAGTGGTAATACCAACAAAATAAGTTTATTGATGTTGACCTCAAATGTAACTTCTATTGGAACAAGTGATTTTATTTTTGAAAGTATTAGTAGTAATTCTTTAATAGCTATAACAGGAACTACAAATCAAATTAATATAGATATAGTTGATGGTGTAGCTACTGTAAAATTAGCTGATAATCCAATAATACCTGGAACAGGAGCAGTTACTATTCCTGTAGGTACTAATGCTCAAAGACCTATTAATCCTACAGTAGGAATGATCAGATATAATACTGATTTATAAAAAATAATACTGATTTATAAAAAATAGGTTATGGGTAAATTAGAGTCTTTTGATGGAACAAATTGGCAAACAATAAAAAACTCATTATCAATAGAGTTAAAGGGTGATGTAACCGGTATTTATAATAATACAAACGGATACATAGATACAACCATTACAAAAAACCTAAAAAATCTAGATGGAGTATGGAGATTAGATTTTTTAGGTATTGGTATTTACACAACTAGAATTTATGGTTCTTTTGAGTATAATTTCAATGCTACGTCTAGTGTAGGTTCTACTATTTCACATATTTATAAAGGAAATAGTTCTTTAGAAGATATGTTTTTTAATATTATAAGAACTGTAGGTGAAATACCTTATTTTGAATTTAAATATGGTAATACTTCATTATTTACCATAAATACTACATCTATTGATATAAACAGTAAAAAATTAATTAATGTATCAAATGGAATAAATAATACTGATGGTATAAACTTAGGTCAATTAAATCAAGCGACTTTTAAATTACCAAAACAATCTTGTCAATGTGCTACTACAAATAATTTAGCAAATATATCAGGTGTTATATCATACACTTATAGTAATGGAAATTCTGGTATAGGAGCAACTATCTCATTAAATATGCAAAGTAATTATCAAATTGTCATTGATAATTATGTACCAAGAATTAACGATAGAATACTTGTAAAAGATCAACCTTTGAGTAAGCATAATGGGATATATATTTTAACAACTCTCCCGTCTGCATCAACTGTAATATTAACTAGAGCAATTGATTATGATTATATTGGTAAAATAAGTCAAAATGATTTTATAGATATAATTTTTGGAAATACTAATGGTAAAACACGTTTTAATCAGACAGAATTAGATAATATAACAGTTGGTGTATCTTCCATAATATTTTCAAAAGTTAATCCTAAAGACTGTTTATTAGGAATAAACAATTTATCAGATTTAACAAACATTACAACAGCACGTTTTAATTTAAATGTTTATACTTTAGCTAATCCTAGTAGTAGTGGGTTAACACTTTCCTTAAATACAACAACAATGACTGCTACTTTTGGATTGAATGCAGAATTAAATGCGTTAAGTAATTTTTCTAATACAGGATTAATTACAAGAACTGGAAGTAATACTTATGTTGGTAGAACATTAATAGCTGGAACAGGAATAAGTATAACTGATGGTAATGGTGTTAATGGAAATCCTACTATTAGTCTTGGAACTGTACCAATTAGCTCATTATCAGGTTATCCAACAAGTAGTTCTGTTTATTTAAGAGGTGATGGTACATGGAGTATACCACTTAATTCAGGTGGAACAGTTACATCAATTGGTATAACAGGAGGGACTGGATTAACAATTTCAAATTCGCCAATTACTTCTTCTGGTAATATATCAATTAATTTATCTACACAATTACAGAATTTATCTAGTCTAATTACTACTGGAATAATAACAAGGACTGGTACTAATACTTTTACAACTCGTTCTTTAAGTGTTGGAACAGGTTTAACTATATCTAATGTTGATGGTATATCAGGTAATCCTACTATAAATCTTGGTAGTCAGTTACTAGAATTAGCTAATTTATCTACTACTGGAATAATAGCAAGGACGGGTACTAATATCTTTACTAGTAGAACAATAACAGCAGGAGGAAGTGGATTGACTGTTAGTAATGGCGATGGTGTATTAGGGAATCCTACTACCATCTTAAGCACACAATTACAGAATATCCATAATTTGAATAGTTTAGGTTTCATATCTCTTACAACTACAGGAATAGGTACTAGTAATTTTGTTAATAGAACATTAACATCTGGCTTTGGAATAGTAATAACTAATTATGATGGGGTAAGTGGAAATCCAATAATTGGTATAAACAAATCATCTATTCCTTTAAATGATCTTGATATAAGTGGTGATATTGATACTCATGGTTATGATATTAGAGGTTTACCGCTTACTCCAGAAATATCTACATCTGCAACAAGTAGAAATTATGTACTAAAAAAAACGGATACTTTTCAAACATTAGCATATTCAAGAGCGTTAGTTTGGGATACAAAATTAGGTAACATAGCTTTTTTAACTTTAACTGGAAATTGTGCAATTAAAAATATTTTCTGGGATAGCGATGGTATAGCTAATTTTATTTTATATGTTAAACAAGATACTGTAGGTAACAGATCGTTGGGGATTTATAATATTTATAAAAACACATCTACATATACTGATATGGATATTTCTACTGGAGCATCACAAGTTGATTGTTTGATATTTAATAAATCGGGCGAAACAGGTAAATTGTATTTGATAAATCATATTAAAAATTTGGTTTTAGTACCAGGTCCTACTTATAAGTATGTTAGTACTGCCTCAACGTATTCTATTCTCATACCGCCAAGCGATAGCTTTAAATGTAGAATAAAGTTGCTTGCTGCTGGTGGAGGTGGAGGAGCGTATGCTTTAAATCAAGGAAGTAGTGGAGCAGGTGGATTTACAATATATGAATTTGATACTGCAAATTATATTGGTCAATGGTTATATTTTAAAATAGGACAAGGAGGAGTTGGAGGTACTTTAGGTAGTTATGCTGGTACTGGAGGATACCCTAATGGTGGTAGAGGTATTTCAGGAGATACATATCCTGGAGGTGGTGGAGGTAGAACAGAAGTAAGGATAGGATCTTCTAGCGGTACGTTATTAGCAGTTGCAGGAGGAGGTGGTGGAGGGTCCGGATATTCCACTAATGGTCTTGGAGGAGGTGGTGGTAATACAGGTCAGGATGGTGTATATACAGGTTCAGGAGGAAAACAGAATGCAGGAGGATTAAGTAATCCTAATCCTGGCGTTGAATTAATAACTCAAGCCGGTTATTTAGTAGGTGCTGGGCCATCAATTAATATAACAAGTTCTAATTATGATTGCGGAGGAGGTGGTGATGGATATTATGGGGGAGGTTGTTCAGGAGGAGATGGAAGAACTTCTGGTGGTGGTTCAGGTTATGTGAATAACACTTTTACCGGATATATAATCGGAACAACATATGTTGCAAATGGAGTTAATATCCCATCTATAGCAAGTAGCGATAGTGATTTTAGCGGTGGTTATGGTGTTGGACGTGCTGGTGTTGCTAGCGGTACTGCTTTAACCGGCGGAAATGGTAAAGTAGTAATAGAATTTATTTAAAAAAGAATATTTTCTATCTTATATTTTTGAAAAATTAGGTTTAGATAATCAGATAGAAATTTGACATTGAAGTAGATTTAATTTAGAATTACTAATAATTATAAATTTTTGAGAGTAAATACATGAGTGAAAATCCAATAGATATTATCCAACTTCTTCCTAAATATGTTCAAGCATTATATAGTGATGGTGTGCTTTATTTTTCAGGTGAGTTAACTATTGCAACAGAAGCTAGGAAACTTACATTACAAAATGATATAAATCTTATTAAAGAACAATTAGCTAATTTAGAAAAAATATTAGGTTAAAATAATGGAACAAGAAAATAAACAAGAAAATAAACAAGAAAATAAAATAGAAAGTTTAATAGAAATTACAAAAATATGTGAATTAAATGAATTAATAACTAATTTTTCAGTTCTTAATGATTTTATTAAACAATCTGTAATGTATATTTCAATTAAAAAGGGTAAAAAAGAAGAAATAATAATAGAAGATATTGATTTATTTACTGAAAAATTTAATAAAATGAAAGCCATCGTTGATAAAATAGTTAGTTATTAATGATTTTTATTAATAATATTAAAAATAATTTTGAAAATTTATCTAACACAAAAACAGTTCTAATAAGTGCTGAAAAGCAAACTATTATAACTTCTTTACGATGTACAAATATTACAGATATTAATGTTCGTATAACTGTCGAAGATGTAATGTTATTAAAAAGCCCTATAGAAAAAGGATACATTTGTTATAATTTATTATTAACTCCTAATCAGACAACAGACTTATTAATGGTAATTAAAGGTAATAGTTCGGAAATTTCAGAACATTTGATGTTTAATGGAGATAATTTAGTTTGTTATAGTTCATCTTATGGAGAAGTTTTTTCTTGTATATTAACTGGTTATGAGTTGTTAGAAACATGAATAAAAGACAGATATTAGATGATTCAAAAGAATTATTTAAATATTTAGCAGAATCTCAAATAAGGAAAAATTGGTTTGAGAATGATATTATAAATAGTAATTATTATTATAATAAACAATGGAATAATTTTAAGGATAAACAGGGTTTGCAACAAATAGGTTGTGAACCTATAACTATTAACAGGATTAAACCAATTGTTGATAGATATTTAAGTATACTAATAAAAAGCGGTAAAAGAGTTGGTTTTTTACCTGTAACTAATTCTCAATATCATTTCAATTTAGCAAATTATATAAAAAACTGGGCTTTTAATATTCAAAGTCAAAATAGCCATATGTTTTATTCTAGTTTAAAGTGTCAGTCAGCTTTAACTAGTGGTATTGGTTGGTCTCATTTTTATTATGAAAACAATAGGTTCTGTTATGAATGGGTAAATAGTAGAGAAATGTTTTTTGACCCTGATGATTTAAGTCCTAGACTTGAAAATCAGAATGTTATTGCAAGAAGTTATTTTATTAATGTTATTAAATTAAAAAATTTATTTCCAAAATATTCGTCTGAATTTGATGATATGATATTTAATAACAAAACCAATCAATATTTAAATATTAATGATTATAATGCAATACCTACAGATATTTGGGTAAATGGAAAGTCAATACGGATAGTTGAGTTATATACTAAAAAATCAGATAAGTATTTTGAAGCAGTTTGTGATATACAAACAAATGATAATAATGATAGACAGATAGATAATACATATAAAGAATTTGATGATACTATATTTACTACTTTTAATGAAGATTTAGTAAAACAGAAAGCAACAGGTAAAGCAGATATAAAAACAGGTACTAAAATTTATAAAACTGTATTTTGCAACGATATATTAATTTATCATGGAGCAATAGCTGAACAAGTACCTAATCAAACATTTTTTCCATATGTTCCTATGGTTTACTCAAGAAGTACAAGTGGTGAGTTCATAGGTAGTACAAATTACATGATAGAATTACAGGATTTGTGGAATGTTGAGGTGTCAAAGCTATTCCATTATGCTAATTCTAAATTAACGATGTGTAATCCTAAAGCAAGTAGTATGGATTATGAACAATTTGTTAAGATGTATAATATAGAATCCAAAAAGAAAAGGGGTTTTATACAGGTAGACCCAAAAGATATTACTGTTGTTGATAATAGCAATGATATAAAAGGAATTCTTAGCTCACTTGATATGTTAAATAGGGAGTTTCAGAATTTATCAGGATTATTTGATGATTTTGCAGGGAAACCTACCAATGCTGAAAGTGGTGTAGCTATACAGAATAGGATTAATACTACTTTAAATGCTCAGAATCCTTTAGTACTTGCTTATGAGTATATGCTTACTTCCGAGGGAAGATTAATGCTTGATACTTTAAAGGGAATAGAAAACTTTAAACAGGTAATATCATTTTATAATGAGGGAAAACAAGATAGTGCTGTTATTGATAGTGATATATCATTACTTAATTTTGAAGTTTATCCAACAACTTCACCTAACTTTAGTTCTAGTATTGAAGAAGAGAAAGAAATATTTAATACTATTATAGGTAGTGGGCTTGCAGATATGTTATTGTCATCACCTTATTTCTTGCAACAAGAGGGTATAGGTGAGGTGTCAAGTTATAAGTTATCTGCTGAATATAAAAGGGTTGTAGTTGAAAAAATGCAATTACAACAAGGTATAATTCCAAATCAACAAGAGGATACAAATGAGTGATAATGATTTAGATAGTGTACTTGGTGAGATACATGATAAAATTAAAGTCTCTAAAAATACGGAAAGTAAAAAAGATATTACTGATATAAAAGTTGAAGATGAAAAAAAAGCTGATATAGAAGTTACAGAAAAAACAATAGAAGTTGAAAGTAAAGATATCGGTATTGAAGAAGAAAAATCTGTTAAGGATGATAAAAAAGGGGTTGAAGATAAACCCGATCTTGAAAAACAGATAAAAAGTCTGGAAAAAGCTTTAAACGATACTAAAAGAACTTATCAGACTACTAATCAAAAATTTGTTTTAAGTAAAAAGAAATTCAACTCTACAATTGAGGAATTGAAAAAATCTATACTTGATCCTAATAATACATATCTTGATGAAGCTGAGTTTAAGGATGCTGTTAATAAACTAACTTCAATATTTGATTTTAAAGAAGATGAATTGGAAACAAAAGATGAGATTTCTGGAGCTGATAGTAAATCAAAAACAATTCTTGAAAAACTTGAGAATGAATTTCAAAATTTTAAAAAATATAATAAATCAAAAGAAATTGATAATAATTATAAAGCGTTTTATGATTCAGTCCATTTGCTAAATATTGATGAAAGGCAAAGTTTATTAGATTATCTTGAGGAAGCAGAGCCAACTGATGCTATAGAAAAGTTATTGATTCTTGGTCAGGATTATAGAAATATTTTTGAAAAAGGATTAAAAAAACATAAAAATATATTTGCGTTTGTTAACAGCTTGCAAGATGAAATATCAAAATTAAATGAACAAATTAACACAAATAAAGAAAGTGTTGACAATTATTTTGATAAAAACGATAATAAACAGATACATTCAAGATCATCAAATTTTAGTAGAACTAAAAAGCATGATGATCATTTGGAAAGTTTATTTGATATGTTACAACAGACATAATTAGTATTACTTTAAAGCGTGTGAACTTACTTTAAATATTATTAGTTATTTACCTAATAAGTATTAATAAACAATTAATATTAATTAATAAATAACGAGGTAATTAGAATGGCTATATTTAATTTTAGTCAACCAAAAGATCAGAATAAATTTCAGAGAGACGTATTAGACCCATTTTGGAAAGAAATGTTGGCAGAAGACCCTTTTAATAAATATATGGGTTCTACTGGCAATTCAATGATAGCTTTACAAAAAAATGTTGATAAGGGTAAAGGTGCTGAACTTGTGTTTAGCATGACTTACAACAGTAAAGTAAATGAGGTTTATGACGAAAATACTTTAGAGGGTAAAGGAACTTTAGATACACCTGTAAACTGCACAATGAATATAGGTAAAACTAGATTTGCAGTAGGTGCTAAAGATTTTGATATTGCTGAATATCTAGCTAAATTTCAATTTACTAAAAGTGTTAATGAACAAATAACAATTAAACGTGAGCTTTTAACTAAAAGAAGAAATATCAACCAGTTTGCTTGGTGTTTTGCTTATGGTAGTAAAGGTAAAAATGATCATATAAGTAAAGATTATATATTAGGTGATAATCAAGTAACTAGTGATTTTGAGAGTTATTTTACACCTAAGATTAAAACTTGTGTTATTAATCAAATTGATGCTAACGGCGATGGCATTAGTTCTGATCGTGTATTATTTGGTGCTGAATCAATAAGAAACGTAATTGCCGCAGGTCAAACAGTTCAACAAAGATGTGCTGTCGGTGCTCCCGGAAATAACGGAAATATAGGAACAAATGATTATGCAGATGGAACTAGTGGTTATTGTAATATTGACCATTTAAATAATTTGATTCAAATGGCTAAAACTGGAGGTAGAAAAATAAATACTGAAGGGTCAATAAAACCAATGTACTATGTTAATTATCAAGGTTTTAAAGGTATGGGTTATACATATTTTATAGGACCACGTGTTAAAGCTAGATTCTTAAAAAATCCTATTGTGCAACAGATGCTAATTAGACCTTTTAGAGAAGATGGTCAACCCACTTATTTTAATGGTACTGATTATATTGGTAGAATTAATGGTACTGATATTGTATGTATTGATGAGTTTGATTACTTAAACTTTACAACTGATGCTAATATAGATATTGGTTATGGAGCTTTATGTGGTTCAATGGCTTTTGCTAAAGCTATTTGTACTACACCTAAGATTACTATAAAAGAAATGGATCATGAAAATCAGTATGAGATGGGTATACGACTTCTTGATGGTATGAAAGTTATTAAATTTCCATCTAAAAGATATCAGAATGTAAATACATTCCCATATCTAGAAACTGGTATTATACATTCTTTTACATTAATTTAATAAATAGGTATAAAAAATGAATTTAGTTATAAAATATACAATAACTGGAGTTACTAACGTTTCCCAATTGACAAATGATACCGAAACTTTAGGTATTACAGGACTTAATTTTGTAGGATGTAATGCTGCTACAACAATGGCTTTAACTAATGCTGTTGCTACTAATAATAGTGATAAAGCTAGTGTTTTACCAGCAGTTAACAATTTTACTAGTGGTACTTATGTTGATAAAATAATTGCAATAACTATTCCAAACACTCTTGATGGAACTACTATTAATTATCTATCTGTACTTTTATCAAACATAGGTATTAATTCTGATATAGTTGGAGTAGAATTTATAGGTTTAAATAGAACTGAAACAAACAATATAGCTGCGTTTGCAAATCATGTAATAATTAGAAATAGTATTAACTTTTCTGTTAGTAAATCCAGATTAATTATTAGTATTCCTAATAAATCATCTATTTTAAGTTTTGCTACAACTGCTAATGATTTAGTAGGAGCTGATGCAGCTGCTATAATGGCACTTATGAATGCAGCACGCCCGGCACTTGCTACATCATTCCAAGGAGCTATACTTAATTTAAGAATAACTTATAAAAACTAATTTAAATGAATGTTACAGAACTTATTGATACAATATCTCAATTTGCTTTTGGAACATTAGCGACAGAAAGACAACGTAAGGAATACTTACGTTGTCTTAACTTTGCTAATAATGATATTTATTTAAAACTAAGAAATTATAAAGAATTTTTAAATTATAAAGAACAGAAAATTTTTTTTAATAATCTTGATAATTCTTTTGAATTTGAATTTGATTTTAAGAGTAATAGATTAAGATCAATTTATAATCATAGTATTAAACTAAGCTCTTTTGATTTACTTACAAATGATACTCTTTCCTTAAGTGAAAAGCAGTATTACATAATACCAACTGAAAATAGAGTAGTACTAGGATGCAAAGATTATCCTAAAGATATTGAAAATGACAATTTTGTTAAGATATTTTATATACCTAAATTAAAAATTCTAGTTGAAACAGTAAATGATGAAGATGTTGAGTCAAATATCGTTATTTATGATGCACTTGTAATGCAAACATTAGTTATTGGAGCAGTATTTTATATATTCTTAACGACTAATGGCCAAATGACTAAATTATCCACTGTATATACACTATATAAAGAAAAATTAGGTGATATTATAGACTTCTATACGAGTGTTTAAATGTCAAAAATTATAAATAATTTTCAAGGAAGAGATAATGCTGTTGTATTTAAAGCAGCTAGTAATGGTATTAATTCAAATTCAATAGATAATATAACATATGCTAAATATATTCAAAATATGATTTTGAATGAAGATAATAATTTGTCTGTAAGAAATGGTACAAGAATTGTAGCAAATCAGGAAATAAATCAAGATGTTATTTATAATGATCAATTAAAATTGATGAATTATATTAATATTAATGGTAATTCGGAAATTATTACTTATCAAACTTATTTTATAAAAACTCCTTATATAATTTATGACACAAATGTTACTATAACACGATTAGTAGATAATTTAACACAAATAGCAATTGATATACGACCTTTAAATGAATATGAAAAAAGTATTTTATACAATTATTTTTTTGAAAATGTTTATATTTTTATAGAACAAGAAAGTTATTCTGATAAATGTGAAATATTTGAAGTTGAACAACGTGATGAAGATATAGTTTTTAAAGTAAATCTTGATATAAGTTTTTTTGATAATACTCTCAATTTATGGATAGAAAGAGCTGGAATATATAAATTTATAGATTCAGACGTTATAGATAAATTAATTCCATTAGGTTTAGATCTGAATCCTAGTGTTATTGTGTCATATATTAATTATCAAAGATACTTAATAATATGTAATGGTATTGATCCTGTACATTATTATGATGGAAATTTTTTAAAAGAGTTAAAAAGTGACTATCAAATAATTCAAATATCTATTACAAAAACTTCTAATAAAACATTATATTTAATAGTATCACTTAATTATGAACCAGAACTAAGAAAAAATTTACTTGTTGGTAATATTGTTAAGGTAGTTAGTGGTTTAAGATTGGAAACCGCTAATAAAATTGAATTAGTTAATTTTACAGACTTTGATGAACATAGTATAAAAATTGATTTAACATTTAAAGATAATTTTATAGGTGAACCTACTCACATTCTATATTTAAAATCTATACCTGCTTTTAGTTATATAAATATTATTAATGATAGATTATTTGCTTTAGATAGTGGGGGTTCTTTTTATAAAAAATTCAGAGATCCTAATAAATCAATGTTGGTTTATTATTGTGAAAAAAGAAAATCAATATTTAATTGGTATACTCAAAAAGGAATTATTGAATCTATAAATCTTGCTTCTAATAGCAATAAAATAGATGATTTGCAATGTTTTAATACCTATCAAGGAAGAATATTATTTTGGGGTAAAGAATCAGTACAAATATGGATAGGTAATGATCCAACTGTTATTAATGATGGTCAGAATATAGAATTTAGTGATTTTAGATGGCAGAAAACTGAACCTGTTGGGATTTTCAGTAAAAACATGTTTGTTGAATTGCCAAATGTTTTTATTTTTCTATCAAAATTTGGTATTTGCAGTTTAAAGATAGATGGCTTTAATAATCTTAATATAGATTTGTTTTTTGCAGATAATGTAAATAGTTATATAAGAAAACAGCTTGAAAATTTAACTACTGAAAGAGAATATAGGAATCTTAATTGTTTCGTATATCCTTATGGAGGTTTTATAGGATTCAGATTTATACATAATTGTTATATTTATCAATTAAAAGGTAAGGGTTTCTGGACAATATTTACTCAAAATTTTTCAGATAGTAAAACTTTTCTTTATGATTCTGTTTCTAAAAATCTTTATTTAGCTAATAAAGGTAATGTTCTAGTATACTGTGATAAATTAAAATATAAAAATTATATGGATATGGAAAATAATCCTATACCATTTAATTTATATTATAATTGGTTTAATATTACAACTACTTGGTATAATGAAAATATATATTTAAGTTGTCAATCAAGTGAAGATATATTAGTTAAAATACAAATATATTTAAATTATGATATGTCAGATTATCAATTAACTGAAATAAAAGTTAATCAGATAGATAGTAAGTATGATATAAGCAGATTTGATATTGATAAGTTTTCCAATAATAAAAAATCTATTTATCCACAGGAAACATTAAGATTTCACACAGATAGTATTTCTTTAAAAATAAATGGTATTGCTTATAAGGAATTTATTTTTGATAGTTTATACTTAGCTGGTGGTATTAATATAGAGAAAAAAAACTAGTAAAGATGTCAGTTAAATTATTAACACAGAATTTAGAATATTTCAAATATTCTAATAATATTATTAAATCAGTAGAAATTGATAACAGATTTAATGATATTGTTAATTATTTGAATGATGAGATTATCTATAGAATAAATAATTTAAATGACAATATTATTTTAGGTTCTTTATTACAAAATGATATTAATAGTATTCTTAAAAGTAATGATGAGAATGGATATAGATGGAAAAAAATAAATAATGCAGATTTTATAGATTATTCGATAGATATACGAAAATTTAATTATAAAAATATCACCAACTCGATTTTCATAAACTCAACTAAAAATGATGTTATGCAAATTCAAAACTCTGATATGAATAATTTTACTATAGTTTATAGTAGCAAATTACAAAAGATTACTTTTGATAAACTTTCAAATGAATTTATTGATCCAGTAACTAAAATAACTGGTGATAAAATAGCATATGGATCAATTAGTGTTTACAATTTATTAAATATTGAACCACTTCTTTTAGAAAATAGTGTTATATCGGATTATATTAAAGATAGAGCAATAACTACGTCTAAAATTGCTGATAATTCATTAAATTTAAGAATTTTCGATAGTGATAGTAGGAGATTACTTAATTATTATATTTGGAATAAAATTATTCCTGAAAATTTTATTAATTTAAATAGTGTTGGTAATATAAATAATATTATTAGTAAGTGGGATAGAACATTTTTGAAAAACTATGCTTTTGATAGTGAATTACCAATAGGGATAAATATAAAAAAACCATATACTATTCCAATTAGTAAATTTACCAATTTTTATGTAAAAAACATTATTAAATATTATGTAAATGGTGTGGGGGTAACTGATTTATCATTAACAGATCCAGCAGGTAAGAAAGTTGGAGCTGAGAAAATATATGTATTATCATCTCATTTATTTAAATCTAATTCTATTAATTCAAACAGACTTTTTTGTTGGGCCCATAAGGTTAATGATGCTGATAAATGTTATAATATAAATGATATATTATCTAAAAATACAATAACTATTGAACATTTAACACCGGCAATAAGACAAAAACTTGGTTATATATGATAAATAATTTTACAAGAGATAGTTGTTTTTTTCAGTCTTTATCAGAAAGTAATATGGATATTACATATAATGATTTTGATAATGAAATAAACAATCTTGTTAATTATTTAAATAGGAAAGTTGTTACCACAATAAATAATATTGGAGAAAATTCATATAGTGGCATTTTAGATAATGCTAAATACATAATAAAAAATATAGGTAATGGAAAAGTAACTTTTGATAGCCTCAAGGACGTAAATTATGAAAATAATGGTATTGGTTTTTATAAAATAGATAATATATTTCTTGATCCTTTCTCTCTTCTGTTTGTAAATAGTACATCTGAAATCACTTTATGTAGCATTAAGTTTAATAATGATGATGGGGGAGGAATATTTGGTAATATTAATGACTATAAAATAGGAATAAAACTAGAGGGTAAAAATTTTTACGAAGAAGCAATATTATCTAATAATATTGCTTCTAACACGATAATAATAGATCATATAAATGATGCTGGAAAAATACATCTACTACAAAATATACAAGTAGAAAATAGACATATTATTAATGAAAGTATTGGAAATAATAAAATTGCTTATAAAGCAATAACTTATAATAAACTAGATCAAGAAATAAAAACATATAGAGAAAGGGACGATATATTTTTAACGTATCAAGATAATTCAATTAGTGTTAATAAGATAAAAGATAATAGTTTTGATATGAGATTGATTTCAAATAATCTTAATAAATTTGGTAAAGGAATTTTAGATAAAAGAGTAATTCCTTTAAGGGAAGTAGTAATAGCTAAACCTGACAATTTAGCAAATGAAACAATAGATACATATAAACTATGTATCTATAGTATATCTAGAGCTTATCAATTAAACACATATGAAGAACCTCAATCAGATAAAGTTTATTTAAATCCAGATTACACTAAAACACTTGATTTATATAATAGTGTAAGTAAACAACTAATTGATTCTAATAATTATTTGAGTCAATTGTATAATTTATGTATATTTCAAGGAATGGCTTTGTTAACAATTGATGATTTAAATTCTACTATTGTTTCAGAAAATTATGATATATATCAAACATATTTAGAACGTGTGAACAATTATCAAACCCAAAAAAAATATTATGATAATTTATATGCTTATTTAATTAATATAAATGCTAATTTACAGAAAATACCTAAAAATATTTATACCCAAGTACCACCTATTATTTATCAAAAACTAGAAGCTGTACCTAATACTAAAGCTTATAAGAAAGTTTCAAATCAATCTAGTATTAAATCATATCATTTAAAAGATAATAGTTTTAATATACTTAATATTCCTGATAGGATTAATTATAATAATGTACCAAATGAAAAGTTTATAAACAAATATGCTCTTCATATAAATCTACAACGTGTATTAGGTCTTGTATAATGTTAGATAATTACGTTAGAAATAAAGAACAATTTAAAATTTTAGCTAATACAGTAAAACATTTTAGAACAGCCGATTTATATAAAGAATTTGATGATCTTGGTAATTATTTCAATAATGTTTTAAGCAAAGAATTTGAAAAAATTCTTAATACAAGTCTTATTGTTGAATTTAATAAGTTTCTTAGTAATGTCGGTAATGGTAAAATTGAGTGGGTAGATATTATAGACATTATAGATAATAACTCTATACCATTTAATAAATTACAAAAAATACCTTCTTCATCAGTATTATGTACTGATGAAGAAGGTAAAATAATACCTATAGTTTGTAATATTGATTTTGGTATTTTATTCGGTAGGTATAAAAATACTCATATTTGGCGTAAATTATTAAATGAAGATATTAAGGATCAATCGATAACGGGTAATGAAATAAATATATTAGATCAAATAAATCTAGCTGGTAGTTTAATAAATGATTTTTTATCAGTAAATATACTTGAGACAAAACATTTTACAGATGGTAGTATTACATCAGATAAAATAAAAAGTACATCTTTAGATAGTAGTTTTTTTTATTTATCACAAAATGATCAAGATACACCTTTTATACCTGATAGATATAAAAATGTTATTGGAGTAAATAATTTAGCTGCTTTTAGTCAAGGATTTTTAGATCCAAGTAAAATTATGGATAAAACTATTCTTCCAATTTATAATCCTCAATTATTTTCACTTAGGGAATATTCAAATAATAAAAAATATTTGTTTAAAGATTCATATGAGTTCCCAGAAAATCCAGATTTAAATGTAGCAGAAATATTGGAATCATATAATATAGTTCAGGAATGCCTTGAAGATGATCATTTAATAGCTTATCAAGATATTGGCAATTGGGAGAATATTCCATGGTACGATAATTACAACGAACCACGTTACTTTCAGCAAGGATATATTGACAGTAGTAATTGTAAACTTGAAGGTAGATGTATTCCACATGGAACATTAAGATTAAGACATTTTAGCGATGAAGTACGACAAGCATTAATTGCTAAAGGAGTTACCGACGATGATTAAAGTTTACTTTAAGAAAGATACAATAAACATATTGTTATACAATAACGGCAATATAACTGGTATTATAAGAGTGTTTAAGAGAACTGATAAGCAAGGAGTGCTTGATTTGTTTATACGCATCCCATACCGCTGTAGGTGGCTTAATAAGGAGTTGTATTTGAATCTTAGAAGCAAGTTTATTGATATATGCTCTAAAGTAGGTTATGATATAGTTATTACAAGGCTTAACAACATCAAGAGTTTGAGGTTACTTAATCATTTTGGATTTATGAAGTATAATGAAAAATATTATTATTTAGGTATTTGCTGATGGGTGGGTTCTTTGGCGGTGATGACGATGAAGCTCCACCGATAAATTTTACACCTTATACACCTATTGATGCTACTAAAAATAACCCCTCTATTAACTATATGAGGATGTTTGATGCAGTAAGCGGGCAGGAGTTTGTATTTAAAAAATCGCCTAAAGGAGAGCGTTATCTACAACTTAAAAATCTCATACAACAAAAAAAGGATGAGTATAACAGAACTAGTTCTAATACTAATTTTGGCAATTTGGGATCAAATATAGATATTATGGGAAGATTGCAATCCGAAATATCTAATTTGGAAAATGAAGCATCTTCGCTTGAAAATTCTGCCGGTGATACAGAAATTCAAATTAACGATTTATCTGGTAGAGTACCTTTAGATGCTCCTTTTGAAACATTGTTGCCAGAAATAGCTAATTTACCTAATGTTAATTTGAATTTACCGCAAATTAGAGAATTATTACCTTTTGAAATGCGTTATGCGGCTGCTGTTAGTGATGTAAGTAATAGGCTTAGGGATTTGCAGGATACAATAACAGGTCTTGAAGTATCTGACCCTATGACAATTGAGCGTTATGGTCCAATGATAAGAGCATTCAAGGATGCAAATAAGCTTGCTATGGATAGGGGTTTTGATATCAGATACAACGGACTTGATGCAAAACTTCGAGAAATGGGATTAAACAACTCAACTACTGCTCTTGGGACTATGATTAGCTTGCAAAAGCAGAAAGTAGACACAGAAATAGAAAATAACTTTAAAGAATACGCTTTTGCAAATAATCTGAAACAGCAATCAATAGACAATTTAATTAAGTCTGGAAATACTATAGCACAAGAGGGTGATTTAAGGTACAAGCAGTTTGCTCAGGATAGTGATAACCAGCTTAAAATTAGACAACAGGATTTAGGTGTTGAGGAATTAGAGCAACAAAGAGCTAACGCTATATTAAGTGCTCAAATACAGGAAAGACAGCAGGATTTAGCAACAGAGGGATTAAAACTTGATAGAGGTAAAGCAGAAAGGCAATCAGAGCTAGCAAGACGTGAACTAACTTTAAATATGCTTGTAAATAGAGACCCTAGTAAGATGGGGCTTAACTTTATTTCTAATAACAATACCAACGCTGTTAATGCGATAGGAGTTACTAATGATGCTATGTATAAGAAACAAGCTAATGAACTGCAAGCATCCGGATTAGAACAGGAAAGGTTTAAGAATGAGCAGGCAGCACAAAGCGATCCATTTGGCACTATAATCAATACTGGTGTTGGAGCATTTACAGGTAGTTTTGGTAAGTCTTTAGGTAAAAGTATATTTGATAAAAAATAATGAAAGATTACTCTGATATTTTAAACAGGAAAAAAACATCTGACAGATTAGGTGATGCTTTTACCGATCAAGCTAATTCCATGAGACCTATGAATGTCGGTCAAAGACGTGAACAGGCATTACTTAGAGGACTTGGTGTTGGATTAAATAGCGATGATGAGAGAGAAGCTAAACTTGCAGAACTTGAGAATATGTCAAAAGAACTCTCAATGAATAAGTATGCTCTTGAAATGGAAAGCGGTAAGAATGAGCTTACAAAACAAAAAAACTTAGCTTTTTTTAATGAAAACCAAGCTGCGTTATCCCAATTAAGTGAATATATTTATGCGGGGAAACATAGTGAGGTTGATATGTTAGCTCCTGAAATATTAAAAAGTTATAGCGATATAACAGGAAATAAAATAGGTAAATTCAATCATTACAAGAATGGTTATGCAACATTTATAGATGAAAGCGGTGATCCTAAAACTATTAACATTAAGAATTTAATACAACCAGTAATGGATTTGCTACCGCCTGATCAGAAAAAAGAATATAGAGGATTCCTTAGCCCATTGCAGAATGCAGATATTGATAGGATGGTCAAAGCACAAGAATTACAAATGGAAAAATATCAAGCAGATATTGAGGCAAGTAGAGCTCATAGTGAATTGTATAAGTCGCAAGCGGAAAAAGCTCGTAATGATGTAAAAAACCCACCTATGAATGATCAACAAAAAATATTATTCAAAGCTGATGTTGACAGTAATAAAGAATACATAAAAGATGTTGGTAAAAAAATAATATCAGATAAAGTTCTTGTGAAAACTTTAAATGAAACAGAAGAAATGTTAATAGAAGCTGCTAAAAAAGGACAGGTAGGAAGTGATTTATTAGCACAAGCAAGAAGAAAATGGGGTAAATATATTAGCGGTAACAACAAAGAAATGACTATTGTAGATATGGCTAAAGCAGCATATTTTGCAAGAGTTAAGGAAGCTGGTGGTAGTAACCCATCTACTACTGAATTTTTAACAGCTTTAGAAACAATACCTAATACTGACAAGAATTTATTAGCTTCATTAAATATATTAAGAAAAGATAAAAACAACGCTCTTAATAATATATACAGATTTAATAATATTGAAAAAAATCTAAGAACTAATAATTATCAAGGAAGCCCTTATGATAAAAATGTTGTAAATTTTAATGAAGATGAATTTAATAACTATGTTAAAGAAAACTCATCTAAAAAAATAATTAAAGTATCAAAAGTTAATAAAAACACAGGAAAAAAGGAAATTATTGAAATACCTTTAGAAGATTATGAAGAAGTTTATAATGATGGATACAGTTTTGTAGGTAAATAATGGAAGACAAAGAAGATTTTGAAACTCTTAAACAAAGAAAAATACAAAGTGGAGAGTGGAGAATTGTAAGTCCAGAAGAGTCTGGTATTTCACCTGAAGAACCTTCTTTTAAAGAAAAAACAACCAGTTTTGGATATGGTTTTAATAAAGGATTAGGTAAAACTGTTGACAGTGTTGCCGCCGCTGGTAATGCTTTATTAGGTGGAGTTCAAGGTGCAACTGCTAATGTAACGGGAGCGTTAGGTATGGATAACATATCTAAAAATTACAGAGAACAAGCAGATCAAGCCTATAATGATGCTAATGAATTATGGAATGGTAAAGTAGCAGAACAATACGTTGAAGATAATTTAAAACCTGATGCTATAGAAAAATATAAAGGTACTGATCAACAATATGTAATAGACAACTATGTATCTGCCGGTCATACAGTAGAATCTTTAGTTGAAATGTCTGCTGGGGGAGGTGTTTTAAAATTAGCTGGTAAAGGTGTTGCAGCACTTGTTAGCAACCCTAGTGCTAAAAATTTCTTGGTAAATAATAAAGTTACAAACTTTCTAAATACTCTAGTAAGTGTTGAGGTTAATCCAGTTAATACTACCGCAGCAGCTGTTGGAGGATATTGGGCTAATAACTTTAGAGAAGAAGATGAAATAGCAAGGGAGCAAGCACCAATAGAAGACACTGCAAGAACTCTTGGTGGTTATATTGCTGGTGATGTATCAGTAAGAGGTGGTTATGGAGTTGTTACTGGTGGGGCTAAATATATATTAAAAACAGCTCTGCCAAAAACCATGTATAATAAAGTAATGGAAAATGTAGCTGAACTTAAAGAACCTTTTGTAGAGGGGTTATACAAATCATTAGATACTGTTCAAGAAACTGCCGGTAACTGGATAAATGGTTTAGTATTCAAATCAAATACTGAAACCGGTAAATTAACCATGAAAAGATTAAGAGAAATTGAACAAGCATCTAAAGAAGCTATTGAATATGCTTCAACTGACACAGGAATAATGAATAAAACTAACACAAGTTTTGCTGCTTGGTTATTAAATAAAAAAGGAAATCCTGTTGATATGGAATTTCTTGAAGCAGTAAGTCCAGAACTCGCTAATATGATCAATAATGGTGCGGATAAAAAAACTATTATACAGGAGTTATCTAAAAATAAAGATTTAGTAAATGCTTATACATTGCAAAAAAATAACAATAAAGCAATAGAACTAGGTTTGTATTTACCAGATTATACATTAAAAGAAAAGATATTAAAAAATACAGAACAAAGTACAATTGATTTAGTAAAGAGAAATTTAGGTGATTTTACTAAAAATGCTAGCGAACTTACTTATACAAATAAGATTGAGGATTTTAAAACACTTTTACCTCAATTTAATAGTGTTTTAACAAAAGAAAGAAATTTAAATCACGATCAATATAGACAAATTTTAAATAGTAATGAGAATAGTATTATTAGTTTAGAAGAATTTTTACCTGAATTAAAACAACTATCAGACGATTTTAAAATATTCTCCCCTACCAGTAGAAATGATGCTGCTGAAATTTCAGCAATAGAACAAGTATCAGACACTTTTAATAGGTTATTTCAATCTTCTTCTGCTGCTGAAAGTAGAAATGTAAATGGAAGAATAGTAAAAAATGCTATAAGTCCAATAGAGCTTGTAAATAAAAGACAAAGTTTAAATGATATTTCATATAGAGGAAATAGCAATGTCGAAGAGTTACAAAGAAAAGCTGTATCATTAATTGATAAAATAATTGAGAAAAACACGAATTTGGGTAATTTACCAGAGGAATTTATAACATCATATAGAAAAGCTTTAGATTTTGATTCTAAAGTTTATTTCTCTTTTACCCAAGATGAAATTATTAAAACAATACTACAAGGTGAACCTACTGGCTATATATCTAACATAATGAACACCAGTAAAGGTGTTGAGCAAGTAAGAAAAGCTTTAAGTAATACTACTGAACAATATAAAAATTTTCATACTAAAGAAGATATTTTAAAACAAAATAAACAATTAGCAGATAACTATTATAGAAAGATATTATTTGCTTACAGAAGAGGTCTTAATAAAAAACCTTTACCTAGTGAACACGGTTTTATTGACAAAGATGGTTATGAAATAGGAAAAATATATACAAATACAAATACAAATACAAATACAAATACAAATACAAATACAAATACAAATACAAGTACAAGTAATGTTATTAAATTTCTTAGTAAAAAAGATGTGGAAAAAGCACGTGAATTTAAAAATGCAGGTAATGATCGAGGTTTATCTAATATAGCTCATAAATATAACTTGGATATTGGTGAAAATAGGGAAATAATATCAAAAATAGATGGTAAAGCTAAAGAACTTTTTGATGCTCTAAGACAAATAAAACTTAAAAAACTTATATTAGATGATTTTATAAATTATGAAAAAACCAATAGTAAATTTGATTTCAATACATTTAAAACACAAAGCAATATTTTAAACAATGAAAATCTAATTAGAAGTTTAGTTAGAGATGAAAAACAAGCTGAATTTATTATAAAAAGACTACCTGTTGTCTTACAAAAAGTTGGTGAAATAACTGACAAAATAAAAATAAATATTAATAGTGATAAAAATATCAAAGGTGTGTTAAGCAGGTTTACAACTAAAGCTGCTGTAGCTGGAGCAATTGGTAGTGCAGTAGGTCTTGGACCAATAGGAACAATCATTGGAGCTGGCACTGTAAACTATATTTCTAACACAATTATGAGGGGTGTTGCTAACAGTTTTGATAGACCAGAAACAACAGCTAAATTAATTGGACTAATTGAGAAAGGAAGTGAAACAAATATCTTGAAGTTTTTATTAAAACAAGGTAATGTTTATTCTTATGATGCCATCAAAAAAGACGTTGGTGGTAGTAAAACCATCTTAAAAGAAAAAGCAATAAATAGTAAAGACTGGTTACTTGAACCACAAGACGTTCCTTGGTATGCAAGATGATTAATTTATTATTATTTTTTACTTTTTTATTATTGTATTGTGTTACTATAAGTTTCATATTTACAAAAAAAATTGATGTAAAATCAATATACAGAATTTTTTTATAAATTTGATTTTTACTATAGGTAGTGAAGACTATAAAAAATTCAAATATATAAGTTATAAATACTATTATTATAAATTAAAAAATGAACATCTTTTACAAGATAATAAAGCATATAAAATCTTGGAATCTAATCCAAGTGAATCTTGTACTTGTAAATATTCTACTCCTAATGATGCTAGCAACAGCAAAAGACCTTGATCATTTTGTAAAGGTATTTGGACAGTTATCATTATCACTTGTAACTTTATTACAAGTTGTCCATGGTATAGGTGGATCATCTAATGGAACTGAATTAAGTGATATTGATGTTTGAGTTTGTAAAAACAACTCTTACAAACATAAATTTTTGGATAGGATTTATTACTTGTTTTATATTATTTTCGCATTACATATTCGGTAATGATAATGCTTTAGAACAATTAGGTGAACTTGTCACTCAAATACTAACCGGTCTAAAACTAGATTTCTCGCCACAATCATGAAAACTTCCCAAAAAGGATTGGATTTAATTAAGAAATTTGAAGGATTTACTGAGAGGGAATATATTTGTCCAGCTGGTAAATTTACTATCGGCTATGGCCATGTAATATTACCTAATGAAGATTTTCCACAACTAATGACAAGATTAGAGGGTGAATTACTACTTATAAAGGATTTAAAACCCCGAGAATCAGCATTAAATAAATTTCTTAAAGTAAAGATCAATCAAAATCAATTTGACGCTCTAATAAGCCTTATATACAATATAGGTGTTGAAAACTTTAAACAATCAACACTACTTAAGTTTATTAATGATAAATTATTTGATAAAATACCTGATCAGTTCAGACGTTGGAAATATATTAATAAAGTAGTATCAAAAGGGTTGCTTGCTAGACGTGAAGAAGAGATAAAACTATGGTTAGCTTAAAAAAACTTATAGGAGCTTTATTATTACTTCTAACAGGTTACTTAACAATGTCTTGTGATGATTTTTTTCTCACCTACTATTGAGATATTTAATAAATTTGAAAATCCAACTACTATAGATCAAAACCAAGAACAGAAGAAAGATGAAAGTAAAAAAATTCTAATTAACCAACAACAATTTTAATATGCTTATATTTGCTTACTTGAAAGAAATATTACTTGGTATTGTAGGATTCTTTGCACTTTACCTTTTTAATCGTAATAAAACCCTAAAGGCAGAGAAAGAAGTATTAGAACAGAATATAACAACTAAAGATAAGATAATAGATGTCCAAAATAAAGTTATGGAAGCTACAACAAGTGTTACTCATAGTGATATTGGCGATTCTATTGATAGGTTGTCAGGCACAAACAAGAAGTAGTATACCTACACTTAATCTTCCACCTCTGCCGTTAATGTCTGACTCTGCTAATAATGAATTTAAAAAACTTTGTATTCCTTATAATAAATGTGATAGTTTAAATAACTGGTTAAATGAATTATATTTATTTAAGCTAAAATATGATATCTATCGACTTGAATTATCCAAATAAACGTGATATATTGAATTTGCACATAAAAGGTTATCATACAACCTCTTTTTTTTATTGCTGGTAAAACCTAAAACCCTAAAACCCTAATTAGGGTTTTTTATTATTTATTCATCTTTTATAAACAAAGGATGAATCATATTTAACTTACTCTCAAAATCATCGTACGTATCAGATAATTTCATTAGTGTTACAACAGAACCTAGTAACTCTTTTAATTTGTGATAACCAATATCTCTAGTTAAACTTTGAAAATATCTAGCTGTATTATTACCATTTTTTGATTTTGGAGTTAACGCTTTTAATCTACCTAATATTTCTGGAGCTAATCTTTTGTAAATAATATTGTTAGTTAGATGACCAAAATATGATGGTATTTTTTGCTTTCCATATTCAAGGTTTCTTAATCTATATAATTGTTTGTAATAATCTAAAGGAAATGTATGAATCCAGCTTTGCAATTCTTTTGCCAGATAGTTTCTTAGAAGTATAGATAACTCATCTTTTTCTCTTTCTTCCTGATAACCAGTAGCTTCATCAATTAACGCTACAATACCTACTTTAGCAACACTTCTTATTATACTATCACATTGTTTAGCTATAACTAATTGTTCACTAGTTAATTTAATAGTATCTTTAGCATTTAAAACCGCACTACAAATATCTATAAGTAATGTTGCGTCATAACCATTTTTAGTTTTTCCTGTTGATAATTTAAAACTAAAAGGATTATTTATTTTTTCTATAATTTCTTCAGATAAAAAATTATTTATCCATTGAGAATTAGCAAACCTAACTAATCTATCACCCCCTTTTGGGTTAGTAGATAAAGCTTTTGCCATAGATATTTGTAGTGCGGTTTTAAATGCTAAAGATCCTA
>Ga0209229_10000103_pt1 | contig 30667 bp, 23 predicted proteins | sample SanBayMetagenome_FD_187466 | JGI IMG/M metagenome (GOLD analysis project Ga0209229, IMG submission 187466) | Freshwater and sediment microbial communities from dead zone in Sandusky Bay, Ohio, USA (SPAdes) (version 2) | ecosystem: Environmental > Aquatic > Freshwater > Lentic > Sediment... | reverse complement strand
GATCATAATTCATGCATATATTCTGGGCCGCTTCGAAACGCACGGTCGCCTGATCGCTTTTGAGATCGTTGACGTTAAGGAATTTGGCTCGCGGTTCGTGGACAGTGTTCCAGATATCGCCAAATCCTGGGTCTACCTCCCAGCGATGCTCCAAAGGCACGACGCGTTGAGCCCGAGCAAAATCAACTGCGAGAAAGACGAGCAATATGGGGAGGAGGATTCGATGGCTATTCATGATCGTTCTTATTCAGGACGTGTGAGTCGAGCAATTCGCAGTACAAGTATCACCAAGCCTGCCGCGCAAATCGACAGTCCGACATACCAACCGTTAGGGGTGAGTTGAAAAGTCTCAAAGCCGGGGGCTTTCATCTCCGCCAGAGCCGTTGCTGCCGGGTTCAAAAGCAGCGCTCGCTCGACAAACACAGGGCCAAAGGGATTTCCCCGTCCGAGCCAGATCAGCAGGGTGCCTGCGAAGAGAACGAGCAAAACCGCATAGCTTGCAGCCGTCGCTGCGGCGCTGGTTTTTGAGTAGGCGCTGACGCAAGCGCTCAGAATGGTGACCATCGCTGTTGCGATCAACAACGAAACAATCACGTTGGAGACCTGTCCACCAATGGCCGGTTGGATGTAGCTCATCATGACGTACCCAGGCAACGTTGCCATCAGTAGCAACAGTAGGGTTAAAAAAGTGCTCAGGAGTTTTCCCGAAAGGATTCTCCAGGGCGAGATAGGCGAGGCTCGCATCAACTGCCAGCCTCCACTCTCGACCTCCGAGGCGATCAGATTGGCTCCCAAGCTAGGACCGAGCAACAGCAGGAAGCCGATCTGCATGATTACCATCGATGAAGCGATTCGATCGACCCCCCAGTTGACCGTGCCGGTGGCGGCCACGACCGTCAATAGAATCGAGACGATGGCTCCACCGGCAATAAGGCGGAGAAGCCAGTGCAGACGGCCGAATTTGCGAGTCCGGAACTCTTTGACCATGACCGGATTGAGCCAGAAGGGAATGCCGGACTTTCGCCGGTTCGGGTCGACTAGGTACGAGAACCGTCGCAGCCAACTCGATTGCTTTGCCTCGATGACTTTTCCTGCATCGCGACTGCGGTCCATCATGGTCGGCTGGAGTTTGTACAACGTAGCCAGGGCAAAACCGAGCGTCGAGACTGCGCACATGATTAGAAACTCGACCCAGCCGGTTGCAATACCGATGGATTGCGATTGGCCTTGAGCCCCGGTGATTTGCTGAAGAGCGGGGATAGGCGACAGGGTCGTCATGGCTTGGGCGATCCAGGCTTTGAGACCTGAAAGTTTGCCCACAAGGACGGTAGGACCAATTGAAAGGACGACCAAGCCAAGCAGGATGCCATAGGTCCAACGAAGGCTCGCGTCGATCGACTGCGAGCGGCTCGACACCCAAAGGCCCAGCGCGGAATATTGAAAGGCCATGCCGAGGAAGATCAGGACCAACGGGATGATATTCCCTGCGATGGAGATCCCACCCATGGCATAGCAAGCGAAGATTGCAGGAAGACTCACAGAAAAAAGCAGCACGCTCAAGAGCACATTGGCAAGGAGTTTCCCGATGTAGATGACCCATGGTGGGGTCGGAGAGTTGAGCATCAGGACCAAGGTTCCCTTTCTGCGCTCCGAGACGATCGCCGTCGCAGGAAAGGCTGGCGTGAGCATCATGATCGCGATGGCGATCGCATAGGCCACCGGGCGGAAGACCTGAATCGATCCTTGGCTGACCAGATCGATGGTCGCTTCACGGGGCCAGCGCATCAGGACCAAGGTGCACGAAACGATCGCGACCAGGGCGATTGCAATGAGGGCTTTGGGGCTCCGCAGTCGACCGATGAGCTCGCGTTGGAGAATTGGATTTTTAAGCAAGGAGAGTGAATTCACGCCGAGAAGCTTTCAAGAGGGGATCCGAGATTAATCCTTGCCCGCGACAGAGAGAAATGCGTCTTCGAGGTCGCTGGTCAGTTCACGGAATTGGGTCACGGGTAACTTGGCGGCCACGAGTTGGTTTAAAAGTTCGGCTAGCTCTGGCTCGGTGCGTACGGTAGGGAATCGAAGGGTCAATTCCGCAGGGCTACTCGTCAAGGGTTCGGAGTCCAAGAGCAACTGACCGAGCACTTTTTCAGCCTGGGCGATGTGCGAAGCGCTGGCCAACTGGATTTCGTAGCTCCGCTGCGGACAGAGCGAGCTCATCACTTCATCGACCGTGCCGAAGGCCCTGAGTTTCCCTGCGGTGACAATCGCTACAACGTTGCATATACGGGCTAGTTCCGGCAGGATGTGACTCGTGACGATCAGTGTTTTTCCTCGTGCTGCAAGCTGCAAAAGGAGCTGCCGCATTTCGATACGGGCTTTGGGATCCAAACCGTTTGCAGGTTCATCGAGGATAAGAACCTCTGGATCGTGCAAGAGAGTCCGAGCGATTCCGACGCGCTGTTGCATGCCGTGACTCAGGCTCTCGACGTAACGGTCTTGCATGTAAGTCGTACTGGTCGTTTCCATGACCTCTTGGATGCGAGCCTTGCGCTGAGAAGCTGGGATCCCGAAAATGGCCCCGAAAAAGTCGAGGTATTCATGGACCCGCATGTTGTCATAGGATCCGAACTTGTCGGGCATGTAACCGACAAGCCGTTTGATTTTAGAAGCGTTCTGGCTGCAATCGACCCCGGCGATCGTGGCGCTGCCGGAGGTGGGTTTCGAGAGCCCGACTAAGATCTTGATCGTGGTGGTTTTACCCGCGCCGTTGGGTCCGATGAATCCGAGGATCTGGCCTCGATTGACATGGATTGAAAGGTCGCTCAGGGCGGTAAAATCCCCGTAACTCTTTGTCAGGTTGGTGGTTTCGACGACGGTGTCGCTCATAGCAAGTCAGAGGTAAAAGAGTTTGAAGTTCGAAGTGGTAGTCTCGCACTAACGTTTGAGCGGATTGCTCGGCTGGGTCATCCCTTGGACATTGAGACGAAGATGCTTGATCCGCCAAGGAATCGAGCTTCCAGGCTCCTGGTCCTCGGCAACTTCCAAGCGGAGCGTCAGGAGCCCATCTTGGAATTCATCGAGCAGGGCAGGGTCTGTGCTGGAGGCTTTCCAAGGCAACGAGGGGCCGTCAAAACCGATGATTTCAACCAGCGCTTTGTCTTGAGATCGAAGCCACGAGAGTTTGACTTTTCGGCGGGGGGCTTGTAGGTCCCAATCGAAGTCGATTTGGGTGACTTGGATCGGAAGGACTTCGACCGGGAGTCGGAACTCCAAACTGGATTCGGCGCGGTTGGAGGATTGGCTGATCCATCGACCGGTGCCTTCAAGAAACACCGGCGAAGAGTTTCCTTCACGAGCGATTTTGATATCGATGAACGGATAAGGGACCGTAAAGAGGTTGCCCGTCTCTGGCCGTTGGAGGGTCAACGGCATGGTGACTAGAGCGACTCCACGGCGTTGGATATCGGAGCTCCACTGGGGGCCTTGATCGAACAAGTCAGTCCAACCCATCACGATACGAGAAAGGGTCTGAGTTCGATCGTTCGATTCGAGAGCTTTGCGGTACATCGCACTGCGGCGTCGCTGCTCATCCCCGACGATCGCATCGAGAGTCCAACGCTCGCCCTCGGCAGGGAATGTGCCGTCGATGAGGATCTGAGAATCGGTCACCGGAGCGCCTAAGACCGGGGCACCGGGGGTATAGGCGACGATTGGGTTTTGTAGTTTGGATGGAAGGTTCGTTGGCAAACGTATCAGAACACCATCCTTATTGAATTCTCCTTGAGCCGTGGCTTGTAGGTCCGGGAGTGAGGATTCGGTTTGATACCTCCAAGTTCCTGTAGGCCAATCCTGGTTGCTTAGCCGCCAGCTTTGAAGGTCCTCGGTCTGAAGCGTTTTGATTCCACTTTGGATCTTGGGATCCGGTGCTGCGGATCCTAGGAGGTTGCTCTGGAGATCCATCGAAGTGCCCCGTGGCAGGTAAACGGCAGCAGACTCCCTGAGCATCGCGCCGCTCTTGGACTCGAGTTGAACCCATTGAAACAAAGAGACCATGGCCGGGATTTCACGCTTTTGGGACCACGCCAAATAGACCAAAGGGATCGATGCGAGCAGCGCCAATCCAGGGGCGATCCAGCCCATGGCTTTGGCATCCCTGGCCACCAACCTCCAGATGCTCATACCGACTAAGGCGATGCAGAAACAAAAAAGTATCGAAGCGACAAGTCCGCGCGAGACGACCGGGTTACCAATCCTCTCGAGCGGATAGTCGAGGTCCTTGAGCGATACGATATTCGAAGCTCGCTTGGCTTGCACCGTATCGATGATGCTGCGAGCCCAGGGTCGTAATTCGTAGTCCGATTGGAAGAACGGATCCTCACTGGTTTGCACCTTGCGAGGCTGGATCCAAGCGCTGCTTTCAAGCGTCGTAATGATCAGTTCTCCTCGACCGACGGGCATGACCAACGAGGCCGGCCAACCGTCGATTCGGTGACCGACGCTCCCCCCCTGATGCATCAATCGCTTGAAGATCACCGGGTCTTCGAGGTCGACCCTTGCGTCATGTTCCTGGCTCGATGGTCCTGTTGAATCGACTCTAAAGTTGGTCAGTTGGACCGAGTCGACGGTGCGGAGCTGCTGATTTGGTTCGAGCAGCGGTTGGAGATCTTGGGTATCAATAGCCTCGAGCATGACCCAAATGCGTCCTCCGGAATTCAGGAAACTCTTGAGCGTTCCGACCGTCGCCGCATCGCGCAAGGGGGCGGGCTCGGCGAGCATCAACAGGTCGGTGTTCTTCCAATCGTTCTGATTGATCGGGAATTGGACCCCATCGAGTCCGATCGCTTCCTTGCTCAGTTCGCCATCGACGCGACTTGCCATCGCCAATTCGTACGTGTACAGAGGATCCGTCTTTTCCCATCGCCAATCGAGCGGTGGAGCACGTTCCCTGCCCAGGGCTGAGGCTGCGACGACAGGAAGCTTCGGGCCGCGAAAGACGGTCACATTGCGGACGGCCGGTTCATCACCCACGACCGAAAGCACTTCCTTCCCGTCGACAACCTTATAAAGGGATACTTCAACCTCGAACCTAGCAACTGGCAACGGGATAAGCGGACGCACGGTGATTTCGCAACTTCGAATCTGTTCGGGTTCAACCGTGATTCGGTAGCGATCGTCGTCGGTTAGATTCCCGGCGATGCGTGCCGAGACAAATCCGGTTAGTGTTTCTTTCGAGCCGTTTCTAACATTGCAACGGATAACGATCAACGGATCGCCTACGAGGATGCTGCGAGGCGATAGGCTGGCCGAATCGAGCGATAAGCCTTCAATACCACTCGAGGCGGCAAACAGCAGATCCTCCTGCTGGGCAAGGCCAACGGCCGAGGGCAAGAGAGATAGGATCACAAGCAGACACAGCGCAGACAGGCCACTGAAGGTTGGTATCGGAGAAGATTTCATCTTGGATTGGTCAGGAGGAGGGCTCGGACGAGAAAAACCAATGTATCAGATTTCGATGAGTGGAACCCTCACCTAGTACATCCCTTCGACAGAGTTTTTTCCCCGTTGGTAGAGGTCGCCGAAGGAAGCAGCGACCGCCCTGACGGCTTGCTCTTCGCTCCAGTTCCGGTAGTCCTCGGGTTGGATCGGCTTGCCAAAAACCACAGCGATCGGTTTCGGAAAGATCCACTTCGAGCCCTTGGGCATGCACTCGAAAGCACCGACGATCGCCACGGGGATCAACGGGACATCGGACCGTTTGGCGATCGGAAAAAATCCGGGTTTCACGACCCCAATCGAGCCATCATCGGTTCGAGTCCCCTCGGGGAACAACAGGACCACCTTTCCAGAACGCAATCTTGAGAGCATCTCCCGCAAGCCGCTAAGGCCACCGCGTTCCCGATCGATTTCAATCGAGTCGAGGGTTTTGAGCAATAAGGAGAAGGCTGGATTCCTGAAAAGAGTGCTTCTTGCAAGGAAGTTTAGGTTGCGGTTGCAAGCCAGACCGACCAGGATCGGGTCGAGACCTGACTGATGCGTCGAGAGGAGCATTCCCCCCCCTTGGCTAGGAACATGGTGTCGACCCTCGACCCGAATGCGAAACCACAGCACACACAGCATTCTTGCGATCAATCGCAAAAAACGATAAATAAATCGGCGCATCAGGAGGCTCAAGCGGCTTTCCTCGCCCTGGGACTTTCGCGTGCCGGTATTTTTCCCTGCCATGTCCCTTTTTGCAGAGGCTTTTGCAAGCGTGATCGCCTGATCAGAGAGGACTTCGTCGGTCATTTCGTGACAGGTTGGCTAGAGAAACCGCTACGGCGAGATCGCACGATTTCGAGCAGTTGGTCGAGCACTTGCTGCTCATTCATGCCATCGGTTGCAACGACGATCGCATCGTGTGCTGCAATCAAAGGTCCACTGAGGCGATTGGAGTCATTCGCATCGCGCTGATTTTGCTGGATCAAAATCTCATCGAAATCCGCATCGATACCCGCATCGAGGAGTTGTTGATATCGCCTCCTGGCTCGTTCCTCGGCTGTTGCCGTCAGAAAGATCTTGCACTCTGCATTCGGAAAAGCCACGGTCCCTTGGTCTCTCCCCTCGGTAACGCAGTCTTGCCCCTGGCAGATTCGGCGTTGCTGCTGAACCATAAGCTCTCGGATTTCGGGATTTTCCGCGATGGTCTTGATCGACTTTGCGACCGCTGGGTTTCGGATCTCGCGTGTCACGTCGAGCCGATTCAGTGTTACCGAACCCCTGGCCAAATCGATTTGACAGCAGTTGGCGATCTGGAGGGTTGCCGCCGGATCCTGGAGATCGACCTGGGCTCGCATGCACGCGAGCGTAACGCATCGATACATCGCGCCGGTGTCGAGGAAGAAAAACCCAAGATTTTCGGCGAGTTTCAGGGCTACGGAACTCTTTCCGGCCCCGGCCGGCCCGTCGATTGTCACGATCATCGGTGTTTCTGATTACAATTGCGAAAGGTCCACGGAGGTAATACCACGGTCCGTCAGTTTAACGAGAACTGGGTTTCGCTCAAAACGGATTCCTCAGTGGTTTCAGATCGATCATTCACTTTCATTTTTGTCTACACCAACATGTCTATTCGTTTTTTGTGGCTCAAGTCGCATCGATTTAGAGCTGTTTCACTTGAGAATTGGTCACTAAGGAACTGGGCGAGTTTTGGGATGCTCGCGATTGCAGGGGGGATACTTTCCCCGCCGATCCTTGGGCAGGAAAAAGCCCCCGAGGCTCCCACCCAGGAGACTCCAGCAGTAGCAGCAGCAGTGCCAGCGGAGCAACAACAGGCCGACAAAAAAGCCGACAAACAGGAGGAAAAGAAGCCGGAGAAAGCGCCTGCCAAAAAGCAAGCGCGCGTCGTTCCCCTCAGCGGCGAGTACGTCGACTTGCCCGGTGCCGGTGGATTGAATCCGATGGATCTGGTCCTCGGCGGTGGGCTTGGGAAACCCAAGTCATTTTATAAGCTCTGCGATTACCTCGATGAGCTTAGCCACGACGAACTCGTCACCCACGTCGTGCTGGACCTTTCGTCTTCTTCGTTGTCGATGAATCCAGCGCAATTGGACGAGTTTTCGCGACATCTCGAGCATCTTCGCGGTCATGGCAAAAAATGCATCGCTTGGTTGGAATCGGCCGGCAACGTCCATTTGTCGATTGCCTCAGGGTGCGACGAGATCCTCATGGCAGACCTCGGGGGCATCGATATGCCATCGTCGTCGATGGAGACCATGTTCTACCGCGATGCGATGAACTTGCTCGGGATCCAAGCTTCAGTTACCCGGGCCGGGGACTTCAAAGGTGCCGTCGAACCCTATGTCAACTCGGTGATGTCCAAGCACCTCAAGGAACATTATCTAGCGATGCTCGATTCGATCAACAACGCGCAAGTATCCCGAATTGCCAAAGGAAGGGGGCTTTCGGTCGGTGCGGTGCGTGAACTCCAAAAGCAGAGAATCCTCCTGCCCGCAGAAGCTCTTGCGAACCGCTTGGTCGACCGACTGGTTCCCTATGGATCCTTGCAAAAAACGGTAATGGACAGTCTTGGCGATGGCTATGAATGGACGACGCCCAAAGCCAAGCCGAAGAAGGAGCTCTCGATTTTTGAATTGATGGGACAAGCCATGGCCCCCCCCAAGGGCGCCACGAAGCTCAAGGACGAATCGATCGCTGTGGTGCATTTGAGCGGGGCGATTGAAGATGGAAAACAAGCCAACTCCGGATCGATTGTCTCGGGGCCAACGGTCAAGTTGATCGAAGAGCTCACGGCCGACGATAAGGTCAAGGGGGTCGTTGTCCGCATCAATTCTCCCGGTGGAAGTGCCACAGCGAGCGAAGCGATTCGCCAGGCGCTTGAAACTTGTGCGAAGAAAAAGCCGTTGGTGTTTTCGATGGGCGAAGTTGCCGCGTCGGGAGGCTATTGGGTCACTTGCATCGGAGCGCCGATCTTCGCTGAACACGGGACTATCACCGGCTCGATCGGGGTCTTCTCGATGAAGCTCAGCGCAGGAGCTTTGGCTCGTCGCCTCGGGGTTCATGTCGAATCGGTCACGCTCGATCCGGTCGCCGGTATGAATGCCTTGGACCACGCATGGAGCGAAGAAGAGATCGATTTGATGCAGAAATCCATCGGAACGATCTACGACAAATTCCTTCAAATCGCTTCGGCCTCACGGAGCATCCCTGTCGAGAACCTCAAGTCGCTTGCCGGTGGACGTGTTTGGTCAGGCGAACAAGCCAAATCGCATCGCTTGGTCGATCAGATCGGTGGACTCGACGATGCGATCGCGATGGTTTCCAAAAACGCGAAGATCGACAAGTTCAAAGTCATTCATCGGCCGGAAGCTACCGGTGGTTTGGATCTAGGAAGCTTGCTAGGGGGTCGTGAAGAGGACACCGATATTTTCAGCGTATCCGACGTTGCGAATTTCGCCGGGACGGCCGTTGCCAACCGAGGGTTGCTCGGGACGCTTGAGTCCAAACTCACCGCCGTCCTTCAAGTGCAAGGATTCCGAGGTGATTCGATTCGCTTGCTGCTCCGATCCATCGACTGGACGGGCAAAGAGGCACCGAAAGCCTGGGTCCTTTTGGGCGAAGAACTCAAGATCATCCCCTAAGGCAATCGGCCTTGCTATCGGCCTCACCAAAGGAGCAATACGCAAGCAATACGCTCGGAGTGCCCAAAAAAAAGGGCGATGGTTTTATCCATCGCCCTTTTCGGTTTCTTGTGCACTTTGCGGAAGACCCAGTCAGCGCCAAGGCTGGTGAACCATTGAGGACTATAAAGTCACTTCCAAGTTCGCCTGTCCTGCTTGGACCGTCACGGTCCGTTGCATGTTGGCTTCTTTGAGGGAGCCATCGAGGCCTTGAAGCGCCGATTCTCCACCGTCTTCGTTCGCGGAAATGAAGTAAGCGTACTTGCCTGGGACGATATTCCCCTTAAACGACCCATCGGCTCCGACTTTCATCGGTACCATGTGTCCGGTCTCCAACGGCTGGAGAGTCAAGGTTAGATTCCCAACAGGTTTCCCTGCCTTGGTAAGTTTGCCGACCACGTCGACAGGTGTGTTCATCAGTGGCACTTTGGATTGGCAACCGATCGACACACAAGTGAGTGCTAGCAGGAGGATGAGTGCTAGCAGGAGGAGTTGGCGAAACATGGGTATCACTTACTCCGGCATCTCGTAGGTTCGGCTATCGTTTCGTCCAATCATCCACTTGAGAACGACTCCGTCGGTGTTGGCCGAAAGGAACTTGACCGAGCCATCGCCGAAACCAGCGTTGGCACCCGCACCGTGGAAGGCGAAGGGTTCGTCGTTAGGTCCACAGTTGTTGACCGACCAGAGGCACTCGGGTGGTCCACCGATGATGTTTCCGTAGTTGTTGATCATCGCGGTTCGGGTTCCTGGAGCGATCGCATTGCTCGGACCCGAATAGCCGTTGGTAACCGCGTCGGCATCAGCCCAAGCGTACATGTGGCGACCGTTAGGACCTCCACCCATCGCATTGACTGGGAATGCGGGGGTCGAAACAGGGGTCCTTCGAGCCGACAACGCACCGAACTTGGTAACGGCTGGATTGGCACGACCGGCATCTTCGATCACCAGGACGGTGTTCGAGGTCCCGTCGATGGTCGATGCCAAGCGGCTGCCTTCGCAATCGAGCATCCCTGAAACGCGCATTTCGGCCAATTGAGGATCGGTGCTCGGAGTGCGCGCCCCGTAGGTTGCCGATCCGATTCGGTGGTCGACGTCCGACAGGTCGACGAACATGTAATCGATGCCGCCGAGTCGGTTGACCGGGTCACGCGTCCCGGCATCGAGTGGTGTCGATGGGCAGACGTATGTTGGGATTTGGGTTTGAGCAGCCAATTGTCCCGAAGGATGGGTTGGATCGTCAAAAGCCCTTCCCTTGGAACTGCGGTGGATCAAGCAACCACTTGGGGTCGAAAACGCGTTTCCGCTCGGGGAAGCACCGTAATGGGCGATCGAGTTGGTCGTGAAATCGAATTGATTGTAAACCGACTGTTGCTCGATGTAGGGGAGCAAGAGCGTTGCCGTCGAGTGGATCATGTAGACAGTCGTGGTGCTACCGGTCGATCCGCACTGACCGCTGTGTGGAAGTTTTTTGAAAGCCGATTCGTGGTTGGCAACCGAGAGACTGATCTGTTTAACATTGTTCGAGCAACTCATTCGGCGTGCGGCTTCACGAGCGGCTTGGACTGCAGGAAGCAGAAGCCCAACGAGAATACCAATAATTGCAATGACCACGAGCAGTTCGACGAGCGTGAACGCTCGGCGGCTACTGCGCGAACTGAAAATTTGACGACTCATCAATTCCAACCCTCATTATGAAACGAAGTAACTCCGTGTCCAGAACCGCCTGAACTCGACGGCGGAAAGATAGCGAGAGGATGCAAGCCGTACAGAAGGAAGGCTCGCTATTCACGTGAACTTCATGAAATCGAAATACAACCCCAACAAACACCGCTTTGCCGGCATGATTTGTGAAAATAAGATTAAGAAACCATGAATGCCTCGCATCGGATTGCGTCGTACTCGTGTCTTGGCCCCGCCGGCATAAAGACCAATGGCGTTGAATGCGTGGAAGCGGAAGTGCGCAAGCACTCCGGTGAGTGATGGAAGGTTCTCGATCGCAATGTTTCTCACCGGACGGATTGCGCCGTTCCGCTTTTAATTCAACGCCATTGCGCGTAAAGCCGACGGAGGCCAAGAAGAGCTCGATGACCGCATCCTACACCCTACACCCTACATCCTACGGGGCGGTCAGCGAATCGGTTTGGTATAGCGGCAGATAACGGTAGTAAACCTCCAAGCACATGCAACCGAGCGCGGTCGTGTAGATTCTTCCTCCGTGTCCTCCCCATATGCATCGGGGATCCCATGAACCTGCGTAATCCCCTTGGCTCACTTGCGTCGCTAGGAGTTCTCTTTTGATGGCCTGATTCCATAGGGTCCAAGCCTCGGAATGCGGTTGGGATTGGTAGAGCGCTAGGGTCGCGTAGTACCAATAATAGAAGTTAGGTTCGGAGGAGCCAGGCAGTTGGTTCATCAGCATCTGCTTTGCCTCCCGGGTGGCTTGTGCCGACATGGGAAGCCCCAGCATGGTGCGCATCGCAAAGGCCTCGGCTGTCATAGCGACCGTGGCTTGTTCGCTAGCAGGACGCGATTGAGGGTTCAGGTTTCGATAGACGGCCAAACCTCCGGACTTTCCAGTGCTGACCGAGTCGAGGAATCGTTGAAGCAAGACGCGGTGATGGCCTTCCAGGGGAGCGGCATTGCTGACACTGGCGCTGTTTAAAAGCATCGCTTGCCAACCGAATTGGCTGGTGTCTCCGGGATCCTCCGAAGCAAAATCGTATCGCCATCCACCGGTTCTTGGATTCATTGCTTTGAGCGAATAGTCTACCGCATTTTTCACGGGAACCAAAAGATCTTGGTCCCGAGTCAACGCATAAGCTTCTGCAAGAGCGATCGCGGCGATTCCATGGCTATACATGCGAGCATAGCGGACGGTAGGTTGCTGTCCGATTTGATTGCGTCCAGATAAATCTCCCGAGGGAAATTGCTGTTGGCAAAGATACGAGAGTCCTCGATGGACGCAGGCAGCATAGGGTCCGCCATCGTTATGGGTGTGTCCGGCTCCGAGAAACGCCAACAGAGCCAAACCGGTCATCGCCGTATCGGCGAACTTACCGGTATCGGCGCGGTAAAGGGCCTCGGCCGAGGGCGCCACGGCGCGCTGGCCGGCACCATAAGCCTGAGCATTCCAGGACCCATCGGGCGATTGGGACTTGGCCAAGAATTCCAGCGCCCCTCGGACCGCTTGTTCGGTGTTCGCATCGCCACCGTTTTTCAGCGTGTGGGCAAACCGCTCAGGGGCCATGCGCATGCGATAGGCTCCTGGAATGAAGCTCGCCGGCTCGGGTCTGTTTGCAGTGGCTTCCGGGGCTTCCACAGCGGTTGGGGCGATGGAACGTTGAGCCTGCTCTGAGGACATCGCAAGGCTATCTGTTTGCTTTGCCGAGTCCTCCCCCGACGAGGGATCGGATGACGCACTATCTGCCAGCAGCGTTGGATCGAGCGGCAGATCGGTACTGGATTGCTCCTCGAATTGACCTAGCAGACGCAGGTGCTCATCGGACAGATCCGCGGGTGCTTGGACCTGTGCATTCGGCAATGCAAAGTCTGGGACGCTCGGCGATTCGAGCGAGCGGTTCCAAAGGGGTGTCGAATTCGAGTCAGAATCGGCCCTTGGGTCGGCGGACGGATCGCCGTTGGTATCTGCATTCTGAAGGCTGGGGGGATCCGACCAGGATTCATCGTCTAGGGGTGCTGCGGTCGAATCCTGGGGAGTCCAGGCGACGGAGACCGAGGTCTTCGATTCCACGAGGGCAAGCTGGGTGCCTTGCGAACCGGTTCCCTCGGCTGGGTTCCCGTAGGGTATCCGAGTTCCGTAGGCGTAGAGCAACAACCAGATATGTGCCAAAAAGGCGATCGCGATGCACTTGGTAAGGAGCTTCGACTGCCCCCATCGCGTCCAGGAAAGCACGAGCAAGCCGAGGGCGACTGCCGCCAAGAAGCATCCGAGAAAGATCGCCCAGGCGCGATCCGACACAGGGTTTCCGATCGCCCCTAGCAGTAGGTATGGCCAAAAGTTCATGGCGGGATCTACCGTGTTCGATTCCCCGGCATCACCGAAGCGGACGTAGCCCACCGAATGTCTTGAACTCCCGATCGGCTGATGGCTTCCATGACTTGGCTGGCTTGTCCGACCGGAACCCCGGTATCGGGTCGGAATCGGACTTGCAAGTCTGGATAGTTTCGCACCATGGGCCCGAGCATTTCGGTAAGTTGATCGCTGCTTAGTCGTCTACCATCGAGCTCAATCGTTCCATCGGCATAGAGGTTGACCACTTTCGCGCCTGGACGGTCCATCATCGTCTCAGGCGAATTCGACTTGGGCAACTTCAAAGCGATCTGGTGTTCGGATTCGGTGAAGCGAGTTCCGACCATGAAAAAGATGATCAGCAAAAAGAGCACATCGATCATGCTTGTCAGATTGATCGCTGGAAGCTCGTCGTCGCTGGAGGTTTTAAGAGGCATTCGAGTGGACCTCTGAGGCTAAGCTGCTTTTCGGGTACGTCGAGTTCGGGTGCCCTCGTTCTCTTGGAGCCCTTCGGCACTGATGATGTCGACGAGTCGCTGAGCTTGAGTATCCATCTCGATGATCAAACTATCGATACGACCAACAAAAAAGATGTAGGCGACGTAAGCAGGAATGGCCACGAGCAATCCGGCTGCGGTGGTCAAAAGGGCTTGGCCAATCCCACCTGCGAGCAACTCCGGGCGACCCATGGCCTGGGAACTAGAGATGTCATTGAAGGACTGAATCATCCCCAGTACGGTTCCGAGCAAACCCAATAGCGGTGTGACGTTGCTGATCGCAAGAATAGCTCGCATGTTGCGACGCAGGAAGTTGCTTTCGCGTTCGCCACAATCCAAAACAGCTTGCTCGACCTCGACGGCAGGTCGTCCATGGCGACGAAGAGCCGATAGCATGATCTTCGCCATCGGGCTTCCACTTTTTTCGCACAGCTCGATCGCCTCGTCTTTGTCGATCAACTGCTGCTGAAGCTGCTCGATGATCCGATTGACAAAAGGACGCGATACGACACGGGAGCGTCGAAGCGCTATCGAACGTTCGAACGCGAACACCGTCAGTCCAAAGGAACACAAGGCGATCGGATACATCATCCAACCCCCGTCGTAAAACACCTGGAGCAAATTGCGCGTAGCGATTTTTGACTTCGACGGTTCCTCCGAAAGTGGACTGGGAACCGAACCAGACGAATAATTGACATTCGATCCCGGGGCAGGAAGTGAGGCGATGCGTGGATCGTTGTTGGGCGCGTTTGGCGCAGGGCGAGCCGTCGGTGGAAATCCGGAGGGCTGATTGGAAGGCTGGTTGGAAAACCCCGGTGCAGTCGTCGGAGGATTAGGATTCCATCGACCATTCTGCGCGTTGGCCGTCTGGGTCCAAACGCACAGCGAGATCCAGACCCACCCAAGGGTGATCGTGAAAAGTTTCGCGGCTAGGCCTAGCGAGGAAGTCATCGGGATTGCTTGGGCATTTGTTTTTGAGTGGAACGAACCGCTGCGGAGTTGTTCGCCTCCGATCGATCTGCTATCGAACTTCCAGACGCGTCTCGACACATTGCCATTTGACGTTGTGCCAATTCAGCCCATTTGGAATCGACGGCGACTTTCAACACCTGTTCGTAACACGCGTGTGCTTCGTGGTAATTGCGTTGCATCAAGTAGGATTCGGCAAGTGTCCACCAGGTTTTCGCCTGTAGGTCAACCGTCGCGTCTCGATGGCTTTCCAAAATCGATGCTAGCAATTGCCTTGCTTGCTCGAATTTGGCCTCGTGAATCCAGCATCGTGCTAGGACATAATCGACTTGGGCCGATACCTTGCATTCGGGAAAGTGAGTACGAATCTTCCAAACGGTAGATTCGGCATCTTTCCATTTTGCCAAAACCATCGCGACTTCAGCTTGTCGAAGCAGAAAACGCTCGGTCCAGTCGGGCGGGGGGCTCTGCGCAAGATCTTCCTCAACGCGAAGCTGTAGCGACTGCACAGAGTTTTCCGCATCGGTCCATCGTTGGAGTTGCACGAAGCATTCGAGGCCCATGAGTTCATGCTCAAGGGATTCGGTATTGGACTGCCGCCGGATTTGGCTCAGGAGGCTAAGCGTTTGCCTGTAGCTCTTTGATGCGAAAGCCTGTTCGATTTCGATTCGCAGGACCGTGTCGATGCGGCCTTCGAGGGTTCCGATGTAGCTAGGTGTTTTCGTGATCCCTTGCGATTGCATCCAACTGCTAGCAAGGCAATGCCAATGCGAACAAGCCTGAGCGAATCGGACACGATGCATCTCGGGCGAACTCTCGGGCATATTGTCGGGCATATTTCCCAGAGGTTCACTCGGCGATGCTGCCCGAAGGGTGTCGATTTGCATTCGCCGATGCATCGCTAGCAGATCGTAGAAACCAGCCTCTATTGCAAGTGGGGTTGCTGGGCGCAAGTGAGCGACTTGGCTGAAACGTTCGCTAGCCAAATCCCAGTCTTGCTGCGCATAGGCTTCAGCAGCGGCGCGATAGAGGTCCAGCACCTCCTCTTGGGATGGGCTTTGGGCCAGCAAGCCCCCTGAGGTCCCCACAAGGATAAAGAGGAGCGTGAAGCGTCTGGTCGGGCGGGACATTGCCAGTTGCCATGCGAGTGTCATGACAGAATGTGCGTTCGTTACGTTGGTAAGGCTCAAGGATCGGGGTAAACCGCCGAGTATTGTTTCGGCGAATTCCTAATGGATAGGTCAGCCAATCCGATGCGATGCGCGAACAATCGTTTAGCCTGTAGCCATCGGATGGCGCCTTGCGCCCAATACCGTCAGGCCTTTCCTAGCATACAGGTGTCAAAACAAGTAATGCAAAGGAATTGCGTCATGAAAGATCGACGCGAAGAGTCAATGCTATCTAATCGTCTTTCGGGTTTATTGGAAATCCTTGGGCGGGATAAAGTTACCATGATGGTAGATCGATTGTCCCCAATCGATCGGAACCTGAAGCCGCCGCAACCAGTCAAACAAAACAGCCAAACAGCCGTAAGACGCCGACGCTTACGCGTCGGACGGAGCCATTGGGGACAATGGCTCTACCATGATGGTATAGCCTAATCGAATCGTTACGGGGCTTATGGCAATAGCCCGCGGCTTGCGTCTAGGCGGCTCACAGCGTAAATCACCTGCCCGTGAGCCAACCAGCACAAGGATGCTAGCAATTCGAGACCGATTCGTCTCTTGTTGTGGCCTTGTTGAATCGCTTACATTCGAAGCTTATGAACTATGTTGCTTTGGAACGGAAATCGAAACATCGCTCGGTGCGGATCCCCAAAGGGATCGCTAGGCGAATCTGCATCTGTTTTGATGCAGGTAAAACGCTTCCTCCTACATTGCTGGGCACTCTGGGGCTAGGCAACCTGGGACTGCTGCTGGTGTTTCTACTCCTAGCACCTGCAGAGGCTCAAAATACCCTGCCGCCGAATGGAAGTGTCTCGGCTGGAGGGGAGGGGGACCACGCGGCGGGAACCGCCGCGCGTCGCAATACGGTCCGAGCCTTGATGGCAAGCCGGCAGGCAGCCGCCTCAGGCCAAGCCCCATCCAACAAAGAACAGTCCAGTAAAGAACAGTCCGCGAAAGAATCTTCTTCGAAGGAGACTCCGGCATCGGATCCTCCGGCAGTAAATTCTCCGGCGGTGAACTCGGCCAACCCTGATTCCTCGGCGATCTCGGCCGAATCGGTCGCTGCGCAATTGCAGCAACTGCAATCGGCGACGGACCTCGATGCGAATCTCAAACAAACGCTTACGACGGCCTACGAGGCGGTGCTTGCGGAGACGAAAAAGCGTTTTGAGGAAGAAAAAGCGATCAAGGATTATCAGGCTGCATTGGAGCTTGCGCCTAGTGCGACTTCGGACTCCAAGCGGCGCAAGGACAAACCGGACTTCAAATCTCTTTACTTCGATGGCTCGCTGACTTGGGCGAGCCCTGAGTACCTTCAATCGTTGCAGTTGCAGGTCAATGCGCAGTTGCAATCGGCTTCGAAGAATCGTACGGAGACTGAAACGACGATCGCGGCGCGTGAGGCTCGCAAGAAGGAGCTACCTCGATTTATCAACGACGACAAGTCGGCGATCACGAAACTCAATGAAGAGCTAATCGCTCCGATTCCCGAGGGGACCGAACCACGAGTTCGCGAGGCGAATCAGTTGCTTATCCGAGCCAAGTTGGCGACGATCAGCTCGCACCTGCGGCGCGTGGAGCTCGAGCAACGGACGTACGAGGCTGAGAACGAACTGCTTCCGCTGCGCAAGGAGCTTTATCTATTGGAGGAAAAGTTCTACCAGGCTCAACTTAAGGAGATTGCCGAGGAGCTCGGGAAGCGACGCGAGACGCAGATCGGCAAGTATTCCGACTTGCTGGAACGCTTGCGCAAGCAGTTGAAGGTAGCCGATCGCAGCAAGGATTCCAAGGACGTTTCGGATCTGAAGTCGCAGATTGCTTCGTGGCGTGAATTGGTCAGTGAGCAGGCAAGAAGCCGAACCAAGCTCGAAGAGGAGCGCGATCGCTTGCGTTACCTAACCGACCGCTACCGGACGATGGTGGATCGTTTGGGCAACACGAGTACCTCGGGAGATTCGAGTCCGTCGAGCTTGAACGTATCGCGGATGAAGAGTTTGGTAGCGAATGTCTTGAGGAGGCAGCGCGAGGACTTGCCCAAAACCGAGCAATTGAATCGTGAGTTGGAGGATTGTCAAACGCGGATCATCAGTGTTCAATCGCGGATCCTGGAACTCGACGATTTGAAGACCAAGTACGAGAATGGAGAGACAGCCAGGGCGACGTCGGCCGAGTACGAGATGCTCGCATCGGACTACGAGACGCTCAATGAGGATCAGAAAAGGACGCTGTTGGTAGCCACTGAGCGTCGGATTGTCGATGAGTTTCGGATCGATGCGAACAATGCTGCCGAGACGCTATTCAATCTCGCTGTGGTCTATCAGTCTCTCATCGAGCATGTGACGAAGTATCGCAAGTTCATCGATGAGCATATTCTTTGGATTCGATCGACGGATCCATTTGGATTAGCGGATTGGAATGCCGTCGTGGATCAGACGAAGCGATTCTTTGACTTATCGAAATGGCGAGAAGTACCGCTTCGAATCGGCGAGGACTTTCGCAGTCACACCTGGGGATATACCGGTGCCATTTTGGCTTTGTTGCTGCTTGCGTATTACACCAAGCGGATGCGACAGCAGATCTCCAAAACAGGGATACTTGCGAGCAAATCGACGACGACATCGTTCATGCCGACGATACAGTCGATTGCTTTGTGTTTGGTTCTAGCATCACCTTTACCGATGATTCATCTGCTGCTTGGTTGGCGATTGCTTTCGATCGCGCATGAGGAGCAGTTTCTGAGTGCCTTGGGCTGGGGCTTATTGGTAAGCGCCCGGTATTTTTTTCCGTTGGAGGTATTGCGGCAGATCGCGCGATCAGGGGGACTTGCAGAGAGTCATTTTCAGTGGACAGCGCATTCGACGAGTGTATTGCGCGGACAGTTGCGTTGGTTGATCGATTTGGCGATACCTTGTGTGGGTATTTATGCGATTGTGGCCAACGGGTTCGAGTCCAAGGCGGAGGAGACGTTGGGTCGGGTTGTTTTCGGGGTCTTGCTCTTTATGTGTTCGATTTTTCTAATCAACACCTTGCATCCTCGCCACGGTGTTTTCCGAGAGTATTTGGGAGCCAATTCGGGTGGCTGGATCGATCGGTTACGATTTGTCTGGTATACGGGACTTTGTGCAGCTCCGATCGTTCTGTTGGGAATGAGCTTGATGGGGTATCACTACACCGCGACGCGTTTGGCGATGCATTTGCATACGAGTTTCATGACGCTCGTCGGGATCCTCCTTCTTTATTGCATCATTTGCCGTTGGTTGCTGCTTCGCAAGCGTACGTTGATTGTGCAGCAGGCTAGGCAGCGTTTGGAGGAGGCTCGACGTCGGGATACGGATTCGACGGCACCGGTGCTAGCAGCAACCTCGAGTCCCCAGGCGGACCCGACGGATTTGTCGCAGATCAATGCACAGACGATGCGATTGGTGTCGAGTACGTTGTTTTTTGCTGCGATCGCTGCGATTGCATTTATATGGTCGGGAGTCTTGCCTGCTGTTGGCGCATTGGATTCGATCAAGCTCTGGACGGTCACTGGCGCGACCCCCGAGGAGAAGCTTCCGGTAACCTTGGCGAATTTGCTCTTAGCGATTCCGGCTGCCGTGATGACGATCGTAGCGGCCAAGAACTTACCTGGCTTGTTGGAGATCGCGCTGCTTCAGCATTTGCCGCTTGAGAATGCTGTTCGTTATGCGATTACGTCGATATCGCGTTATACCATTTTGATGCTTGGAATCGCGATGACATTCAATAGTCTTGGGGTACGTTGGGCGAGCGTCCAGTGGCTCGTCGCAGCGTTGGGGGTTGGTCTGGGTTTTGGGCTTCAGGAGATTTTTGCCAATTTCGTCTCCGGTCTGATTTTGCTTTTTGAGCAACCGGTACGCGTTGGGGATGTCGTGACGGTCGGGGACACGACCGGGACGGTATCGAAGATTCGGATGCGAGCGACAACGGTGATGAATTTTGATCAGCAGGAGTTGGTGATTCCCAACAAGGACTTGGTCACCGGTCGGCTGTTGAATTGGACCCTTTCGGATTCGACGAATCGGATGATTCTCGACATCGGTGTGGCTTACGGAACCGATACGACGCGAGCTTGCCAGATCCTGCGCGAGATTTGTATCGAGCATCCGAATGTGCTTAAGGATCCAGAGCCGACTGCATTTTTCGAGATTATTGGCGATAGCACTTTGCAGTTGAAGGTCCGATTGTTCCTTGCGAGTTTGGATTTGCGTTTACCGACAAGGCATGATTTGCTGACCAGGGTGCATGAGCGGTTCAAGGAAGAGGGCATTGAGATGTCGTATCCGACGCGTGATTTGCATATCAGGTCGATGCCCAAGGGGTGGACCGATGGGGTTGGGCTCAAGCTGCCCCCGAGTGGCAATTAGGGTCGCTTGGGTACGGTTTCGGGGAGGAACCCTCCGTTTGACATGGCCAACGTTGACTTGGCTATCGTTGACTTGGCTATCGTTGCCATGGCCATCGTTGCCATGGCCATCGTTGACATAGACAGGGGCACAAAATACCTTTACGGACCCGGGTGTAGGTCTCTGAGCGGGGATCATGACACGAAGGTACCGTGATTGAATTGCTTTGGGTTGGATTCGAGCCACAGGGGGATCCCATCGATGTTTGAACTTTTGGCAGCTTGGATTTTAGGCTTAACTCTTTCGGGACTTGTCGATTTTTTCGATGGGGTTTCCCCGGGTGAGGTTTCTCCGGGTGAGGTTTCTCCGGGTGGAAATGACCAATTGGAAGGTACGGGGCAATGGTCGGAATTCCGTGGGCCTTCCGGTGCGCATGCGGTGGGGCATCATCCGCCGATGGAATGGTCTGATACTCAGAACATTGAGTGGAAGGTACCGATTCAGGGGCTTGGTTGGTCCTCGCCATCGGTCCATCGCGGGGTGGTTTACTTGACCACAGCAGTTCCTCAGGGTGAGGGACTATCGCTTCGGGCGATGGCTTTTGAAGCCGGTTCCGGCAAGAATTTGTGGGATATTGAGGTCAAGCGTGTTGAGAAGATTCCGGCGATCCATGCCAAGAACAGTCATGCAAGTCCCACGCCGATAGTCCGCGACGATGCGGTCTACGTCCATTTTGGGGCATTAGGAACGGCCAAGCTTCGTCCGAGCGACGGCAGGATTGAGTGGTTGTGTGAGGAGTTGGACTATCCGCCGGTGCATGGGAGTGGAGGTTCACCGGTCTTGAGGGACAACAAGCTAGCGATCATCTGCGACGGCAGTGCCAATCCATTCGTCTGCGCGTTGGATGCGGGGAGTGGCAAGGTCGTATGGAGAACACCTCGGAGTGTTTCGGCGAGGATTTCGCATTCGTTTGGAACCGTTGCGATGGCCGTAGTCGACGGCAGGACGCAGGTGCTTGCTCCGGGTCCGGACCACATGGCGGCTTATGATTTGGAGGATGGCAAGGAGGTGTGGAAGGTTCTGGCTCCCGGCTGGTCGGTCGTTCCGCAACCGGTCTTGATCGATGGCATGGTGATTTACAATCACGACTACGACAACCCGGAGCTCATGGCCGTAAGGCTCGGGGGTCAGGGGGATGTGACGCAGAGCCACGTCGTGTGGCGTTCAGCGCGAGGTGCGCCGAGCACGCCGACGCCGTTGCTTGTCGGTTCGGAGCTTTATTTTGTATCGGACAATGGGATTGCATCCTGTGTGGATGCAAAAACTGGGGAACGGCACTGGATGGAACGACTCGGTGGGAATTACTCGGCTTCGCCGGTCTATGTCAATGAGCGGGTGCTATTCTTGAGTGAGGATGGTGTCGCGACCTGGGTCAAACCATCGGTGGAGTATACGGTTGTCGGTAAGAACGAGCTGACGGGTCGCACGTTTGCCACGCCATCGTTTTACCAAGACGCGATGTTTTTGAGAACGGATGAGCATCTCTTGAAAATTTCGCAACAAAAGAACTAGCGAACGGGAAATCCATGGACTCACATGCTGAGGTACACCGGGCGATAGCCCAAGCGAGGCTAGCTCAGCATTCTTGGAGTTCGGTTCGACTTCGAGAGCGAGCCGAGCGTATCGCTCGATTTGCGGGTTTGTTGGTCGAGCATCGACGCAAGTTATCCGATGGATTGCTCTATCCGACCAGGGGTGGGTATCTTGAGACGATCACTTCGGAATTGATCCCTTTGGCACAGACGGCTCAGTGGCTCGGCTCCGATGCGTGCCGGGTGTTGCGGACTCGGAGGACATCCTGGTGGTCGCGACCGATGTGGCTCGGGTCGCTGCAATCGCGTGTCGAACGAGTTCCGCGAGGCTTGGTGCTGATTCTTGGTACTTGGAATTACCCGATTTATCTGACTGGTTCACAGCTTCTTCATGCTTTGGTCGCGGGCAACGGGGTGTTGATCAAGCCTGCTGAGGGGTGCGAGCAGGTCACCGAAAAGCTTGTGCAGCTCTGCATTGAGTGTGGAGTGCCATCGGGGCTGGTCCAAGTGCTGGGCAGTTCGCTCGAGGCGGGCAAGCAGGCTATGGCCATTGGGGTCGACCATGTGGTGATGACAGGCAGCAGCGGCAGTGGAAGGCGAGTGATCGCTCAGACGATGGATCATTTGAGTTCAGCGACTTTGGAGCTCAGTGGGTGCGACAGCGTTTTTGTGCTACCGAGTGCGGACTTGGATCGAGTCTCAGACTTGCTGCGATTCGGGTTAAGGTTAAATGGGGGAGCCACGTGCATTGCTCCTCGGCGTGTTTTCGTTATCGAGTCGATGCTGGATCGATTCATGCAGCGGCTCAAGCAGAGGCTAGATCCGCCGAGTCAGGACCCCTGGAGCACTTGGTTGTCGGCCGCTACGCATGGGCAGATCGAGCCGTTGGTAGCGCAAGCGATCGAGCAAGGAGCAAGGCTGGCGATGCCTTGGCGGCAAGGGGGGCAAAGGCTGGAGATTCCCTTTAAAGATGGGGTCGCTAGGCAATGGGTTTCGACCGGACCGATCGTGCTCGAGGGGGTGCGTCCGGGAATGTCGATCTATGGGCTGGATGTATTTGCGCCCTTGCTTTCGATCGTGCCGGTACGGGATATCGAACAAGCGCTCGAGTTCAATGATTCCTGTCGATACGGGCTGTGTGCGAGCATTTTTGGAGTGGAATCTGAGGCACAGAAATTGGTATCACGGATCCGGGCCGGATCGATTCTTGTCAACGACTTGGTGGTACCGACGGCCGATGCGAGGCTTCCTTTTGGGGGGCGTGGCGAGAGTGGATTTGGGGTGACTCGAGGGGAGGAGGGGCTTTTGGAAATGACAAATCCACAGGTAATATCCTTCAAAAGGGGAAAATGGCTCCCCCATAGCGATTTGCCGCAGGACAGGGATGAGCAATTGCTCGACGGAGTGCTACAATTCCAATATGGACGTGGATGGAAGATCAGGATGAGCGGATTGCAGCAAGTCCTCAGATCGATTCGTAGGAAACCGACGAACTAGAAGAACAAATAATGATTGAACGCTCGAAGTCGAATCTCAGGGCAGGGGTAATCGGCGGTGGTTTGGCGGGCTTGGCCGCAGCTTGCACGCTTGCGGCACGGGGCCATCAGGTCACGCTATTCGACAAGAATCCATGGTTTGGAGGCAAGGCGGCCGTCCACCATCAGGACGGTTATCGTTTTGACATGGGCCCGACGATTTTGACGATGCCATCGGTTTTAAAGCGAATATTCGCTGAGGCGGGTCGCAACGTCGAGGACTACATGGAATTGGTTTTGCTCGACCCGCAGTGGCGAAGTTTTTTCGATGGCGGTGGGGTTTTGGACCTTGTGCCAGACCCGGATCAGATGCGAAAGAATCTTGAGCGATTTTCGGCGCTGTTGAGTGTGCCCGACGGCTACGAGAAGTTCATGAAGGTCGCATCGAGATTGCACTCGGTATCGGACAAATTCTTCTTTTGGAGAAGTGTCGGTGGGTTGCGAGATACGATGCAGATCGGCGGTGCGTTATCGCCGATGGTGATGGCCGACGTGATGAGTTTACGGATGGGAACGTCGGTCGCAAGCTTGGTGCGTAAGTACATCCACGACGAGAACGTCGCGCAGATGATCGACCACTTCACCCAGTATGTTGGATCCTCACCGGAAGCATCACCGGCGGTTTTGTGTGGTATTGCGAGCATGCAGACCAAGGAGGGTGTATGGTATCCCATGGGTGGAACGCGAGCCGTACCGATCGCCTTGGAGAAGTTGGCGACGGAGCTAGGGGTGGTATTCAAGCCTAGTACCGACATCGCCAAGATCGAGCATGATCGCAAGAAGGTTACCGGTCTGACGACATCTCAGGGAGAGAAATACGAATTCGATTGCGTTGTATCGAACTGCGATTCGGTTCGAACGCACCGAGAGTTGCTAGAAGGTTCCAATGTTGCTTCGAAGTTCGAGGGTCGTCGGAAGTACGAGCCGGCCTGTTCGGGCGTGGTTTTGTATTTGGGGCTCAAGAAGCGGTACGAGCACTTATTGCATCACAACTTTGTATTTAGCAAGGACCCGCATCGGGAGTTTGATTACATTTACAACCGTGGGCGACCGGCACCGGATCCGACGGCCTATGTCTGCGCGCCATCGTCTTCGGAGCCAGGTGTAGCACCTCCTGGGGGAGAAGCATTGTATGTCTTGGTGCATACGCCTTATTTAAGGCCTGACCACAATTGGTCTGAGATGTTGCCGAAGTACCGCGAGGTGATTTTGGACAAGCTCGAGTACACCGGCAAGATGAAAGGTTTGCGAGACAACATCGCGACCGAGAGCCATTTGACCCCTGAGGGGATTCACAAGCGGTATCGGGTTCTCAACGGAGCGATTTATGGATTGGCCAGCCACGGAAAGTACCTTGGTGCGTTTAAGCCTGCGAATCGATCCAAGGACCTCAAGGGTCTGTACCTTGCCGGGGGAGCCGCACACCCGGGGCCTGGAATGCCGATGGTCATGATGAGCGGCTGGATCGCTGGCGATACGGTCGATCAGGATTCACAAGCTGGAAAACTTGTAGGCTCGTAGCGATAGAACTTTTGATTTGGTTCAGGCAATGCCCCTACCGCAATCCAAAGCATGGTTGGTCGATGGTTTCTGTCGCTTTACCACCAGGATGGTCCGTAAAAACTTTACTTGCTTAGGGGTGCAGTTTGACCAGGATCAAGGTTCGGTGGTCGCGCAGGATCGCTCGATGGTTTTCTATGTCAACCACGTCGGTTGGTGGGATCCGATCGTCGCGATGCTATTGCGGAAGAAGTACTATTCGAATCACATCTTTTATGCGCCGATCGACTCCAAAGCGTTGGAGGCTTACGGTGTGTTTCGAAAGATGGGGTTCTATGGACTGGAGTTGGAATCCTATGCGGGTGCATCGGACTTTTTAAGGACATCGCGGGAGATCCTCAAGGATCCTCGATCGTCGATTTGGATCACCCCGGAGGGGGACTTTGCCGATTGCCGAGAGCACGATCGGCCCTTCATGCCAGGCTTGGCCCATTTGGCTGCAACTTCTCCGCATACGACCTTTGTGCCACTGGCGCTGGAGTATCCTTTTTGGGAGGAGGCCAAACCGATGATCGCAGCGCGATTTGGCAAGCCGATGTGTTTTCCCAAGGGGACCAGCAAATCAGAGTGTGCTCAGCATGTTTTTGAATCGTTGCGGACAACGCAGAAGGAATTGGCTCGGAGTGTGATGCGTCGAGAGTTTTCCGAGTTTGAGTTTTTGTTGCCACCCAGGGCACAGCGTCAGAGTTGGTACGATACGCTTCGAGCCTCGAAGGCGTGGTTCAAGGGGAGGGCTTTTGATCCTTCCCATGGGTCTGTGACACGGCGTAAGGGTCGTTCCGAGCCTCCTCATACTCAGTGAAACGGTGCTCAGTGCAACGGTACTCGTACTCGATGGCTGTTGGAACTGCGGTAATTCCGATCTTTGATCGAGGCGATTCGCGATAGCTTGCGGACCAATGGATCGGATTGCTATACTAGATCGTTCTAAATCCCCTCACTTTACCGCGATAACCTATGAACATCGTGGGCGACGATTACCTAAGGTCATCGATTTCACAAGACGGCTACTTCATCAAGCTTGTCTTCAACTCGCGTACTGCTCATTTCTTTCCTTACACCATAGAACACCGCGACGCCTCGCTCCCTTACGGTGGCAAATACTTGACGACAATCAGACTCAACAACTACGATAACGCAGAAAGTAATCTTCGGGCGTAAACCGCGATTAATGTTGCGGGAAGCTTAAACCGATCCTAAGCAAAGGAAAGCGATGGACTCGCCAAACGACCGATACATACAGATTGCCCAGCGGCATGGAGTGGATTTGACGAGTATTTCGGCGCCGAGCTTTGCAGACCGCCTCGGGGCACTCGAAAAATGCCTTGTCGATAGAAATGTCCCCTTTCCGATTCCTGACGACAAGGCCCAGGAATGCTTGCGTGCTGCTCGGTCCTGCCAACCGTTTCGGATCGGGATGCTCTCGGACCTGACGGTCGAGCTGGGCGTCTATACCAATGCACAGCACTACGACTCCTACAGCCTCGAAGAGAACCTGAGTTGGGCTTGTCTGATCGCCGAGCAACAGAGGTCCAAGCATCGGTATGCATGCCGCGAGTATTTGCGAGGGGAGGAGCTTTTTTCGATCGGCGGCTCGGTCATTCCCGATTTTTATTTGCTCAATGCAAGGATCTTCCAGCAAACCCAGTGGCAACTTGCAACCGTCAATCAAATCATCCCCGCCGAGTTGTTTTTTACTTGCCACTCCAAAAGGTTCTTCCCGGTAACGACGTTTATGAGAGCCTTGGAGCAAGACTATCTCCAAGAGCCTGATATCGGCCATGATGTCGCCGGACATGTATCGACCTTTACGATTCCTGTGGTCGCCCAATTGATGCAAAGCCACGGTTTGGCACGCAATACGATCTATCGAGAACGCGACGCGGCCCTGGCCCTTGCGAGCGATCCGAAGGAGCGCCAAGCGATCGAACGTCGTGGGGATGAGCTGCTGCTCTATGCCGAACGGATCTATTGGTTTACCGTCGAATTTGGACTCGTCCTTGAGGACCCATCGATTCGCGCGTACGGAGCGGGCATTTTGTCGTCTCCCGGCGAAACCCGATTTAGCATCGATTCGAACCGCCCGACTCGAATCCTGGTCGATCCGTCGAGCGATCGGGATTTGCTACGGCTTGCGACGACCGATTACCTGATCAGCGAATTCCAAAAAACCTATTTCGTCATACGGCAATTCGATCTACTCGAGAGCATCACTCCCGAAAGGATCGTTAGGATCGCCAAGCTTGCATCGAAGCTTCCCCACTTCTCCTGGCGGGATTTAGTGCCTGGCGATCATGTCCTTCAAGTCGGAGAGTCGGCCGTGTCGACCAACGAAAAATACTTGCGACTGGCCTTTCACAGCTTCGACACCCACTGCGAACAAGGGGACGAATGCTTGACCCGCACTGCGATTCGGAACTTGCGATTATTCGCCAAAAAATCAAACGCCAACACGGAGCTCTGCGAGCTTTTTGGGAGCCAGATCCCGCCGGTTCCGGCCGGGATCATGGATTGGTTTGTCCCCAGGGATGATCAAGGAGAATTCCCGCAAGCGACTCGTCCGCTGGATTTGGCTCCACCGGCGTGAATGCGTAAGAAAATGGTCTCGTCAGCAGACTCGGTGGGTCCCGAATCGGCTTGGGAAGCTAGCGAGCTTGGCTGGCCTGAGCTAAAGTGATGAGATTAAAGGATTTCAAGGTTCAGGAGACCACCTACGATGTATCGGAACTTGTTTTGCGCGGTAACCGTTTTGCTCGCTTTCGCCGGGATTTCCCAAGACTCTGCCGCGCTTGGGGACCAACGGCCCAACATTCTCTTTATCTTCTCCGACGACCATGCCCAAGCGGCGATCTCTGCGTATGGGTCCAAGGTCAACACCACACCCCATCTGGATCGCCTGGCGACGGAGGGTGCTCGGTTTTTGAATTCGTTTGTCACCAATTCGATCTGCACTCCGAGCCGAGCGACGCTTCTGACCGGTCAATACTCCCACCAAAACGGAGTCCCTGTATTCAACCGCTTCGATGGATCACGAGACAATGTTGCCAAGCATTTGCAAGCCGCCGGCTACCACACCGGGATGATCGGCAAGTGGCATCTGGGAAGCGACCCGACTGGATTCGATCGTTGGATCGTCTTGCCCGGTCAAGGATCCTACTGGAACCCCCAGTTTCTTGTTCCAGGCAAAAAGCTCACCATCGAAGGGCATTGCACGCAGGTCACTACCCAACTGGGAATCGAGTTCCTCGAGACCCGTCCCCAAGACCAGCCCTTCTTCTTGATGCTCCACCACAAAGCACCCCACCGCGAGTGGGATCCGGATTTGAAGAACAAAGCCCTCTTTGCCGATCGCGAATTTCCCGAACCACCGACGCTTTGGGATGACTACAAAACTCGGCCAGCGGCCCTTCCGGAAAACGAACAAACCATCGCCAACGATCTGACTCGCCGCGACCTGAAGCTCAATCCCCCCGAGGAATTGCAAGGCCAGGAGAGAAACAAATGGCTCGGGGTCAAACCCACGAGCGTTACCGTCGACGGCCAAAACCTCGAAGGCAAAGCGTTGGTCCAATGGAAATACCAACGCTACATGCAAGACTACTTGGCCTGCGTCCAGGGGGTCGACGATAGCGTCGGAACGATGCTCGACTACCTCGATGAAAAGGGATTGGCCGAAAACACCCTAGTGATCTACACCGCAGACAACGGCTGGTATCTCGGTGAATTTGGGATGTACGACAAACGCTTTATGTACGAACCAGGGTTGCGATCCCCCTTGATCATGCGTGGACCGGGAATCCAAGCAGGCTCGACCCCCGATGCGATGGTCGCCAACATCGATCTTGCACCGACCTTCTTAGGATTTGCAAACCTTCCTATTCCCGAGTTCATGCAGGGCCGATCGCTCGTAGGGGTGCTCCAAGGCCAGGTGCCTGGCGATTGGCGCAAATCCGTTTACTATCGGTATTACCATGACCCAGGACACCATAACACCCGCGCCCATTACGGCGTGCGTACCGCGACGCACAAACTGATCTATTATTGGCGCAAGGATGCCTATGAACTGTTCGATCTAACGGAAGATCCCCAAGAACAAAACAACTTGATGTTCGAGCCCAATGCATCCCAAGAAGAAACAACCATCAAGCTCTTTGCAGAGATGAAACATGAGCTCGATCGCTTACAAAAACTCTACAACGATGATGGCAAATATGCTGACCCTCAGACTTGGCCCAAAGGCGGTTCCGATGGCCCGTTTGATGACAAAGCCCCATTAGGGCGCGTGAGCATCCCGCAAGCGATCGCTGTCTCGAAGGGGGGGTGACACCGGCGACCACCCACCCATCAAGGGTAGACAAAACCTCCATGGACCCCTCCAAAGGGGGGGATTTCCGCTTTTTCTGTTTGCGGGTAGTTTCGGCCATGGGGTTGATCCAGTTACATTGATCCAATGTACAGTCTTGATGACTCGGATTCTCTTTTCTTTCCCCGAGGTATAGATCATGTCGAATTTCCCCCCTTCGGTTCGCGTTCGGATCAAGCACACGCCCAGTGGTGGTTTCACTCTTGTAGAGCTTTTGGTGGTTATCGCGATCATCGGCGTTATGGTTGGTTTGTTGCTCCCTGCGGTGCAAGCCGCACGGGAAGCTGCACGTCGGTTGCAGTGCCAAAACAACATGAAACAACAAGTCTTAGCGATTCATAACTGCCACTCTGCCCTGAAGCGATTCCCGCCTCAAGCAGGTAACTTTGGGGGTGCTTGGTATGCCCCATTGTATTTCCATATGCTTCCTTACATGGAGCTCAACAAGGTTTGGGACATGGCCTCGACATGCGACCTTGGGGCAGCAGTTGGCCAAGCCAGACCCAACAATACCGTCAATTTAGGTTATACATGGCCCACGTGGGGATCGGTCAACACGACCAATCAAACCTGGCTTCGTCAGACCAGCATTCCCTCCTTCCGATGTCCGAGCGACTCGACGCTCGGAAACGGATTGGACTGGACCCCTGGCGATGCTTCCTACGCCGGTAATTTTTTGGTTTTCGGTGGCGATCGAAATGCCACGGCCGTTTGCGGAACGGCCGCTGCTCCCTGGGAAACCTGTTGGGATGGTAAAGCGAAGTTTTCGACAGTCAAAGACGGCTCGTCGAACACCATCATGCTGGCTGAAAAACTCTCGCGATGCGATGGTTCGGGTCTAGGAGGAAACTGGTGGATGCGGGGTGTGTTTCGAATCGGCGGAGTCGGAGGTTCGCAGCCAAACTCCGGGGTACCGGTCGATAGCTACCCAGGAGACCGTCTTTCATCCGTCTTTGGCGGTGGTCGGGGTCGCGATGGCGTGATTTTTACCTACGGAATCGCTTCGCGATTTCAGGTCAACCCTGACTTGCCTCTTGCCAATGCAGCCAATGGCGGACGATGCGACCGACGCTTGGCCTCCAGCCAACATTCGCTCATGACGGTGGCTTATGTCGACGGTTCAATCAGTAGTTTGTCAGGTGGAATGGACTCCCGCATCTGGTTCTGGAGCTTAACACCAGACGGTGGCGAAGTAGCGAACCTACCTGAGTAGCGAATTTTAATTTTTGCAAGTCTTTTTTTAAAACGGTCGGAGTGTCCTATGAAGGTTTCTTCCTGGATAGCGATTATCACTATTCTTGCTTTGTTCGTTGGATGTCAGCGCCCCAAAGGTACCATCGAAGGGGAGGTTGTCTTTGATGGTAAGCCCGTACCCGGTGGAATGCTGAGTTTTGTTTCCATCGGGCCCAAGG
>Ga0209229_10000101_pt1 | contig 30863 bp, 24 predicted proteins | sample SanBayMetagenome_FD_187466 | JGI IMG/M metagenome (GOLD analysis project Ga0209229, IMG submission 187466) | Freshwater and sediment microbial communities from dead zone in Sandusky Bay, Ohio, USA (SPAdes) (version 2) | ecosystem: Environmental > Aquatic > Freshwater > Lentic > Sediment... | reverse complement strand
GATGATTTACTTTTGGGTAATTGTTTGATCACTTCTTCGATTAATTCTTCAAAATTAAGGTCGGCAAAGTTTTCTAATTTTCGACTGATTTTTTTAACTTTATATTGAATTTGTAGCCAGGTTAAAAAATCTTGATATACTGTTTTCTGAGATATTGTTATTTCAATTAATCTTTGGACTATAGACTCATACTCGACAGACATTATATTAGTCAGTGGTGCAATAGGAAAATTTTGAACATAAGGAATATCCATTGCTAATGCTTCATCTTTTTTATGGGGTAGATAACGAAAACTTAAATACCAATTAGCAGGAGAGTTCAGACATCCTAATATCCAGTAATTATCACTAGGAATAATTAAAGCTGAATCATTAATAAATAAACCTTGATTATCAAAAGCTACTCTGGGATAAAATGCTATGCGTTGCACAATTAGTTTTGGGTCTAAAAATTTCTGGTAATAGGTAGGAGAAGCTTCTATTTGCCACCAAACTTGTTTACTGGCTCTCTTTTCTAACTTATCTTTATATTGACTTAAATGTTGTTTTACACTAGGATAAAAATTAATATCAACTTCGGAGTTAGTATAAATCATCCATAAATTTTGCCATTCAGGACTCCAACGTTTAATATCCTGACCTCGTAAATAAGGTTTAATAATTTCGGCGGATTTGGGGTCAGCTTGAACAATTTTATTTTTAGTTTCTTCATCAATTAAAAAGGCTTCATTTAACCCAGTTTTAATGCCATATAACGGTTTAACTCCGGCGAAATCTTTAAGAGGAATTCCTAAACGCTGAATTTTTTTCATTAACTCCTCAACGTCTGGACGTTCTAAACTCCAAGATTCACTTGTAAACCTTGACCAAGAGACATCATAACCTTCATTTTGGACATATTGAGTTAAATTAATATTAGCTAATTTTTCCCTGGGAACTGGACAGAGTTTAACATTAAATTCAGCAGGAATAGAGGTTTTTAGTTCAGTTATTTCAGCTTGAGAAGGAGAAGATTTATAAACAGATATAATACAGGGAAAAGTATCTGCATCTTCAAAAATTGGGGCGTGTCCAAAATCAATAATTTGCTCAAAAGTGCTATTTTCAATAAAAAACCGTCGCAAGGGTTCACCATAACCCGCTTTTAGCCATTTATTAGTAACAATATAAGATAATTTCCCTGCGGGTTTGAGGATATTTAACCCTTTTTCATAGAAATAAGCGTATAAATCAGCTACCCCATCATAGCATTGATAATGCTGTTTTAAATAGGGTTTAATTGGTGATAATAATTCCTGTCGGACATAGGGAGGATTTCCGATAACAACATCAAACCCCCCGTTAGCAAATACTTGAGGAAATTCTGTTTCCCAGTTAAAGGGTTTATCGCTAAATTCAGGATCAGCAACAATAGAGTTACCTTGTTTAATATTATCATCTAAATCCGTTAAGGATTTTCCCGGTTCAGCCGTTTTTAACCACAGGGATAATTTAGTGATTTCTACCGACTCCGCCGATAAATCAACCCCATATAAGTTTTGAGTTAAAATCATCGTATCTAAACGTTCTAACTCTATTTCTGGTGTTGTTACTAGGGAAGATAAGGCTTGATTGACTCGTTGATAATCTTGGAATAAATAATCGAAAGCCGCGATTAAAAATGCCCCCGAACCGCAAGCGGGATCACAAACTTTGGTTTGTTTTAAAACTTGATCTCGATAGGTTTGCCAAAATTGAATTTCTGCCTGTTTTTGTTGCTTTTTGTTGGTTTTTGTGGTAATATTTAATTGAAAGCGAGGGGCTCCGCCCAGCCGGAGGCTATCGCGTAATTCATCTTCCTTTTGTTTGAGATACCCTCCCAAGGCTACCTGCACAATATATTGAGTAATGAACGCCGGAGTATAAAAAATTCCTTGGGTTTTGCGTTTCCCGGATTTGGGATTAAATTCTTGGGTTTGAGTTTTAGCTTTTAATGCTTCTAAATCCGTAATTGATTGTTCAAAAATATGTCCTAAAATATCAACGGAAACCTCAGTTTCAAAGTCATATTTAGTTAAATTTTTGAGTTGTGTACACAGAGGGTCAGTAACCGTTAACTGTTCATCTAATAAAGAGTCATGTTCAAATAAACCTCCATTATAACCGGGAATTGGCGGATCTTCATTTCCTTTATTAACCCAAGAAAAGACTGATTTATAATTATCCCAAATGAATCGAGGATTATAAGGATCTTTGTGATCATGAGCATTATTAAGGGTGTTTTTCGGTAATAACCCTCGATCTTGACAAAAGGCTAAAAACAAGATTCTATCTAAGGTTTTTTGAGCTTTTTCAATTAAAACATTATCTCGATTTGGGAGATTTTTAGGCCCGGTGAAGCGAAAATGATTAACCAGATTAATCCGTACATTATGATAATCTTGATAGAGTTGTTCTGTAATTTCCTGTTGGGCGGTATCCGAATCAGCTAATAACCGATCAATAACCGATTGTTGTTGTCCGGTTTTGGGTAAAAAATTAGTCCGACAGAGTAAATAATATAGCTTTTTGAAATTAGCGATCTCTGCCAATTCAGTTAATAAAAAACGTTCAAAATAAGCCGGAGTTTTGCTAAGTTGATAAAGACGTAATTCTCGATAATTAGAAACAATCACCCAACGACAATTTTCTGTATAATTAGCATATTGCCAACCCTGTTCAACCGCAGAAAGTTTGCGTCCGGGTGCAGGTCTATCTAAATCGTTTTTAGCATTTTTTAATTCAATAGGTGCAATAATTTTTCCCTGTAGTTTGCCTTCAATATTCGTAAATAATCCTAACGCACCATCCGCAAACCCACCCCCATCAGAAATCGTTTGTTCGGCGTGAATTTCCCAGGTTTTTCCCTCTCCTGAAATCACAGACCGATAGCCTAAAATATCCTGAAAAATATCTTTTAAAAAATCCCCCTGTAAAGACGTTTCTTTGACTTTTTCTAATGTTCCCATTTTGAGGGTTTCAATCCAACTTTGAAGAATTTCATGACGTTTTAGCAAATCATCAGGAAAGGCAAAATTGCGGATAGCATTGTTGAGAATTTTAGTTTGAAATAATGTTTTAGTTACTTGCATCGGATTTCCTGAATAAAAAAATGTCAATCTTCTTAACATCAATTAAGGTCATTAAAACGGGTTTTAAATCGTTAAATTGTCGGGTGGGCAAAACCCACCCTAGAAGTATCATAACCCCCATTAAAAACTCGTTGTTGCGCTTGAGCGCATCAGGAGGGGCACTCATCCCAACAACGGAATTTAACGCAGTCTTAAAAATACCGTTGCGTGCTGAATATTCCCGACGCGATCGCTACTACTAATGGTAAACGATCGCAAATTATCAAAAAATGGTTTAGCCGAAAGTTCTACTAATTTAAACAAAGGGAATTGTTGATTAAGGAAATTCCGACTGGTTAGCCAATTGAGATAGAAATAACCATCGTTTATTTTAGGTAAAACTTCAATACTAGCCTTAAAATCGGGATCTTGAGTAATCAAATTTTCCGTTTTTGACAATCCTAATACCTCATCCATTGCTTCTACAGAAGTTGTAAAAATTTCATATTTCCCTACGGTTGAATGTACTCCTTTTGCATTTGCTTGAATTAATCTAGTTTGAGTTTTGGCTTTATCCTTTTTCTCTAAAACCATCGGGGTTAACTTTGTCCAGGCGGAAAGGGTATTATTATTAAGATTAAATGATCCCAAACTATAGCCTTGTTCTGTTGCTATTTTATCTAAATTTTCAATAGCTGAATTAGCATTTTCTGGACGTTCTGCCACAAACACCCAATCCCATTTTTCATTGCTATGGGGAACTACAGCTAAGGCATATTCTCCTGTCACCCAACTGAAAATATCTTCAGGTAAATCTAAACCCCACAAGGTTTTAATTCCGTCTATAGGTTGGGCAATAAATTGTTCTAAAGGTTGATTAGCTGCAACAATAGCAGAGAAATCTTTCCAGAGTTGATTTAAGTCTTTTCCGGCAATTAATAACGGACTATTAGAACTAATATAGTTTAATGCTGCTACGGGTTGAGAAAAAGATGGAGATGGTTGGGTTGGATCTTCCTCGACGGTAGCAATTAACGCGGTTTCCGCTAATAATCCTTGAGAATTAATCCCTAAAGATACGGCTAAACTTGGTTTTTGACCGATAAATTCGTCTGTTTGGTCAGTTACTAATTGCCAATCTCCTAAATTAAAAAATCCAAATCCCACTCCCCCAGGTTTTAATTCTTTTAAGGCTTTTTGATAGGATTCAGATTGACTTAAATTCAGATTCGCTTGTACCGTATTTAAGGCTTCTTTCATCACTTTGGGATAGTTGGCAAATAACACAAAGCGATCATTAATTGTAGCCATAACTAAAGTCGGTGCATCATCAATTGTTCCTTGAAAGGGACGGCGATAAATTAGTTTAACCCCTCGATATTGATCTTGAACAATATCTAAACCCGCATCTACTTGTTTTTGCCAAAATTTATCTAAAATCTCCTGACTTTTTTGATAATTTTTTGTTGACAAAGCCACAAAATACCCAGGTTGTTGACCATTATTGGCTAATCGATCAAGATCAGGAGTAATTAATGCCCAAGTGATTTCATTCCCTAACCATGGTTGAATATCTTGCCCATAATTTAACCCGGTATTTGTTAACAAACTTTCTTTAATTGGGTTCAGTTGAATCCGATTATTATTACTTTTTTGAGAAAAGGTTAAAATCTTTCCTACTGATTCTAACCGATCTGGATTTACTAATAATGAAACCATCGCCGGAGCCGTCCGAGGAACAAACATTGCCGCCTCTGGTGCTGTTTTTGTGCTACCTGTAACTAAAGCCGCCGGGTTTTGACCCGATAATTTATAAACTCCCCCAATTCCCAGGAGTCCTAAAACAACTAGACCAATTACCAAAATTTTAGGAAATGAGCGTCTTTTCATAAGCTTAACTGTTGAGCGAATAACATTTTCCGATGGGAGTTCCTTCTTTATTATGTGTCAATTGTGTACTTACGATACAAACAAGACAGACTGAAGGAGAGTTAAGTTCAAAATATATACTTTACCTGTATAATTATACTAGATAACTGATGTATTTATTGACTCAATTTTTGATTGGATTATATTTATCCTATTGTTAACCTATTATGACTGCAAGAACACCCGTTTTATCCGCTTGGCAACAACTGAGAAACCAGAGTATTAACTGTGAACAAGCTCTAAAAAATTTAGTTGATGATCAAAAAATTTTGAATCTAAAATTATTGGATCGGGTGGCAATTAAAGTTATGTCTAATATGGATATTGCCGAAAGTCGTCGCCCCCAAGATGGCAGAATTGGGGAGAATTATGTATCAGGAAAAGACTTAGAAGTTGCCCTCGATATGAGGGTTAGTACCCTGCCCTGTGTCGGGGGTGAAAAAGCTGTAATTCGATTATTACCCCAAGAAAATCCTTTCTCTGGATTACAAGATTTAGGCTTCTCTGAAACCACATTAAATATTTATAAAAGTTGGCTCTGTCAACCCCAGGGAATGATTATTTTTACCGGGCCCACAGGGTCAGGAAAAACCAGTACCCTTTATAATAGTCTGTTAGCCGTTGCCACAGAAAATGTTAATGTTGTCACTGTTGAAGATCCGGTTGAATATATCTTATCTGGGATTACTCAAACTCAAGTCCATGAAAGAGCCGGGATGACTTTTGCTGCCGGATTACGCGCTATTTTACGACAAGATCCTGATATTATTATGGTGGGAGAAATTCGGGATCAAGATACGGCAGATACCGCCATTCGTGCCGCATTGACTGGTCATTTAGTGTTAACAACCTTGCATACAAATGATGCCATTGGTGCCATTCCCCGTTTAAAAGATATTGGCCCCGATCCGGGGTTAATTAGTGATGCCTTATTAGGAATTGTGGGACAACGCTTAACCCGTCGTGTTTGTCCCCACTGCGCGGAATCCTATAGCCCAACGGCGATGGATTTAGACCTATTAGGGTTAGAATTAAAAAATGTAAAAACTGACAGTTGGCGCAAAGGTCGAGGCTGTTCTAACTGTTTTAATTCGGGCTATTCTGGGCGAGAAGCAATTGTAGAATTATTGGCTGTTGATGATCGAATTCGTGAAATTATCTATGAAGGAACTCTAACAGAATTACATCGTTATTTGCATGAAACAGGCTTTTTATCATTCCGAATTGCCGCCATTGAAAAAGTCACAACTGGAGCCACCACCGTTGAAGAAATTCAGCGTGTTTTACCTCGCAGTTCTTTAGCTCGAAAATTCTCAATTTAAACTTGAAATTAGGATTATAAAAGCCTATTTCTAACCATTACAATTCTATTTATTTTTATCTTAGATTTTCCATGCTTACACCCATTAATTCTAAACCCCTGCGTTGGCAAAAAACTCGATATTCTCCCTTAACCAGACAATTAGATGTCTTCACCGCCTGCGGGTCATTTATGTTCTTTTTATGGTGGGATAAAACCTTAGTAAATCAGACCAATCAACAGAAACGAAAACGAGCGATTTGGTTAGTTAAAACTCTCTTGGAGTTGGGGCCAACTTTTATTAAAATAGGACAAGCTCTATCAACAAGAGCCGATATTTTACCCCTAGAATATGTTGAAGAATTAGAAAAACTACAGGATCAAGTTCCTGCTTTTAGTACCGATGAAGCCGTCGCTATTATTGAAGCAGAATTAGGTCATTCTTTATTTACATTATATCGAGATTTTGATGAACAACCCCTAGCCGCAGCTAGTTTAGGACAAGTTCATAAAGCCAGACTGCACACGGGGGAGGATGTAATTGTTAAAGTCCAGCGTCCGGGTTTAAAAGAACTATTTGATTTAGATGTACAAGCGGTGCGGCGCATAATTCAGTTTTGTCAACGGCATTTTAGTTGGTCAAAACTTTATAATTTGGATGAATTATATAATGAGTTTTTTATGATTTTATATCAAGAAATTGATTATATTAAAGAAGGTAATAATGCTGAAAGATTTAAAGAAAATTTTAAAAATTATCCGGGGATTTTAGTACCAAAAGTATATTGGAAATATACCACCCATAAGATACTAACTATGCAATATTTACCAGGAATTAAAGCTGATAATCGAGATCAATTAATTGCCTATGGAATTGATGTCAAACGGGTCAATCAGTTGGGGATTTGTTGTTATTTAAAACAGATTCTTCAGGATGGTTTTTTCCAAGCTGACCCCCACCCAGGAAATATAGCGGTTAGCATTGATGGAAATTTGATTTTTTATGATTTTGGCATGATGGCAGAAGTCAAAGCCTTAGCTAAGGATCAGATGATTAAAGCCTTTTTTGCGGTATTAAAAAAAGATACCGATGTTGTATTAACTACTTTAGTTGATATTGGATTGATCGAACCTGTATCTGATATGAAACCTGTCAGAAAAATGGTTAAATTTTTATTAGAAGAATTTACAGAAAAACCCGTTGATTTTCAAATGTTTAATCAAATTAAAGAAGAAATTTATATCATGTTTGAGCAACAACCCTTCCGTTTACCTGCTCAAATGATGTTTATTTTAAAGTCTTTAACTACCTTGGATGGTTTAGCGAGAAATTTAGATCCTAAATATAGTTTAGTTGCTTGCGCTCAACCGTTTGTTAAGAGTCTAACCATTTCTCAAGAGCGAGGTAATTTAGTCGGAGAATTAGCAAAACAGGCGCGAGATTTTATTAAGTTTAGATTACAACAACCGAGTAAAACAGAGGTTTTAATCCGTCGTTTAGAAGAACGTTTGGAAGAAGGAGAGTTACAAATTCGGGTCAGGTCTGTGGAAAGCGATCGCGCTTTAAGACGGATTAATTTAGCGATTAAAACTTTAATTTATATCTGTTGGACAGGATTTACTTTAATTGCTGGAGCGATTTTATTAATTGGAAATTATCAAGGATGGGCGGTTTTTGTCCTGGTTTTATCATTATTTGGGTTATGGATGTCGGTGCGATCGCTCTTTAATTTGGCTATTCGAGAGCGGTTAGATCGAATTGCGGAAAGTTAAGGCTTAAACTGTCCAATCTTCTATTGATAAATATTGTAACCGCACGATGATTGGGATTAATGCGACTTAACCTCGCAACAACTTGAGGATGCTCTCTCTGAAATAAAGAGATATGATCCGTATCTAAAATCCATAAACTAACCATTATTCCTCCTCTGCATCAATTTCATTTCGATAATCTTGAATGGCTTGTAAAAATTCATCAAACTGAGGATCATCCTTAAACATTCCTGCAAATTTCATCCAAGGATCTTTAGGTTTATTAATTTCAATTTCTAATTGAATAATTTCTGTCTCTTGTAAGAAATCCTGAATCCGTTTAGATAATTTTTTAATCGCTTCATCTTTGCTATTAGCTGATGCTTTTAAACTGGGATATTCTAAAACAAAGGTTTGATATTTACCATTTTTCAGTTTTTTAATACCTACTTCATAATTAACTTTATTAACCGAACTGATTAGGGAAGGAGAGTTAGTTACCATTATTTAATTTAACCTCAATACTATTTTGATTTTAACCATTTTATTGAAGTTAGTCAAGAATCGGCGATCGCTCTTTAATCTAGGTATTCTATAAAAGCCCGTTTGAAATTTTCAATAAAATATGTAAAAATACAATTGCTAACCAAAATCAGGAAATTATCAGAATGCTACCTATCCCTATTCTCCCAGAACCCGGCCAAGAATCCGTTTGGGATTATCCCCGTCCCCCTCGTTTGGAAGATGTCAACCAACCGATTAAAGTAATATTTAATGGGATTATTCTAGCAGAAACCCAAGGAGCAAAACGAGTCTTAGAAACCAGCCATCCTCCTATGTATTATATTCCGCCCGAAGATATTAAATTAGAGTATTTACAACAAACTTCTCGCAGAAGTTGGTGTGAATGGAAAGGGGCTTGTAGTTATTATAATATTACGGTCGCTGACAAACAAGCTGTTAATGCAGCCTGGAGTTATTTGAGTCCAGTTCCTGAATTTATTGATATTCAAAATTATTATAGTTTTTATGCTAGTTTCATGGATGCTTGCTATGTGGGAGATGAGTTAGTCCAAGCCCAAACTGGCGATTTTTATGGAGGTTGGATTACTCAAAATATTGTGGGGCCATTTAAGGGAGAACCCGGAACTATGGGGTGGTAATCTGTACCATTTAACCTTAAAAACCCGCCTGATCGCGTCAGTGCGGGTGTGGAAATTGTAATCTGTTGAAACTGATTAGGATTTTATTTGAGTAATGATTCTGCTAACTGTTCTAAATTAATGGCACTATTGACTTCATAAAAAGATGTGGTTGGGGCTTTGACAAATAGGGATGACATTTCATTCATAATAGCTTGATAGGCTTCGGTATGGTTATTGGAAGTATCCATATCACCAATATCTTCCCAGAAAATCAGAGCAATTCCTTTATCGGTTCCTGGTTCTTGAAGTAAATAAGCTCCTTGAAAGCCTTCTTTGTAAGTGGCTACGGCTTGTTCAAATAATGTTTGAGCTTCTTTAAATTTACCCGGTTTGAATTCACCGATGGCAACGTAAGCAACTTTTCGTCTTAAAAAATCTTGAAATTCAGACATAAGTTAATAAATGTAATAAACTGCACGTTATTGTAGCAGAGTCAAAATTTAACTCGGAATAATTCTATCAGTTTAACCGCCAAAAACCATAGGGAATAACTGTGACTCTTTGACCCTTGCCAAGAAGAACAACAATTGCGATCGCAATTAGTCCCCAGAAAAGCCCCAAGTCTGTAAAATCTAAGAAAATCAAAAAAACGTTCCTCTAGTAGCGAACCCAATTTCAATTTTACTTGATGGTGTCAAACGTGAATACAGTCCCTCCGCTCGATCTTAGCCTACAGTACAAAACTATTCAGGATGAAGTCAGCGCTTGTGTGCAAGCGGTTTTGGCTTCCGGTCGTTACATTGGAGGTTCAACGGTCGAAGCCTTTGAACAAGACTTTGGAGAATATATTGGGGCTCAGGAAACCATTGCCTGTAATTCGGGAACCGATGCCCTATTTTTAGCCCTCCGCGCCCTGAATATTGGGCCAGGGGACGAAGTAATTACCACCCCCTTTACCTTTATCGCCACGGCAGAAATGATCAGTGCTGTGGGGGCAACGCCTGTATTTGTCGATATTGATGCTACAACTTTTAATCTCGATATTGCACAAATTCCCAACGCTGTCACCGAAAAAACCAAAGCCATTATCCCTGTGCATTTATTTGGTCAACCCGTGGACATGACCCGATTAATGGCCGTGGCAAAATCCCATCATTTAGCAGTGATTGAAGATTGCGCCCAGGCCACCGGAGCAACTTGGCAAGGGCAAAAAGTCGGCAGTATCGGAGATATAGGCTGTTTTAGTTTCTTCCCAACTAAAAATTTAGGCGCCTGTGGGGATGGAGGGGCAGTCACAACCCAAGATCCGGCCATGGCCAAAGCCATGAGAATCATCAAAGAACATGGTCAATCAACCCGTTATAGTTCCGATACTATTGGAATTAATAGCCGTTTGGATGCCTTACAAGCCGCGATTTTACGGATCAAACTTCGTTATCTCGATACCTGGAATCAACAACGACATACCCTCGCCCAACGGTATCACCAGTTACTCTATCCCCTATCAGAAATTATTACACCCCAAGAAATCCCTTCCGGTGAAAGTGTTTGGAATCAATATACGATTAGGGTTCAAGGCCCCCTGAATTCTGAAATCAAGTCTAGGGATTATCTGCGAAACTACCTGCAAGAACAGGGAATTGGTTCCATGATTTACTATCCCATTCCCCTACATCAGCAACCGGTTTATCAATATTTGGGCTATCAGGCCAATCAATTCCCAATTGTTGAAAGGGTTTGTCAGGAGGTCTTATCTTTACCCCTGTTTCCCGAACTGTCTCCAGAACAGCAAGATCAGGTAATTACGGCTATAAAAGAAGGATTGACTCAAATCCCACAATTGTAGAAACGTGCGGTGGGTGCGATTGTTTGTATACTATTCAGTAATAAAAAGATAAAAAAATTCACAATTTCTTTTTTCGATCCCAACAATAAAAATCTGACCATTAGGAGGAATAGGACAAACGTGAACCCACAGCAAGTCAAATCCAGACGACGCTATGACCCAGAGGAAATTGCCCGCTATCACCGTCGTCGCCCCTGGTTAGCCATCGGACGGACAATTATGGTGATTTGGTATTTCACCGGGTTTATTTTGGGGTTATTGTGGGATAAATGGCAACATGGGGACGTGGAACATACCCCCCAACGGGCTACCCACCTGCGCCATGTTCTCACGGATTTAGGCCCGACCTATATTAAAGTGGGTCAAGCCCTTTCTACCCGTCCCGATTTAATTAGAAAAGATTTTTTAGAGGAATTAACCAAACTTCAGGATCAATTGCCGCCCTTTAATCATGATCAGGCGATGGCAATTATTGAAGCGGAATTAGAGCAGGATTTAGATCTAATTTATAGCGATATTTCTCCCGAACCCATAGCCGCGGCAAGTTTGGGTCAAGTCTATCATGCCCGACTCAGAACTGGGGAAGAAGTCGCGGTTAAGGTACAACGGCCGAATTTATTACCCGTTTTAACCTTAGATTTATATTTAATGCGTTGGGCGGCAGGATGGCTTTCTCCTTGGCTACCTTTGAATTTAGGACATGATTTAAGCCTAATTGTCGATGAATTTGGGGTTAAGTTATTTGAGGAAATTGACTATATTAATGAAGGTCAGAATGCGGAACGCTTTGCCACCTATTTTGCCGATGATCCTTTGGTAAAAGTTCCCTCGATTTATTGGCGTTACACCACCACTTGTGTTTTAACTTTAGAGTGGATTAATGGCTTTAAATTAACCGATACGGAACGAATTAAAGCCGCGGGATTAGATCGAGATACCTTGATTGAAATTGGTGTTACCAGTGGTTTAAAACAATTATTAGAATTTGGTTTTTTTCATGCCGATCCGCACCCCGGAAATTTATTTGTCCTGCCCGATGGCCGCATGGCATTTATTGATTTTGGCATGATGGATCAGTTACAACAGAATACAAAAGAAACCTTGGTTGATTCCGTGGTGCATTTGATTAATAAAGACTATGATCAACTGGCACTTGACTTTGTGAAATTAGGATTTTTGTCTCCTGAAACTAATATTAAACCGATTATTCCTGCCTTGGAAATGGTCTTGGGGGATATAATTGGCACGAGTGTTAAGGATTTTAATTTTAAAACTATTACCGATAGTTTTTCAGAATTAATGTATGAATATCCCTTCCGAGTTCCCGCCCAATTTGCCTTAATTATTCGTTCTTTGGTGACTCAAGAAGGTATTGCTTTAAGTTTAAATCCCGATTTCAAAATTGTGGATGTTGCCTATCCTTATGTGGCCCGTCGATTATTAAATGGTGAAACCCCGGCCCTGCGACTTCGTTTAATTGAAGTATTGTTTAAAGATGGTAAATTACAATGGCAACGATTAGAAAATATGATTGCGATCGCCCGATCAGATCGGAATTTTGATCTGTTACCTACGGCTCAATTAGGATTAAAATATTTGATGTCTGATGAAGGAGATTTCCTCCGCCGTCAAATTATTTCGGCTTTAACCGAAGATGATCGTCTCCATACCACAGAAGTTCAACGGTTATGGACTTTAATTCAACCGGATTTAAAACCCAATCGTTTATTCGATGTGGCTTGGAGTGCGATTAGTCAGTTATCATTAATAGGTAATGGGTAATAATGAGTAATGGGTAATGGGTAATGGGTAATAGGTAATAGGTAATAGAAAGAGTTTACCTCCCCTGCTCTCCCTGCTCCCCTGCTTCCCCTGCTCCCCCTGCCTCCACTTCTCCCCTGCTCCCTTCTCTATGTATAATTCTGCTAATCCGCCTTTGGTTTTACTCCTTGGGGGTTTATTCATTGGAATCACCTGCTGTACTGCTTTTGTTGTGAATCTCAAGCAACTTTTAAAAGAATGGTCGAAAAATCGTTCTAGTCGTAATCTCGCCAATTTACGAGGCTTTCCCATACTGTTTCCCTTTCTGGGAATTGGGTTGGGAATTTGTATTTTTCTGGCTTCCTGTTTAGAAGTTTTTGCCTTTTCAGAATCCTTCGCCTATGGGTTTTCTATTCCCTTAACGGCGTTAATGGCCGGATTAGTTTGGTATCAATTAACTCGATTATTTAACCAACTAGAACAAAAAGGTTTAAGAGGGATAGATTTAGACGATTTAAGTTTAGGTAAAATCATCCCTCAACAGAATCCACCGAAGAATTAATTACAGATGACAAATTCAACAAACCTCTAATCTGAGGAATCTGTTTTAACCGACTAAACGGTTAATATCTTGATTGGAACCGACGACAACAATCATGGTTCCTTTGTAAAGTTTACGATTAGAAAGGGGATTAATTTCCATTTTATCCCCTTCGTTTTTAATCGCTAAAAGATTTAATCCATAACGGCGACGGAGTTCTAATTCAGCAATGGTTTTACCATCAAATTCATCGGGAACAATCATTTCTACAATACTATGTTCCGCATCAAGTTCAAACTGATCAAGTAAACGGGGACGAGTCAATTGTCGGGCTAATTGTTGCCCCATTTCCTGTTCAGGAAACACTACCATATCCGCGCCGACTTTATTTAATAATTTAGCATGGGTTTCCGAAGATGCTTTCGCAATTACATTGGCAACACCCCCTTCTTTTAAGTTTAAAGTGGTGGTAATACTTTCGGCTAAAAAACTACCCACAGCGACAATTACCGTATCAAATTCTAAAATTCCTGCTTCTCGAAGTGCAGAGGTTTCAGTCGAATCTAACAACAACGCATGGGAGGCTATTTGATCACTTAATGCCGAAGTCACTCGTTTTTCTTCTTTATCAACGGCGAGAACTTCATAACCGCTTTTGTGCAATGTTGAACAAACGGCACTTCCAAACCGACCTAATCCAATCACAGCAAATTGTTTTTTTTCAGTTCTGAGATTGCGTAAAAAATTCCAAGATGAAAAGTTCATATTATTTATTTTCAAAGAAATGTGTCAACCCACTAAAAGGTTTTGTTCGGGATAATCAATGGACGTCGGTTTGGGATCGCCTAAAATAGCCGACATTAATAAAATTACACCAACTCGTCCCACATACATTGTAGTAATAATAATCAATTGACTCAAGGGGGTTAAACTGGCTGTAATTCCGGTAGATAATCCCACCGTGGCAAAGGCAGAAACCACCTCGAACAAAATGGAGTCAAAATCAATATTAGGTTGGCTTAAAGAGATCAGAATCGCCGAGATACAGATCACCATAAACGAACCAAATAAAACCCCAATTGCCTTTAAAATTAACGGCAGTGGAATTTGACGTTTATAACAAATAACTTCTTCTCGCCCTTGTAAAGCCGAACGAGTAGAATTAGCTAAAATCCTAAGGGTTGTGGTTTTAATCCCTCCTCCTGTTCCCCCTGGACTGGCTCCAATAAACATTAAAATGATCGAGATAAATAACCCGGCAACGGTTAATTCTCCATTATTAATTGTATTAAATCCGGCCGTTCGGGTCGTCACCGATTGAAACCAAGCTGCCATAACTTGATCAGGAAAATTAAGGGGTGCTAAGGTTCCGGGGTTGTGATGTTCAGTGAAGAATAATAAAGCTGTTCCTAAGATTAATAGAAATATGGTTGTGGAAGTGACAACTCGGAAATGAACCGAAAAATCACGACGCAGGGGATATTTAGACAAGCGATTACCAATCCATAAATAAAGTTCTTGAATCACTTGATAGCCCATGCCTCCCCAAATAATTAGAAAAGTAATGATAAAATTTAATACGGGAGAGTTAACATAGCGAACAAAACTATCAGACAATAATCCAAATCCGGCATTATTAAAAGCATTTACACTATGAAAAAGGGCAAACCATAGTCCCTGACTCCATCCCAAATCAGGAACAAACACGAATAACAATAGAAAAATTCCGGTTATTTCAAATAGGGCGGTGGTTGCTACAATAGATTTTAATAAAGGAACGGCCCCTGCTATTCCTGAAGCATCTAAGGATTGTTGTAAGGCTAATTTATCCTTGAGGCGAAACTTTCGACCTAATAATAACAATAAAAAAGTGGTGACGGTCATATATCCTAATCCTCCCACCTGAACTAGCAATACAATGATAAACTGACCCCAAAATGAGTAAAATTTGCCCACATCCACAACGGATAATCCAGTCACACAAACCGCAGATGTTGATGTAAATAAGGCCGTTAGAGGATTACCCCAAGTTCGGGCACTCAAGGAGAACGGTAACATCAGTAAAATTGTTCCCAGGGCAATTACCGCCAGGAAACCTAAACCAATTGTTCGAGATACTGTCATGGGTAATGGGTAATGGGTTTTGGGTAATGGGTAATCGTAATGGGTAATGGGAATTTAGGGTTAATCTTTTAGTTGAAAACGGGCAATTTGCGATAAGTAGAATCATACTGTAGAGATGCTGCTCTAAGGGCGTCAGTAAAATTTTTTAATGATTCAGATGAACTCAACACTCTATCAACAAATTCAGCAATTCTATGATTCTTCTTCCGGTTTGTGGGAGGAAATTTGGGGCGAACATTTGCATCATGGATATTATGGGCCAGATGGAACTCTCAAAAAAGAACGACGTCAAGCTCAAATTGACTTAATTGAAGAATTTCTAAACTGGGGACTAACACCAACAAACCAAGAGGATTTACAAGGATGTCGAATACTTGACGTCGGCTGTGGAATTGGAGGAAGTTCGTTATATTTAGCGGACAAATTCCAGGCGGATGTTACTGGAATTACCCTGAGTCCTGTCCAAGCTAAAAGAGCCACAGAACGTGCCTTGGAAGCTCGGTTACAGCAAAAAACGAAGTTTTTGGTAGCCGATGCCTTAGAAATGCCTTTCGAGAGCAATAGCTTTGATCTGGTATGGTCTTTAGAAAGTGCCGAACACTTCCCGAATAAAATTCAGTTTTTGCGTGAAGCCTATCGAGTCTTGAAACCCGGTGGAACTTTCTTACTGGCCACTTGGTGTCATCGTCCCTTGGGGGGAAATGCTGGACAACTCACCGAGGAAGAACGTCGGCATTTAGCAGAAATATATCGGGTTTATGCCTTACCATATGTGATTGCTTTGCCTGAATATGAAGCGATCGCAACGGATCAAGGGTTTAAAAATATTCAAACGGCTGACTGGTCAAAGGCCGTTGCTCCCTTTTGGAATACGGTGATCGATTCCGCCTTTAACCTTAATGCCATCGTTGGCTTGCTATTGAGTGGCCCAACAACGATTCAAGCCGCCCTAGCCTTACCCCTGATGAGTCGAGGCTATGACACCGGACTGATTCGTTTTGGTTTATTAACAGGAACCAAATAGATAGACCGAGTGTGAATCAATCCCCATTAAAACCGATAAACCTGGCCATCAATTAATAGCCGGGTAATTCCTTTGGCTTGTAAATAGGGAGCCGCTTTTCTCAGAAGTCGGCCATCGGGAACTTTAAATACCCGTTGGTTGCGTCCAGAAAAACGACTAGCGATGCGGTGATTATCAAAAACAGGAAGGGTTTGTTCTAGGACTTCTTCCTCTGGAATCCTTCCCAACTCACTAAATGCCCTCAAGGGTTTAGCAATCAATTCCGAGAATCGGTCAATCACTAAATAGCAGGTTCTCGGGAGTACAGTTTCTGTTAAAGGCAAAATTTTAATGAGTACAGAACCTCCACTGGCCAGAGAATGGGAAAATAGACCCCGAGGCTCTGTATCATCATCTTCATCCCCCTCATCGTCTGCAAACTCGTCTCCATAGTCTTCACCATCATCATTATCGTCTCCTTCATTTGCTCGATCCCGATTGGTGTCTTCCCCATCTTCCTCGTGATCCTCATCTGGGTCATAGTCCCCAAAAACGCGACCCTTGACTTCGAGCCGATCAGGTGAGAACAGCCCCTCTAAGCCAGGAATTGATAACTGATAATTAGACGAAGAAATTTTTAGAGAATCTGGCTCTAGGGAATTAGAAGCATCGGACTTCAACACCTCCGAATCAAAAGTAGATGAGTGCTTACGCTTTCGAGGCAAAATTAGGGTAGATTCCCGACTGATAGGTTCGGGTGTTTGCGAGTCAACTTCCCTTTGAGATTCATCCCCATCAACTACATCTTCCGAGGAACGTTTCCCCGCACGATGAAGACGCTGTTTCTGGGTCGTCAGAATATCATAGACATCTTTAGGAACAGCACTTTGCAAGACTCGTCTCACCGTTGAGCTACTGACTCCATAGCGTTCTGCTAGAGTAATAGTTGTTTCCTCTGGCACGTCCTGATAGAGCCTAATAATTTCCTGTTTTTCTGATTGGGAAAGTTTCGTGGATGTCATTGAGTTGGGAGTCACTTGATATCGAAGGATTAAGGTTCACATAAAGCCAAGGGATTTCCTACCCGGCTTGGTGTGATTGACACACCGGAGAAGGATTGAACGAGAGTTCTATGAATCCTCATGTTAAGATCGAAACCTCAACTATTCCACCAATTAACCTTTAGCCGTGCGTCGGCTCCGGCGACTTTGACGAGAACGGGTTGAGATGTCATACTCCAAAATCGCTCCAACGGCAAATAAAACCCCCGTGAATACAAAGAAGACTTCTAACAAACCGCCACTTTCATAGTCCCCTGACCCTCTGGAGTCAGCCCATTTGAAATACATATCAGCAATATAGAGGGAGAAAATGGCAAAGGCAATCATCCGCCAGGACTGGGAAAACCGCCCTCCCCAAAAGGCTAAAATCAAGGCCGTTGCTAAAATCAACAGGAAAACATCCCCGATGATGTAGAACAAATTGAACCCAAAAGCCAGGGGTTCTAGTTTACTATCAATTGCCTCTACCCATAGAGGGGCAGAAGAAGTCTCCTGATCTGATTCTGTTTCGGGGGAAGTTTGGGCTGAAGATTTTTCAATTTTAGGCCCGGAAATCGCCGGAGCCTTCGCAGTAGGAGTAGCAACCGATTGTTCAATAGCCACAGGTTCGGGAGAACCGAGTAATCCAAATAAGTTAGGACTGGCAACCCACATTCCAAATGTAGTTCCCACCAGGGCTACCCCGAATAAAATTAACCACTGATTAATATCTAAATCCAATCGTTTAGAGACGACGGCTAGAATCATTCCCGCGGCTAGAAAAAGATAGCTGAGAACGTAAAAACCATCGGCAATGGAAACCGCCGGATCTAAATGCCAAGCCAGTTCCCACACTCCAAACAGGACACCCCCGACAAAGTAGAAAAATACCCCTAACCCAATACAGAGCCAAACATTACGACCGCTTACCATCTGGGGACTTTGCCAGTTTCGATAACAGACAAAGGAGGCGGCTAGAAATGCCCCCAATTCAAAAAAATAGGTTCCGATGGAGTACCACAGGGGTAACTCCTCTCCTTGTACCGTTACACTAAACAGCAGAAAAAATAACAAGGCAAGAACAGCCCACACAATCCCGGCAATTACCATACCCTGTGATGAAAACAAGGTGGCAAATAAGGAGGACTTTTCTTGTGAAGTGCTACCCATAGGATTAAAATACCTAGCAATTTAAAGAATCAAGACCAAGTTTAGAGGCTAATCGTTGTTAACTTCAGCATTCAAACAATTGTCTTTAATCTAGCGTCCCATATTTAGGTCAGAACAGCTAGTCTATATTTGGGTTAACTCATCACCCATTGCTTGCTCAAAGATGACTGATGCAGCCAATTGACAAACTGCTCGCGATCATCATCAGCCATATCCTCTAGCACTTCTTCTATTCCCTCTGCAAAACTGGTATTGCCAAAATAGTTTTTTCCCAGTTCATAAAGTTCTTGCAGCAAGGTGCTGAGGTGATTTTCTTGCCAAGAGGGAATTTTGAAGCTCTCCAGGGGGTTGACAGTCAGTAGAATTTCTATAGCCTTGGAATCATCAGTTTGGGGAAACTTGAACTTTTGAAAAATTTTGGTCAAATCTTTTTGAAAGGAAACCGCTTGTTTTGATCCTAGCAAGTCTTCAATATCAAAGTAAACCGCTTGCAATAACAGCAAGCAGGCTTGAGTCAGAATCGGCAATTTGCTGTCTGTTGGGCTGTGACCCTCCTTCAAAAGCTGGTCTAAACGGACTTTCCCCCAGACACTATATCGGTCTGGTTCTTCTAATAGAACACAAGCCTTTCCTTTATTATCAGTGAGATCCCGCCATAAAGCCCTGGCATCATCTGCTTGTTTGGCTTCAAACGTTTTCATCAGGCGAAATGTCTGTCCCTGATAATTCAAAACAGGAATCTGCTGCTCCCGGTTAGGGTGTTGAACCATGGTTATTTCAACATCCGTTCGTTTTAATATAAACATGACACTTCTGCACCTATTCCTGTCATGGCACCCGGCTTTGACTCTCTCGGTAAATTCGCTGTGCGCTGATTCACTGAGATTTTTAAGACTCCAAACCTGGATTCTTAAAGGCGTAGTTAAGGCACCCCTGGCAATTTCACCCCGATCCAATCTCAATGTTATTTATGGTACGGTCATGAATAACACTTGTTGCACCCTTACAGTCTGCATTAATATTAATCTGGGTTGCAGTTCTGTTTAAAACACCACTGATCATAACATAGGCACTAACAAGACGGAAATAAAAGAGCATCGGGATTAATAATCCTGCACTGGGCTTAACTAGGGGCAGTCTTGATCAGAAATTTTTCCCTCTGGCTTTTTTCAGGGACTTGAGGAAAAGTCTTTTGAAACTATGTTAAAAATTGACAAGGAATAAGATAAAATGATTCTGGATTGGGTGTGTAACTCAGGTGGATAGAGTAGCGACCTTCTAAGTCGTCTGTCGGGGGTTCGAATCCCTCCACACCCGTTAAATTTCAAGGCCTCCAGAAAAAGCCGAAGTGAAGAAAAAGAATCCCAAGTGTTTTTCTTGACCAGGTGGAAATCAACATCTACCCCAAATTCCCAGGGTTCGCTAAATTATAAGGAGGTAGTGTTGATTATAAAAGGACAATATGACCAGTACCAGTAATTTTCGTCAAGCTGTACGAGAGGCTAAAAATGAGGCTATTGTTGGCCCAAATGTGATTGCTAACGCTTTACCCTATGTGGGTGGAGGGTTAATTCTTACAGCCCTGGGCACCTTTGGGGGTCTGAATGTTGCTGCGGCTAACCCTGGATTATTTATGACGACCTTCTGGGTCGCCTTTATTGCCCAAATCGCTCTGTTTTTTGTGGCTTCGGGTATCGCCAACAATGGTAACAATAAAGCGGCTTTACCCCTATTAGCCACCTACAGCCTACTCACAGGCTATACTCTCACAGGTCTGGTAGCCCTGGCTTTGGGCACAAGTGGTGTTGGGATGGCTGGAATTGGGGTGGCGGCTTTAGGATGTGGAGTCACCTTTATCGGGGCGCGTTCGATTGGGTCTAACCTTTCAGAATCCGATGGTATGGCCCTGAGCAAAACCATCCGTCTAGGAATTATTTCCCTATTCGTGGTGATTTTAGCCCAATTTGTCCTCGGTTTCTTTGGAATCATTGCCCCTTCTTGGTTGGAAATTGGGATTTCTGGCTTGGGAGTTCTATTATTTGTGGGGGCGGCTGTTGTTGACTTCTATTTGCTTCCCCGGGCTTACACCGACAAACAGTATTTGTCCGCCGCATTGTCGATGTATCTAACTTACATCAACCTATTTATCTTCATTCTACGCTTGCTGATTGCCTTTAATCGGGATTAAGCTTGGCCAGAATCGGAAGATCCGAGAATACCGCAACACAGAGGAAAATCTGAGTTTGCTCCATCAGTCTATGTCCTAACCGTTAGGAGCGACTGCGATAAATTAAGGGAGTGGGTGACAACTCGCTCCTTTTTATTGGGGTTTTTCTACATAATTTCTCGGAGATACGATTCATTTTGACAGGGTGAATCTGAATGAAATTACCTACACTGTTATGTCTAAGTGTGATGCTCTGTGATCCATAAAAGTCTCCTTAATTGTCTAATATTTGCTGGTTACATCTCTATTTTCCCACGCTTACTGATTAGATCATATGCCCAATAGTCGTCTGTTTTGTCGCGATCGCCTGCCCAGTAGTCGTCTGTTTTATCGCGATCGCACTCCATCGAACTCACGTTTTTTAATCTCCAAAAATCTAAAAAAATCCGCGCCATCTGTGTAATCCCCTTAATCCGTGTTCAAATAGTGGGATTAATATAAATTCTGAACACGGATTTAACGGATTACGCTGATTTCACTGATTTTAATCTTTTTTAATCTCCAAAAATCTAAAAAAAAGCGATTTTTAACTGGGGAATTGCACCAAACGAAAGCAAATCTGGCTGATACTAAACCCAACAACTCAGGATCTAAGGCAATATCTTCATCATAGGGCGTATTTTATTCCAGAGTGAATTTATAAGATTTGAAAATACCATTCAAACCATTATGGTAAACCTTGTTAACTTCAATCTTCTTAGCCTTACCCTTAGCTACATTCTCCTCTGTCTCAATCCCATAAAACAGAAAATTAGGCACACGCATCACCGCATCTTCAATACTTTCCTTGGCATTATCTTCATCCAAATCATCAAAAATACCACCATTCAAATATGGAATTTCTGTAAACCATTCAATCTGAAAATCAGAATGTAAATACTTAGTCCATTTAAAATCTTTGAGTGCCTTTTTACCCTTTTGATTCAACGAATTGAAAAAGATATTTTGCAAAACCCCGCGATAATAGCTATTTGACTCTAAAAAGTTCTCATCCTCAAAATCTTTAACCAAAGGATAAACCCGACCTTCCCAGTCTCTAAGCTCCAAAATTTCAGGCTTAATTAGTCCTTTCTCCTTGATAAACCAGCAAAACATGGTTCTCGCCAGCAACCGCACCAAAAAGTTTTTGATGTTTTCCTTTTCTGGCACATAGTCAGGTCTAAAAGGAAGCTTTATATGCTGTGAGGCATAGTAAAACCAATCTTGTAAATCTCCATAAAACTGATCATTTAAAACTTGTAATGAAAATACTGTTTGCCAATAGTCATACAACTTTTTAAAAGTATTGATCTTACTCGCATCAATCTTTAAACCCTTAAAATTCTTATCGCCAAAAATAATTTTTTCATGCGTCGCGTGAATATTGCTAATACTCACATCCCTTAACAGTGTTACCTTCCCCGCCTTTTCCCCTTCCTGATTCCGCTTATACTTCGATCTCTCGGTATTCGCAAACGCCAGATATTTGTTATCAGCATCAGCATACTTAAACACTACTACGACAGGCGTATAGCAAAACTCCCGATTAAAAGCCCGTGATATTTCTGCTAACTGCGATCGCCTTGGCAATAAACCACCCTCGCGCCTATTTAATGTCACCCCAAACATGACAACCCCATCATAATCCTGCTCAATTTTCTGTACTGCATCCAGAGTTTTCTCTTGTCTACCCCGAAACGCCCCATCATCAACTATCCCCAAAAAATAAACATCATCAATCAGTCGAAAAGATTCCCGATCTTTATAACTATTTTTCAGAATTTCCCTAGCAGGAATTGGCGCATCTGTTAGAGCATTTATCGGTACTTGCAACTCCGCAAAAAAAGCCCGTAAAGCAGGCAAAAAGTCTAATTCATTTTGATTGTTCAAAATTAAGTTACCCGACTTATTAATATAAATTAAATCAAAAACTTGATATTGATGATCGAAATTTTTGATACCCAATTTTGTTTCATACCCATGAACATTACCCTGCACCATTAACTTAAATTGATTTCTAGCATCATTCAGAGAGTTATTGATCGGAGTTGCTGATATTAACAAAACTTTGATATCTTGATTTTTCTGCAAAATCTGCTCAATTAAAAATTTATAGCGCTGGGATTTATCATTCCTGAGATTATGACTTTCATCAATCACAATTAGCTTAGGTTTATCGTCACAAAATAATTTATCAGCGCGATCATTATAGGAATTTAGGCGATCGCTATTCATATCCGTATGAAAGCGAATAAAAAACTTGAGTTTGTCACTTTCAAATTTAGATTCCTGATCTTCCTTATAGCGTCTCCAGTTACTTTCTAATTTTTTAGGACAAAGCAATATAACTTCCCTTCCCTGCATCTGGAAAAACTTGATCACCGTCAAAGCACTCCAAGTTTTACCCAAACCCACAGCATCCGCTAAAATTGCCCCATCATATTTCTGAAGCATCCGAATTAAACTAAGAGCACCTTTTTTTTGAAAGTCATACAGGGAGTGAAAAATAGCGGTATTTTTTAACCGACCTATTTGACGATTAAACTCTGGATCATTCTCGATTTCCAGAATTTGATTACCAAATAACTCAAATAAAATTTTGTAGTAAATATCTCTGGGCGTATATTCAATAAATATCTTTTCAATTTCTGCAATTAAATATTGCTTGAAATTAACTTTTTTCCTCGAACCATCTTTAAAAATAAGAGTTTTTTCTTGACGTGCTTGTGGTTTTTTCCAAAGTTCTGCAAACCATTCGACTAGCTCTTTATATTGGCTATTATTACCAGTTTCAGCAATATTTAATTCTAAATTGTTTGTATGTTTTAAGCCAATTCCTGCTTCAGTTAGGTTGGAGCTACCCGAAAAATGTCTACAGTACCTTCTTCCGTATATTTTACAATCCACTCATAAACTTTCAGATTGCTATTTTCATTGTCTAGTATCATTAGCCTGTCTTTATAAAACTTGATTTGGGCTTGATTTTTGTTTAAGTCCCACTAGGACTTCTTGCATCAGTAGGCGATCATCTTCATCATCCTCCGCCACTAAAATTGTTTCAGGGTGTTTAAATCAGTTTCTCGGCAAAAAAAATCAGATACATCCGGTGCATTGGCCTAGCCTGCCGTAAGGTATAGCGACTGGATTTCTAAACACTCATATTTATTCTGATGACGATCAAAAAAGAAGGGATTTATTTAGTCGGAGAAGATACAGCCGACAATGTTGCACTCGAAGCCGGACAACTTCAGGGTATGTCTGGTTTGGTAACTCGCCAAGGTAATGATAGCGTGAGCGGTTCTTCTGATGCTGAAGTTGTTTACGCTGGGAAAGGAAATGATTCAATTGATGGTGGCGGTGGTGATGATTCCCTTTTCGGAAACCAAGATCAAGACACTCTTATAGGAGGAAATGGCAATGATTTAATTGTCGGTGGTAGAGGCAATGATTTAATTGTCGGTGGTAGAGGCAATGATATTTTGTACGGCAATCGCGGTATCAATACCCTAACAGGTGGCGATGGCTCCGACACATTTTTCCTGATGCTAGATGATCAGAGTATTGATTATATTACCGATTATCAAATTGGAAGCGATCGGATTACCAGCAAGAACGGCATTTTGAATTTTGATAACTACACTTTGACTGCGGGTACAGGCGCTGATGGTACTGGTAGTGACGATACGCTGATCATAGACAAACTTACTAATCGTGCGATCGCAGTCTTGTTGAATGTTCCTCGCAGCAGTTTTCCTCCGGCTCCAACTCCAACTGTTCAACCAACACCGGAACCAGCACCCGATCCAACTGTTCAACCAACACCGGAACCAACACCCGATCCAACTGTTCAACCAACACCGGAACCAGCGCCAACTCCTGAGCCAACGATAATACCAGCAAGCAGCTTGCAATTTAGTGCGGCTACCTACAGCGTCAACGAAGATGGCACACCAGTCACATTGGTGACTGTCACCCGCACAGGCAGCAGTGATGGAGCGGTTAGTGCTGTTGTTAGCCTCTCTGACGGTACAGCTAAATTTGGATCTGGCGACTACGGCACCACTCCCACAGCCGTTAATTTTGCTGCGGGAGACACCACGCCCAAAACGATTCAGGTTCCCATCCTCGATGACACTGCCTATGATCCCGGTGAAACCCTGACGATGACCTTAAAAAACCCTACTGGTGGGGCAACTGTAGGAACCCAGAGGAACGCAACTTTGGCTATAGTCGATAATGATACGCAACCGGAATGGCTGTCTACTATTAATTTCCATCGCACCGCAGCCAACCTGCCCCCCGTCCGAGAAAACCCGATTGCGGGAGCGGGTGCTGTCGCACACTCCAAATATCTGGTTAAAAATAACGGGGGTGGGCATTACGAAGATCCAGGGAACCAGTGGTACACCCCTGAAGGCGCGAAAGCTGGTATGTCCGGCAATGTAGCGTGGGGTGGTGGTCTCAACACTACTGATGTAGACGATATCGAGGTGTGGCTGAGGGCGCCTTTCCACGCAGCGGGAATTCTCAATCAGTACGTGACCGAAGTCGGCTATGGTGCTTATCGGGAAGCAGGCGGCCAGATTACTACTGGTGCCACGCTTGTGCTTCAACGTGAATACAGCAGCATCCCCTCATCAGTGCAGTTTCCCATTATCTGGCCAGGCGACGGTCAAACCATTCCAGCTTCCATACGCGATTATGGAGGAGGAGAGTGGCCCGATCCGCTAACAAGCACAGGTACCCCCCCGTACACTGCCCCTACGGGTTTGCCATTGCTCTTGCAGTTGGGGAATGGAGACGTTACTCCTAATGTTACTGCTCACTCATTCTCGCAGGGCGGCACACAACTTGCTCACGCGGTGTTTGATGAAACTAATTACATCAATCCCAAGAATGGGGTTCTCGAAGCTTACGGGCCAGGGTCTGGATTCAACAACGATCAAGAGGTAGGACGCTCTAGTCTCGACTCAAATGACATGGTATTATTGGTTCCGCGCGATCCCCTGCTGCCTGGGGAAACTTATACTGCCTCCATTACAGCCAACGGTCAAACCTACACATGGTCGTTTACTGTCGGCCCCAAAGCACCGATTGTCGGGACTGCTGGGAATGACAACCTCTTAGGGAACGAACTGGGTGACACTATTAGCGGTTTAGCTGGCAACGACACGCTGAGCGGAGGGGGTGGCGATGATTCCCTTGACGCTGGTGATGGGAATAATTACCTATGGGGTGATGTCGGCAATGATACACTGCTGGGCGGTGCTGGCAACGACTACCTTGATGGAGGAGATGGGGATGACTTCCTAAATGGAGGTAATGGGAATGATAATCTATTCGGTGGTGCAGGCAAAGATACCTTCATCTTTGGTGCGTCAAGTGGTCAAAATAGCGTGAATCAATTTGTTGTTGCTGATGATAAGATTCAGGTCGCTGCTGGTCTTGGTTTTAGCAATGGAGTCGCTGTTTTAGCCGCAATTACTAACCAACTTCCTGTTACTGGTGGAGGCCTGTTGTCTGAAATCACCCTCAGCCCAGGAAATAAAATTAGTATCTTCCACGATGTTGCCTTGACAGCAGCAAACTTTGCCATTATCTGAATCTGGTCATCAGATAGGTTGATGATTTCGGCGATCGCCTCTGTATTTCTCAGAGCGATCGCGCTTTTTTCAACAACAAATTGCCGGGGCGGGTTTAGGGAGATAATTGCTGATAATTAAAGATGGTCTCGGAACCCGCCCCTACGGTTGAATTGTTCATCATTGTCAAAACTCGCCCCTATTAAATGCGATCGCCTGAGAACAGGTTTAGGAATCACTGCAATTCTAGGGCGGTGAGGATCTTAATTCATCCCCCACAATCACATTAAGTTGGGCTCCTACTAGCATAATTAAGGAACTAATTTGTAACCAGAGTAATAAAACTACAAACGCGCCAATTGTGCCGTAGGTAATATTAAATTTGCCAAAATAGTAAACATATAAACGAAATAAATTAGATACTAAAGCCCAAAATACAGCGGCTAAAATTGCTCCTGGCATTAGAGGAGTTCCAGGTTTTCTATAATTAGGAGCATAACGATAAATAAAAGCATAGTTAGTAGAAACAATTCCCAAGGTAATCGGCCATCGTAGTTTTTGCCAGGTTTCTAATAGGGTTGATTGTAATAAACAATTCTGTACTGGCGGTTGAATCATGCAAATGGCTAAATCTTCTAAGGCACAGTTTCCGATGGTTTCAATCATACAACTTTGACGGGCAATTCCTTCAACAATCATGTCACTCACTAATACTAATGCAGTGGCTAAAATTAATAATAATAGAGTTCCTAATGCTAAAGATAAGGCAATTAATTTATTTTTCCAAAAGGGTCTAATATGGGTCTTTTCTACCCCATGAATATGATTTAATGCGGTCATCGCTGCACCAATTACACCGGAAAAAACCCACAAAGAGGCAATAAAACTCACCGAAAGTAAACCCGAACTCGGTGTTAAAGATAAATGATAAATTCCAGTTCCTATTAAATTCTGGACATCTTCTGGGACAATTTGACTGAGTAAAGTTGCCATTTGATAGAGTTCCGTTTGCAATAATTCAAAGGAACTTAGGGCAATTAATAGGGCTAATACCGCCGGAAATAATGCTAAGGTAGCATGATAAGCCATTTCCGCAGCAAAACCCGGTAGACGCTGTTCTATAGTCGCCTGAATCAGTTTTTTAAAGGTTCTGGGATTCAAATATAGAAAAAAACGGCAGAAACGAATCATCCGTCGCCTACTTCTTTTAATCTGTTTAATTATGATAGGAAACAGGACAATTAATTGCTCCGCGACGAGATCAGCACCGCGCTGAATCAGTTTAACTAAATGGGTGTGAATAGCACAAGGTCGCCACTTAAACGATTTCAGATTTCGCCAGAACATCAAAAAGCTGGCTATGCTCATAAATATTGGGGATGGATACGGTATTCCTAATTTACTCGACTTGGGAAAGATTTTGTCAAAAAAAGGGAACAGGCTGCGTCGTGAGCTTGTCGAATGAGAACAGGGAACAGGGAACAGAAATAATACTTCTGGCTGTTTCATATTAGTTGTAAAATATTACAACCTATTTGGGATTGCTATCGTTGTTCATAAGATCAAATATGAAAGACACTCTTTTACACACTAAACCTGAATATTCTCCCTTTTCTCGATATTGGTTATTTGATCCCAAGGTAACTTTTCTGAATCATGGTGCTTTTGGTGCTTGTCCAATTCCTGTGTTAGATTCTCAATATCAATTTCGACAACAACTTGAACAACAATCTTGTCATTTTTTTGTCAGAGAATATGAAATTTTACTCGATAATGCTAGAGTTGAATTAGCTAATTTTGTGGGTGCAAATCCAGAGGAATTAGTATTTGTTCCCAATGCGACAACCGGGGTAAATACGGTTTTGCGATCGCTAATTTTCTCAGAACAAGATGAATTACTTACAACTAATCACGAATATAATGCTTGTCGGAATGTATTAGATTTTGTTGCTAGTCGCACGGGGGCTAAAATCATTATAGCAGATATTCCTTTTCCGGTCGCTTCATCTGAAGAAATTATTGATGCGATTATGGCAAAAGTCTCTCCTCGAACAAAATTAGTTTTAATCGATCATATTACCAGCCAAACCGGGTTAATTTTTCCAATTCAAGAGATTATTAAAAAGTTAACTCATTTAGGAATAGATACTTTGGTTGATGGTGCCCACGCACCCGGAATGTTAGAGCTAAACTTACAAGCAATTGGAGCAACTTACTATACAGGAAATTGTCATAAATGGTTATCTGCACCCAAGGGAGCCGCATTTTTATCGGTACAAAGGGATAGACAATCATTAATTCGTCCGCTTACAATTAGTCATGGAGCTAATTCTACCCGAAGCGATCGCTCTCGATTTTTATTAGAATTTGACTGGACAGGAACCCCCGACCCCAGTGCTTATTTATGTATTCCTGAAGCAATTAAATTCATGGGTTCTCTGTTACCCGGAGGCTGGTCAGAATTAATCAAAACTAATCATAATTTAGTGGTAAATGCTCGAAAATTATTATCTAAAAAAATAGGAATAAATTTATACTGTCCTGATGATATGATCGGTTCAATGGCAGTTTTACCTTTAGGGAAAAAATGGCAAAATTATGATAATTTGAATCAAAAACTTTGGGAAGAATATCAAATTGAAGTTCCGATTATGCCTTGGGAAGATCAAACTAAGTCCTTGATGAGAATTTCGGCTCAAATTTATAATCATTTATCTCAATATGAATATTTAGCAGAAATTTTGTTGGGGTTATAAGGGTATGCAATGAAAAGTAATAAACTATTCTCCAAAACGATATCCTTTACCATAAACCGTATGAATTAGGGGAATTTCCCCTGTAGTTTCGATTTTTCTTCTTAACAGGCGAATTTGTGCTGCTAATACATTGCTGCTCGGTTGTTCACCCTCTCCCCAGAGATATTGATGAATTTGATCATGGGTTAATAACTGTCCTGGTGAACGCATCAAATAAGCTAAAAGTTGACTTTCTTTTTCTGATAAATCAATCATGCGTTCACCTCGATAGGCGAGTTGATTATCGAGGTCTAATTCTAAGTCTAATACTTGCAAATGGTTAGAATTAATGGTAGATTCTATAACTTGATAACGACGCAGTAAGGCGCGGACTCTAGCTAATAATTCGCGTAATTCAAAGGGTTTCATTAAATAGTCATCTGCACCAGCATCTAACCCTTGAACTCGGTCATCTAGGGTGTCTTTTGCGGTTAAAAATAGAATCGGTGTTTGGTCAGAATGCGATCGCAATTCCTGACAAATTTCTAAACCGGATTTTTGCGGTAACATCCAATCTAAAATTAATAAATCATAATGATTTTGACGGGCTAAATCACAGCCAAAACAGCCATCCGTTGCAATATCAACTGTATACCCTTCCCTGGTTAATACCCGGCTTAAAGGATCTGTTAATTCGATTTCATCATCAACCAATAAAATTCGCATAAAATCGATCACCTCAGATACTGTCCAGTTTTGTGTGGGTCTGTCATCGGCATCAATCAAAAAGGAATTTCCCAAGGTATCAACACAAGCTGCTAAATTGTCGGCAGTACCTAAATCAATAGACACCGATGGTTCAAATGCTAAATCAAATTTTCCCGTTAATAATTTACCTGTCTTAAAAAACGTCTGACGGGCAAAATAAATCCCTGTATTGTACAATTTACCCGATTGTTGACAAAGATATTCTATCAACGCACGGGTTTCTGGATCTGGAGACAACAAGATTTGCTGCACTCCCATTGTTTTACTTGCTTTAGTCATTGACTCGACTATCACGACCATGTTGGTTTCTTTATGATACCATTACTAAATATTTCTAGGGGAATAAATTCCCCTGGATCGTGTTTCCTCTGGTGGTCTGAAGACACTGAGTTTCCACACTCCCATCCTTTTTTTATGATTTGTGCTAAGTAGTTGCACAAAATAAATTACCTAGTTGAGAGAGGGAACAGCCCCCCCAAACCCCCCGTGCACGCAGGGCTAGGGGGAGGGAACAGTGGGGAAATCACTTCACCGTCTGGGTTCTAAGATACGTCTGGTGTCCTAACTGCCTTGGCGGTTGCTATAAAACTAAAATTAGACTTAAGTATAGATTTGGTTGTCAATTTTATTGATACAATTAATAAAAACGTAACCTGCCCTGGTCAATCTATTAAGCTGCAAGCAATGGGGTCTGACGATGAAAGTACGACTAAAAAAACAGAATCGCCATGAAGTAGAATCTGTCAATCAAACCGGAATTCAAGCGAAATACCTGACAGATATTCGCCCAATGGACAACGCCCTCGCAGCGCCACAGAAACACCAAACCGAAGATATAAACCATCAGCAAATACAGAAAAAACCGGGTTTTA
>Ga0209229_10000100_pt1 | contig 30997 bp, 26 predicted proteins | sample SanBayMetagenome_FD_187466 | JGI IMG/M metagenome (GOLD analysis project Ga0209229, IMG submission 187466) | Freshwater and sediment microbial communities from dead zone in Sandusky Bay, Ohio, USA (SPAdes) (version 2) | ecosystem: Environmental > Aquatic > Freshwater > Lentic > Sediment... | reverse complement strand
CTCCGAACTGTACATTTGATGGAGACCGTAAATTGCCGTAGGCAATTTTTAATATTACGGCAAAAAACGGGGCCACCGTAATCCGGAAAACGGCAATTTTTACGGAAAACGGCAATTTTTACGGAAAACGGCAATGAAAGGAATGTAAATGCAAGTGCACATGCAAATGCAATCGCAAATGCAACAGTTGTCAATATTCATTATTCATGGAAGTAACAATTAAAAAAGTTGAAGAAAATGCAATCTTACCTTCAATGGGAACTGTGCACTCTGCTGGTATGGATCTATATTCACTTAATGATTACACTGTACTTGCTTTTGGCGCTGTTCAAGTTCGTACTGGGATCGCTGTTGGGTGGTCAGATCCGTTAGCTTATTTACAACTTCATTCCAGATCTGGTTTATTTCTGAAACATGGTGTTTCTTGTCAAGGAGGAGTCATTGACTACGATTACCTACAGGAAATAATTGTTTTATTACAAAATCATTCTCCAATAGATTACCATATATCTCGTGGAGACAGAATTTGTCAAGGAGTTTTCCTTTTACAACCATGTATTAGTCGCTATTGTGTAGCTGAAGATTTTCTTTCAAGTGGCAAAACCTATTTTCCAACTATTATGAATGTCAACAGAGAGGGAGGATTAGGTAGCACAGGCAAATAAATATTTGCATTCATGAAAATATCTAAATAAAATCATTTTATGGAAATTATAAAGTACAAACTTTTCTTTGTAAAAGAAATTGAATTTCTTGTCTCCGTTTCACCCGACAAAGTAACTGTCAGCTGCAGTCACGGCACGATTCATAAATCAGAGTTATTTACCGATTTATCTTACGCTAGATGTTTTGAAAATCTTGTTCTGTTTTCTTTGACTAGCATGAATTTAGCTAGTAAAAGACCAATTCCTATTCAAATAAAAACATCTTTTAAGGGATTAATTTCAATCCTTCGTCAGTGTGATCAAATTGGATATAGCAATCTTTCTAGAGATCTGCAAGCTTCTCTTCTTATGCAATTGCATACTACCATTAATGAGTGGTTAATGTATGTTCAATTCATCACAGCTTTAGAAATAGATTATGTATGTGAAAGTACAATTGCATTTTTATGTATTTTCAACAGTCTTCAACATCATTTTTTTGATAAATAATTATGATTCTTTTTATTTCTAGCCCTAGAATAATACGTGATCATTGTCTTTTACCATTATTTGATGAGTTGCAAATTGTTTTAAATAAACACTCTGTCGATGAAGTTATTCTACTAGATCAAACGCCGTCTAAAATTAAAGAATTTATCTTTGGTTTATGTGATGGATTGACTTTTGATTATTTCGTCAATATAAAAATGATGAATGATTTCTTAAAAAATCACGTTCAACAAATGCGACTTGCTGATATTGTTTTTATCATAGAAGATCCTGGCATTCTAAACTCACTACGCAGAAAATTTTGGTGTTGTAAATTTAAAAAACCTTGTAAAGTATTTTCAGTTCGAAACTGTTCAGTCTGCAATCGTTTTGAACGCGAAAATATTTCTGGAGTCCATCATGCAAGATTTGAATGTGAAGAAGAATCAGAAACTGAAAGTGTCCAATCCGATTGATTTTCCTAAATCGCCAAATAATTCTAGTAATAAACCTCGTGATGTAACTAACTATATTGCTGCCGCAAAGAAAAATAAATGGATTAAACATGTAAAAAAATGCAGCAAAGTTCATAAGGTAGATTATAAAACCGCGTTAGCACTAGCCACAAAAAAATACCATAATAAAAAAAAGTGATTTAAGTTATTTAAGGTAATTGAAGAGCTATTTTTGATTAGTTATATATTTTGAAGAGGAATTTTATAAGTAGTTCCATTGATTTGAATAACTAAATGTTGACCACTGCTTCCACCACTGCTAGCTGACAAAAGACCTGTTCCTCCCGTTAACAGTAACGCCCCTCCTACACCTGAGTTTAATGTTGTACTTACCCTCAAATCTAAATTTCCCGAGGTATTTTGTACTACTGGAGTATTTAAAGTGGCAAAATTACCATTAGACGCTGAAAATGTATCTGTAGATGGATTATAAGTTAACGCTGTATCAGTTCTCATTGGTGTATTTCCTGATGGTGAAAATGCAAAAACTGGATAATAAGTACCAGCTGTAGTATTCGTCGCGAGTACATTAACGTTTGTCGCATTAGAAGCAATCCCTGAAAAATTCGTACAAGTCAATGTACTTGTTGATGCGTTGTATGTTAATGGTCCAGTAACATCGTCTATGAAAACTGGTTTTGCCCCCGATGTGGAAGTCTTAACAAAAGGAATGTAATAGGTACCAGATGTATTGTCAGATGTAACAAATATTTGTGACGCAGACCCCAACAATGTGCCAGCAAATAGTGATGATGATAAAGTTCCAGTGTCAGGAGTGTAGGTTAAAGTGGTAGATGAATTATCAATTAATAATGATTTAAATCCCGTAGAGTTTACAAACGTCGGATAACAGACAGAAGATATGTTTGCTGAAGTTATCTGAGCTTGTGCTGCGTTGGAAGCTACTCCTGACAAATTTCCAATAAAATTTCCAGATATATTTCCGGTATCAAAATCTATATAACAATCATTAGCAGCAAAAATTAATTTCCCAAAATTATCAATGTACGCCCTCATTTGATTATTTCCGGTATAAAATATGATAGAATTCAATCCCTTGGCTTCTAATTGTAAATCATTAGAATTTGTCCCACAGATGTTAATTACATCAAGTAATTTTTTACCTGTTAATGACAGATCTGACAATGAAATTATTTTTCCAGAACTAGAATCCAGAGTCAATCCATCGGTAACATTTGAAATTTGAATGCTTGCAGTTTCACCGTTATTATTTCTCAAAGCTACCAAATTTGCTTCAACTTGAGTTTGTGCAGGAGTGATAAAACTTTCTAAATAAATCGACGAATCATTTACGGAGACCGCGAAGTTTGAAGATGTAAATTCAGCAGTATTCAATTTAGCTTTCTTTAATGGAGGTTCAATAATATCAGGAATAATAGAATTTAATTCGGTACTTGCTTCTAAAATTTTATCACGCAAAACGTTACTAAATCCACGACTTTGTACAACCGGTAATCCGTTTTCATCAAAATCGTTCATAAACGTCACATTTTGCAACAAAACGTTTGGCGTTGTTATTTTTTCATTTACTGAAAATGTTTTTTCTACAATAAAATTGTCGGAATTGATGGAAGTGATCCCATTCAATGAGTCGCGTGATATCCCCAAAACACGGTCTGTCAAATTCGTATTACTAGAGTTTTGAACAGACTGATCCGCGAATTGGATAGAGCCCAAAACGTGTAAATTGCCAACAATGAATGGATTATTAAGCGACATTTTATGATAACTTAACTGTTTAAACAAGGCAATCTTTACATACCTCTTTTTCCTCTTCTGAAGTCTCCATGTTCATTTTGTATTCTTGTTTTTCTTCCTCTGAAAAAACAAGACTCCGTTTTGCAAATTCAAAAACCGCATACTCATGTAAAAGTTTTATGCAACTTTTTTCTTTTAAAGAAATCCACTTACAAATAAAAGTTACTTCATCTGGAATCTCTTCATATTTAACTTCAGGAATTTGAATTGCTACAATTGCTTTGCTAGTCACAAAAAGAACATGAAATTTTTTATCTACTGATTGCTTTCTGGGTCCGTTGTTAATGAAGTAGGTTTCATCGTGTCTGGCATCAAAAACTTTATATAATTCTTCTGCGGAATATCCTAAATTAGGGTATAAGACATCTCCAAAATACAAATGAAAATCCGTAAATGGGAGCTGTTTTCGGGTCTTCCAAATATCAGACTCTTCAACACTCCAGATTATGTATTTGCAAGGAAGACTTGGATCAGGAGGCAATATTTTTTCCAGAAATGCGCATCGAGGAAACGGGTTTTCAACTTTCAAATCTTCACTACGCATAACATGAAATAAAAACATCAACTCCTCGGAAGCCATTTTAGAGACATTGATTCTTGATTTTTGGATTGCGAAATTTTGAAAAACAAAATCTAATGGAGTTGCTAATCCTACTTCACTTAAAAATTCGTCAATTGGTATTTTTTCTAAGTCAGTAGAACTTTGTTCCACAGGAACTGATTCATGTACCTCAATAGCGGTATCAACTTCTCCTTGAATCTCCATTAAGCAAAAAATGAATTTTAAAAAGCAGATACATTTTCAAGTTCACCACAAACTCTTAAAGATATGTTTCTAGATGCAAATATTTTCATTACCGATCGAACATTTCATTATTTTCAGAAATCAGATGAGTTCTTCTATCCCCAAAATTGTCCTCGGTACAAAATATGTTACTGTAAATGACCCCATCTGGTTACATACATTATTTGCCAACCACCTTTTTTCTCCAGTTATTACTCCAATGAAAGTAGAACGTGGAGGGGTAGTCATGTACAATCTACAAGTAAGAGATTTAAACACAGACAAAGTATTAGATGTTATTTTTAACTGTCCTGAAAGTATTTCCCATAGTGTCAAATTGGCAAGTAGTCAAGGAGAAGAGGCGGGACTAGTAGCTGAATGGGAGTCATCTGATGCAGAATCAAAAGCATTCAAGGATGATGTCAACCGGTGTTTAGAATATTGGTTATCTCAGATTCAAACTGCAAATTCATTCGGTCAAGTTCCAACAGTTCGTTATTTGGAACATACTACAAAATTGAAATGGCCTTGGAAAACTGGTTCTAATGAAGATTATTTTAAAAAATTTATTCCTGAACAGCACACTCATCAGTTCAAACTTGGAGTCGGATATTTTAATCAAGAATACGCCGTTTGTGGAGTTTCTCTTCAATTATCCAGTTATCCTGGTAGAACCAAAGCTATGATTGAAGTTTCCCGAGTATCTGCAAGGAGAGGCAAACGAGCACGCACAGAAGATACCCAAGAGGGGCAAGTTTCACCAGAAGCATCTATGGAGTCAGCTACCGAATGAACGGTATTTGTATTTGCATTTGCACTTGCACTTGCACTTGCATTTGCGGGTGAATTTGTGTTTGCATTTTCGATAAATCCTTAATAAACAGTCTCTTCTCATTATTTCAATGTTTAAACGCTCGTTTCGTCAATTTCAAAACGATTTGTCAAATGAGCAATCTGTGACTTCTCCCCCACAGGTTCAACTTCCATCCTATTTTCGTCAGGGGGATCAGTTACTTGGGACAAGTTCTTCACTTCCGACAATTAATTTAGCCCCTCCTAGAAACCCGACCTTTAGGCTTCCTTCTATCCCACAAAACATTCCAATTATCGCTTTTCCAAATTCATCTGATTCTGTCTCTAGATCAAGACTCTTGAATAGCCGCCGAGCTAATCGAAATATATACAATCCGACACTGACTATCCGACAAAATTTATTATCTTCTACTGGTATAACGGAAACTTATGATGAACGTAGTAATGAGTATCGAATTGGAGGAAATCCAATTATGAACAATGAATGGATTTTTAGCCGTCAGTTTTATGAAGGGGCAGCTGGTGTGGCACGCAATATGGTAAATCAATCTGTTTTTCAAACAACTCCAGTTAATTCGGAAAATGGTGTTCGTGGAATGGTAGAATTTATGCAATTCTTAGAAAATTTAATTCAAAAATGGTTATCAATCGCTGCATTTGAATTACAAGATCAAAATGAAATTGACTCTCAAAGCTTTCAATTTACTCAACGGATGCTTTCGGAGCCTCGTGGGCGATTAAATGAAAACATTCGCGAGTTATTTTTTCGATATTATAATAATTCACCTGATGGTGATTTTGGCAACATTAGATGGAATTCGGACATTAGACAAATCATTGAACGTGTTATTGACCAAATTCAACGTCACTTTCGTGATGTCCCTGATTTGTCCAATTTTGGGAAAATGGTACCTACATTACAGCGTCGTACATCAAGCGTTAACGGAGTACAAAGATCCCTGTATGAATTATCTGAAGCTGGTGGGAAGGAATATTTGATGATTCTGTTTAGTATTGTAATGATACGACTTCCCTCTATCAACACTGCTCGACGAGATGTAATGCGAGATATAAGCAATCAATTACGTTTCCCAATACAATATCCTCGTTTTGTTGCCAATGAACGTCTCAATGTATCAATAGCGGATAATAATCTCCGAAGTTTATTCTATTTTATTCCTGAACATAGACGTGTAATCGGTTTATGGAATAATGTAGCATTTGTTTCTGATGATCCTGAATCTAACGAAAGGAGACCATTTTACTGGAATTATAAAACTGATTTATTAAGATCTTTGTTAGTGAGAATTGATATCCCAACAGCTATTCGAGATGCTGGTGGACAATTACACTTTGAGTATCTTTTTCCAGAAGTTGGAAACAATTTATATCGTTATTTACGTCGAACAAATCCCTTTTCAGCCAATTCGAACGAAAATCAATTAAGTCGTTATTATGTAAGTTTGACAGTGTACGCAAACAAACAACAATCAGTTCTTCATATTCCTTGGATTTTGGAAGGAAGTTTATCTAACGGTGTCCCTTTTGATATCAGTTTATTCAATCGAGAGTATGAAAGAGTTCTCATTGAAACAGAAAGTGGAAAAACTTTATCAGATAGGGCTACAGATGTAGATGTTTTTTACTTTTATTTTATGATTCTCAATGATCCTAATTTGCCTCTGTCAAAAGTAAGCAATTTTTCTCGTCCTATTCGTTCAGTGACCCAAGGTTTATCTGGTCGACAATCAACTGTTGGAGGAATATCTGTCGGAGCGCCATATGCAGGGACAACAAAAGAAAAGCATTTCCTTCTCGGATCTCTAATTAATCGCTTCCAAAATTCGGCAGCTTTATTCCGGGTTCCTGGTCGAAAGATGAACACGTGTTTAATGATGAGTTTGATAAAATGTCAACTATATGAATATATTTTTGTTGATGAAAAATGTGTTGACATTCGTGTGACTGGAGTTTCTCGTAATGGTACATGCTGCTTTCATGTGGAATCGATTCAAAATTGGGATTTAAATGGGCGCTCTTTTCCATTTTTAGAAAAATTTAACGATAAATGGTATATTAAATTATTTAACCCAGTTAAATACAAAGCTGAATCAACTTACTTAGAAGGATGTCCAGATTCACTTGAAGAAGATTATTGGGAAAAAGCAGCAGAAGAAATTTGGTTTCATCTTGAAAATGTAAATCAGTGCAAATTGGACTATACAAAGTTGGAAGAATATGGACAAGCCTTTTCAAACTTCTTTCAAGTAAGCATCAGTATTTATGATGTGGAGATGAGGTGCAATCGCGTTCACGTTATATCTCCAAAACATATGTCTCCTAAACAATTAGTTGCAAAAAACAACGTATTGCATATGATTCATATCGTTTACGACCAAGGTCATATTCATCCAATTACCCATTTACAAGCCTTTTATAAATCGCAAGCAAGGAAAGATGATATCCGACTGCATAATTATTGTCCAATTTGTGATCATAAACAAATTCAAGATTTAAGAAAGACAAAACAAGATACGTTGCAGCACATAAGTGAATGTCTAAAAAATTCATTTTCTATTGGGTATAAAAAGGAAAAGGAAATTCAGTCAATGATGAATCATCCGGAAGTCAAATTACAATGGAGAAAAAATTGTCGAGGCAAAATGGAAACTTATTTTGCTTGTCAAACTTGTTACCAGGAAGTACATCAACATTCTTTTTTAAACCATATATGTTATATACAACCTAAAAAGAATGAGGTGATAGCAAAATCTTGCATTTATGTATATGATTTAGAATGTGCTCAGTTTATTGATGAACTTGGTTTATTTAAACATGAATGTAATTGTTTATATATTAGAAAAGTGTATCCAGAGACAGAGTTGGAGAAAAATGGAATTTATTTTCCGTCAGAAATTGAATTTTTAGAAGAAATACAACAAAATCCAATTTATACAAATGCTTTGTTTATAGCCCATAATGGCGGAAATTATGATGTCCACTTTATTTTGCGTGTGCTAGAAAGAAAAGAAATTGCTCACACTTATGTCCCAAGTCCAACTAGTAAACACAAATTTATTCAAATTCAAATGACTGATAAAAACATTCGATTTATCGATTTTATGCGTTTTGTGCCTGGTTCTCTTAAAAATATTGCCGAGTCTTTTCAGATTTCTGTCTCCAAAGGAGATTTCCCTCATAAGTTCAACAATGGACATCATGATACCTATGTCGGTCGTTTTCCTAGCAAAGACACATCAGATGATTACTGGAATATTCATTCTTTCAAAAGTTTAAAAGATGAAGCTCATTTTTTGGAATGGTATCAAGAACAATTACAAATTTACTGTTCATGTGATGCTCAATGTGTTTGTCAAAAATTAAAATGGGACTTTCAAAATGAAATTAGAAAATATTGTTTGATGGATGTTGTGGTGCTGGCAGAAATTGTGAAATCTTTTCGAAATGAATGCATGAACTTTACTTCAGTCAAAGACGATCAGTACCCTGATTCAACAATTGAATGGAATCCACCTTGCTTAGACCCGTTACAATTTATGACTCTCCCTCAAATTACAATTCAAACACTGATTCAAGGTTTTAAAGAGACAAGCATTACTTCTTTTAATTATAAACGAAGATCAAATATTTCATGGAAAGTTACAGCGTGGATATTATCGCTTCAGGAAAGACAACCTCAACGAATTTTACATAGGGGTAATTGCTTAAAAGAATATTATGATTTTGAAACAAACTCTTTTATTGATGGATATTGTCATGAATTAAATACCGTTTATCTATTTTTAGATTGTGATTATTGGTGTTGTCCTACATGTCACCCCGATCGTCATGAAACAAATGAGTTGACTCAAAATCGAGGTCTGTATGCTTCCGATATCAAAGATGCTTATGATTTATGGATCATGGAACTCGGTAGACAATACCGAATTGTAAGTATTTGGGAGCACGATTTTAATTCAAGCCAATTTTCAAAAGAACAAATTACTTTGTGTTCTCTCTTAAAACCAGAAGACTGTTTCTATGGCGGTCGCACTGAGGTTTTCAAATTATATGCCCATGCAGACAGATGCAATTCAGAAATTCAATATTACGATGTGACTAGTCTATACCCTTCTGTATACGCTCATCATCCTTTGCCAATTGGAATCCCTATCCATTTATTGGGAAATGATATAAAGAAAGAACGATTCCAACCTAATGCATCAAATCGATATTTTGGTTTTGCTCGTATTTCTGTCATACCATTAAAGTCGGATTTAATTGGTTTGTTACCTATGAGAGAACCTGAGACAGGTCGATTATTTTTTCCAGTCAAACCAATGGAGGGTTGCTGGGGTACAGAAGAAATTTATTTAGCAATGCAAAATGGTTACAAAGTAAGTCATGTATACGAACTTTATCATTGGGAATCAGATCAATACTCGGATCAACATTTACGTGGTTACGTTGGATATTTTTTAAGGATGAAACAAGAAGCGGAAGGATGGAAAAAATTAGGCGCTTCATCAGAAAGTCCTAATGAGGAAGAAAAACAAGAAGTGATGCAAAATTTATATATTCAAAATGGCAATCTTGGAAAAATTCGTCCAGATAAAGTTTTGAAGAATGCAATTAAACGGCAATTGGCAAAATTATACTTAAATGCTCTTTGGGGGAAATTTGCTCAAAAAAGTTCAAAATGTCAACATACAACTGTCTATGGCACGCAACAATTTTTAGAAGTATGGAATGATAAAAAAATTGAGCAGTCAAGTTGCATGTTTCGTGAAATATCCCCTGGAGTTTACAAAGTTTCATATAATTTGAAACAAGAATTTATTGCTCCAGTGAGGCACGGAAATTTATTTATTGCAGCTAAAGTGACAGAGACTGCAAGATGTGTTCTTCATAAACAAATGCTTCGAATTGGTCCAGAAAGGATCATATATTGCGATACTGATTCAATTATTTTTTTATGGGATCGAGTGCAACAGTTGGTAGGCGTCGGCTTAGGGAAATGGACAAATGAATACCCAAATCAAAAAATTGTTCAAGTGTACGCTTTAGCACCAAAATTATATTCTTTAACAATTGCAAAAAATGATGCTGAATACGAATCATTTCGTGCTAAGGGAGTTCAAATGACGCTTGTCAATCAAGAAAAAATGTCCTTTGATCGAGTGAAACCTTTAATAGAAAGTTTATTACGTCGCGATGATGTTCCAACAAGTGTCGCAGTCAATAATTTTTCTATTTTTACGAATTCAGGCAATAATGCGTTACCCTATGGTCAAGTGTATACTCGTTACAATGAAAAAAAGGTACGTGCCATCATAACAAAAAGAGAAGCAGAAGAAATGAGAGAAATTAATTGGGATGAAATTAAGGAAATTAATACATATCCCATGGGATATGAAGCTATCTAGGTAAAAAATTGAACAGTACCTCCTCTTTCAAACACAACTTTTCCATCGCATTGAATGACAGTTAATAATTGCGTGCTTTCTTGTCTAAGTAAATGCCCTCTTTCTAATTTTAAAAACATATTGTTGTTCACAATGGGGACACCTGTACGTAGACGATCTGATTGACCCATATATGCTTCTAAGTTAAAAGATAAATGGAATGTACCATCAAATGGTTTGAAAGCAGGCAAAGATCCTCCCTTTGCACGAGCACCTCTCACTTTCTTTCGCAAAGATAATTCTAAAGGAACAAAGAATGGATTATCGGTAATTGTTTGATCATTTAAACAATGAATTGGAGTAAAACATGCCCAAAAACCATCTTGAAGAGTATTAATTGACATTCCTTTGGATGTTTGATAAGAGGGCATTAAATGAGGATTCAGTTCCATATAATCAAGATCCGAAAAAACTTGACCTCCCCAACGACAATTTCGTAACAAAGCATTAATGGAATCAATTGGAGTTCGTGGAAGAAGTTCGGAAGAGATTTGAAGTTGAATGTCAAAAGGTACACGAGTAGACATAATACATTCATTGTAATAAATTGGTTTTCCACCAAGAGCATTGACCTGTGTTTCTGAAGTTAATCCATCTTCCAAAGCAAAATCAAAAGCTGTAAAAGGATTGTAAAAACTAAACGAGTTATACCCATAAGCAATGTCTCCTTGGTAAATTTGAACAGGACGAAATAAAAAAGAAATATCTGTACAAAAAGCAGCTGCCATATTGATCAAATGTTTTTGTGATTCAGCATTTGGGAGAATACTCTCCATTTCTTTCCATGCACGGCATTCCATGGTGATACCTCCATCAAGGGCATTTTCAACAATTGATAAAGCTGTTCCACGAGGTAACACAATTTGTTGAGTGACAATTTGAATATTTTTTACTTGGTAAGTCAATCGCTCAGAAAGTCCTGAAGTATTAGCGTCAGGAACTTTCAGAGGATATAGTGCACTCTGAGAACGACGTACTTGAGCCACTGAGCCTGGGAGGAAAGTACCGTAACAAACTTCTTCTTCAGAGACATAATCAGCAGCGGTAATTTGTCTTTCAATTGTTTTGTCCCAAGGTGACCGCATAGGAACATACTGAGGTGTAGGAATATTGAATGGATTCCAATTTTGAGCATGATACAGAGTGCTTTCATTAGCTCCATTTAAAGTAGAAAAATAAGCTGGGTCTTGTACGGGAGGGTCAGTGTAGTCTGACGGTTTGATCCATATACCTCCTCCATAATCAAGATCTGTATAGTGATTTCCAAAATCGGTAGCAAAATTGTAGTATTGCATATCGCTGACATTTCGGGGTTTATCATTCACATACGAATGATCTTGCCCTCGTCTGGCAATGGGATATCCATTCACATCTCTGACTGCTCGATTGGCAGGAAATCCATATTCTTGATTTTGAGTCCATTCATGAAAAATTTTAGAAGGACCTACAAATTGTGTTGCAGCAAAAGCGTCCGTCTGTTCATTGGTCATATTGCCTTGTGCTGTTATAAGAGCAGCATTAATAGAAGTTAAACCAGTTGCCATTGTCATCGAAAGAGGAACATTGAGAGATTCAATTCCTGCAGTATATCCGATAGTACCAGCATCTATAATATCTTGATTTGCACCATTTCCGTTCCAAGATGAACTTGCTGCACCAAAAATAGTATGAAGAGCTCTCATACGAAGAATTGGAAGAGGGTATCGTCCTAAAGCAATTGCATCGACAAATACACTCCCTGCAAGATAATTTGAAATCATAATGGGATGAATTCCAGAAGCAATGTATCTTAAATCTTGAAGGTCGCCCACTTGTCCTTGACCGACTGGAGAGGCATCAGAATTTGCAACAATTGTGGCATCATCACCAGAACTAGGGATATTCTGAGATTTAATGACTCCAGTATACGGAATAAAATCACGACTAGTTCCAGGTACTCTGCGGCATGGATCCATCAAAGTTTGAAAAACAATATTGGGTTCCTGAAAACGTAGACGAACTCGCATACGACCTTGAGGTACAACCAATTCAGGAAACCACCGATCTGCTAATTCTCCAATTAAAGAAGAATAAATTTTAACAGATACATGAAACTCTGTCTCATATCCGTTTGATCCAATGGCAGTCTTTGTTTTCAGACCACTCCCCCATACTCTTTCTTGTGCATTTGTGTCCCCATCCAAATCGACAGGAATTCCAATAGGAATGTTTTTTACATTCGCATAATAATTAAACACATTGTCTGCGTTAACAAATCGAATTGTATCCTTGTAGTCTTTTTCTAATTCTTGCAACGGGCAAGGTTGACAGGCTGGCCACATGCCAGGAGATTTCCCTTTGGTAGTTTGACCATACACCAAAGTATACATACTCACATCTGCAGTTTCTGGACGAGTTCGAGCTAACTGACGAAGAAGGGGTCCTTGTGGAAGCCCCCACATTTTTAAATAGGCGTTAACATAAACATCATCTGATTCTCCTTTGTATGCATAAACGCCTAGAGGTTCACCACCATCCATTGCTGCAGCTCCATTTCCAGTTGGAACTACGGCTGTGTATGCTTGGTTTGTAAAAATAATATTCCTTTTTTGATAATTGACTTGCACATTTAATTGATCTTCCCAAACAGACCCGCCAATTTCCATAGTGGAAGGAACCATGTCTTGTTGTGCATATAAAATTTTAGAATTTTCAACAAATGCAGTAGTGGCATTGCGTCCAAACATTTCATGTGTATATGGTTGTGAGTAGTACAAATACCCTTGACTAATATAATCAGGAGTTGTAGAAGAAGTCAAGGTTGGCAAAGCAGGATACTTGACGTTATGAGGTAACCCTGACATAGTAACCATACTTGGTTTAATAAAATTAATATGCATCTTTCCAGCAGTGCCTTCGGCTGCTTTCCATGGATTGGTTCGACACATTTCAAAAGGTGTTCGATTTTCTCCTTTCTTTATCATGTGCAATTCGACACATTCAGCATAATGACGATTCAGTTCGTGTAATCCATTATTGAGTTCGATACCAAACTCTTGAATGATGGCAGACCATCCACATCGTGGTAAGTTAATAAAATCAGTAAAATAATTCTTATTTTGAACGGTTACCACAAATTCTAATCTAGTAGCGCTTACATCCATAAAGGCACCTGCAGCACCCGTATCGATCGGAATATAACAAAGTTCTCCTGGTCGATAGACATTTTGTGTGGTTGTGTTATGAACTACCTCACGACGAAAAGCTGGAATACCACTGCGACGAGCAGCTTCCAATTCTAACGCAGCAGGCATAGCAAAACCCGGTTCTTGTTCAGCCATTTTATTGAAAGTGTTTATAAAATGTGATTTACAAACTGTTTCTCACAAAAAATGAATTACTATTTCGTTTTATCTTTAGTTAGTTTACTTTCTGCAATTGTGATTATTGCTTTAAAAGTATGTTATGCTTCCAAATGTGAAAATGTATCCATTTGTTGGGGTTTGATATCAATTGAAAGAGAAGTTAGTTTAGAAAATAAAGAATTAACCACTGATACTTCTATTAAAACGTTTTCCAATGAACTTAGACAAACGAAAATTTTGAAAAATAGCTTGGATGATGCCCAACATTCGGACCTCCTCGTCTAAATCTTGTAGGAGGTGGTGAATTTCTATCTTCTTCATCCTCTTCCCCTTCTGAATAATAACGTCTTTTTTTCATTGGTTTCTTCTTTTTTCTTTTTACGATTACTTCTTCTTCGGAATCGGATTCTGTTTCATCTTCGTAAATAATTCTTTTTTTTCTTTTCTTTTTTTGTTCCTTATATTCGTCTTGATTTTCGTCTTCCTCTCTTTCCTGTGAGTCTACTTTTGTCTTTTTTTCTAATTTTTTATCACTTGTGAGACTTTCTTCAATGGATTCGTTCTTGACCCCTTCACTAGCTAATTCGGACTGAATTTCTTCTCTAATTTTCTTTTTTAATAATTCTAAGCGTATTTTTTCTTTTAAACTTTTTTCTTCTTGTTCCCTTTCAAGAACTTCTTTTTTTGTTTCAACATATTTTTTTCTCCCTTCCAAGCATTTTTGCCATGCTTCTTCTCTAGCAGGGGTCCATGTTCGTTTTTTTGGTTGGTCGTCTTCTGAATGAATTTCAACTGTTGGAATCTCTGAATTTCCTTCTTTTTCTTGTTTTTTAGTTCTTACCGAAACTGTTTGTTCCATTCGAAGTGATCGACGAAAAACACAACTTTTGTAAAAAAATGAATCGACACTCGCAAATCGTTCGTAGCGTCCGCGAAACAGTTTCGTTAGAAACATTAGAAAATAAATTACCCAATCAATGTTGGAATGCTTTAAAAAATCACTTGGAACAAGGACCAAATCAGCAATTGACAGACGACATTTATTACCAATATTTTGGTTCTGAAGCGATTCCTGTATTGACGGAAGAAGAAAAAGAAGAACTGTTTAAAACATTAGGATCTACTTTGGTAAAGGGTCATTATTCGACAGCTGAACTTCGTAGCTTTTTGGAAAGAGAACCAAGTAACAAAAAACGTCGTTAAATAATGAGTCACTCTTCGACTTTTGTGAGTGTTGCTTCGAGCATGATTCGTCCGAGATTACTTTATGTTAGTACAGAAGATGTTCGTCCTTACGAAGATGCCCAACAGGTAACTGTTTCCCTAAGAGATCAGATAATAGCAGAAGATGGTTTCAAATTAGTTTACGGAGTTCGAAGTTTTGGATTTGATACCGATGTAATGAATATTAGTTCAAAACAACAAAATAATATGCTTAGTTTTACTGCTTATTATCTTTACCCTCAATACATTTATCAAAATCCAAATGTTATCCCAAATCCAAATTATCAGTCTCCTTACAACCAAACTCAACAAAAAACATTCACCATTATATTAAATGACGCAAATTATGCAACAGTAGATTTGTTATTTCAAGAAATCAATTTTCAAATTTCACATGTTATTGACTCTGGATGGCTCAAAGATGCCACAAAACCTAAATCTGATCCAAAGAACTCCATTCCATTTTTGTTAAACTTTTCAACCACTAGATCAAATCAGTTCACAATTAATCTTGACAGTGTAATTATTGATACTAAAGAAACTTATGAAATCAATGGCCACACATACGGGGCCTTTCAATTTGCAAATGCTTTAGTTAAATTAACCATTCATCCTACAGCTGGATCACCTGGATTATTTAATTTGTTGTTTACTAACAAAGAAAGTTCTATTCCCGATAAACCAGTTTGTCTACCGTCTTTTTCTTTAGAAACCGGACAAAATCCTCCTGATTTTATTCAATTCACTATTCTTCAATCATCTTACGGAACCTATGGTCAAACTGAATTTGACTTAACTTTTTTAAGTCAAGATGATGTAAATATTGCAGAAAATCTTGTTTACTATGTATTAGAATCTCCAAATGAACCATTACTAGACACAGAAAACGGAATTTATCCAATTCAGAATTATCTTGACTTGGCTAATTTACCGTATTTAAGTTATCATGTACCAGATTTATTTCCAATTTATTTGGATATCAAATCTACATTGGAAAATGGCAATATGACCAAAGAAGGACTTGCTAAAAATTTGTTAGTACGACAATTTATTGTAGGAAGTTCTAATGGAAATAATTCCTTTTTACAAAATTGGGATTCCCCGATTTATTATATCCTTGATTCTCGTTCCATTTCGTCTCTTGAATTAAAATTTGAAAGTGAAGGAGATAAATGGAATTTTTTTAATTTACAATTTGCTTTGGAGCTTATCGTTTTTGAGGTTGAAGAAGAAGCTAGTGTTCCAGATTTTCAAGAACCTTTGTTTGTTATGCCTGGAGACGACCCATTGACATCAGCTGTTAACCGTTATTCAAATTCAGTTCAAAATCCAATGGCGCTTGTAGGATCTGGACAAAGTAAAAGAATGGTATATCATAATGATATCTTGAACCGTCGTGATAAGAAATCTAGAAGATAATTGATACTTCATAATTTATCATTTTTCCTTCTTATGAGTCAACCTGATACGTATTGTATATCCTATTTAGCTTCGCACCATTTTATTCGAAATCATTCGGTAACATCTTTTTTACAGCAATCCTCACGTATTTCTTTTTTTGATAAAATTTGGTATTGCATAGGTATCATAGAAGGAGAAAGATATGTTCATGCTGTGCGTTTTTTAAATAAAACTCCTAAACCAGGAATTACAAGTTATTATATTCAATGGTTTAATACATCTCCTTTTAGTCGATATCCGACAGATGAGATGCCATATTATTTTGATTCAATTTATTTTTGGGTACATTCAGGTGTTGCTCTTAGGAAAAATTTTTTTCTATTTGAAGATCGAATGAGTCTCATTCGTTCGTGTTTTTATTATGATCCAAGTACGGGTCTTTTTTATCGCATGAGTTCTTTGTTACCATATCTTGATATTCCTGATGCAATTCCAAGTAATCTAAAAATTTACACAACAGTCTTTCGATTTTATTGCTTTCAAAAAAGAATCAAGAAACGAAACTATGATGATATGGTCAAGAAGAAATCTGATTTTGTTCGTTGTTTAAAAAAGTTTGTAGAAAGTCATAACCACCGTCATTTTTTTCAATTGACATATCCTAAATTGTTTGAACAAGCACAATTTATCATTTGCAAGGATGGAAATTCCTCCTGATTCGTCAATTGCACAAAGTACCTCCCTGTTTTCGGGGAGAACAAAAGAATCAATTTTAAATAGTATTGCAACCCAGTATCCGGTTTCTGAAAATAATCCATTGATAGATAGTTCGAATCGAGAAGTTGCCATTTCGGCAACTAATCAATTAAAAGATTTTAAATTTGATGATTTTCAAGAAGCATATCGTATGATGAACGGACCTGCAATATATCCTTTTCAATCTATCGCACAAATTTCAAATTATAAATTTGATCCTTTTTATTTTGATGGGTCCGAAAATCAACCAAATTTTAATGTTCAAGAAAATTTAATTGGAACTCCATTAGGAACAAGTTTGTTGGAAGATCCTCGTTTCTCCTATGTAAAAAATCTGTTAACAATGAAAGAATATCAAGGAATGAGTGATCGATTAAATGATTCGTATATCAAAGAACTTTACATGATAAATTCAGAAAAAGGTAGTAATTATTATATTAACATGTTAGAAAAACAAGACGAAGCTTTACAAAATTGGTCCAGAAATGGTAGAAAAGCTAAGTCTTCTGAGATTGATCCGATTTCATTTACCTACAATTTACCTACGGGTGAAACTCAAAGACTCAAACCTTTTAAAAAAATTCGAGTTGCTCAAACAAGTTTTTCAGCAACACCATCCGTTCAGCGTAACGTCCGTCAAGAAAGATTCAATACAACAACTCCTCGCAGTAGCCGAGAAATAGTAAATAATACGTATGCTGCGGGTGGCCTTGTAACAGTCGGCCCTAATATTACTCCACTTCCAAATACTCCGTTAATGGAAATTCAGGACCAAAATGCGAGTGGCATTGATTCGATCAGCCCTTTAAACATTGAGCCATTAACGCAAACGACACCACAAAGATTTACCCTAAAAAGACTAATGCAAATGCAAGCATCTACACAAACGACACCACTAAGATTTACTACTCCAAAAACGGAGACATCGACACAAATGACACCACTAAGAAATACACCAGGTCCAAAAACTCAGTCAAGTACAGAACCATTTTGGAGAAGTCTATTGGAAAAACCCTCTGAGTCTGAACCGATTGTTAAAAGAGTTTCAAAAAGGTCTTCTCGTCTCCCTACAGGGCCATCAGATAGGCAGTTACGTTCTTCAACAAAACCTCAAGGGACTTTTAAAAATCCTAAAACCCCGGTTGACGCGCCCAAGAAATCTGCAGGCCGTAAATAGGAATAATAAATTTTATCTTTGTAGTAAATTTTGTTTTTTAAAAAACAGTTTGTAGATCATATTTTATGTCGATTTCACGTTCTGCTCCGACCAATGTGCGACTCAACAGTATTTCCTTTTCGGATAATACCGTTTTAACTTCCGCCTCTACATTTACTACAAATTTACGAGGCACAAAACGATTACGAATTGATGGCGATACATATTTAGCACGGAATTTGACCGTGGGAGGAAATGTAACAGTGGAAGGAAATTTAGACATTCAAAAAACGATTAACTTTCAAGGTAGTATTCCTTACGTTGATAACCAAACCGGATGGGGACTTCCAGAATGGACCTTTTTTACTGGAACATTTAATAAACAAAATGATTCTTTAATCATCAAAATTACAACACTCGAAGAAATGATTTCAGATACTTATGCAACGAAAACTGAATTAACAGCAGCAACGACACTCAATAATGGGCTCGTTTTTGCACCATCGGGAACATACCCTTTGTATAATCAATCAGGTTTTTACAACAAAGGAGTTACTCATTTAGCATCCAATACATACTTCGTAATCCGTGATTCGATTGAATATCCTCAAGTACTTCAATTTCAACGTGGAGAAGTAGAAGTCGGACATTATCTTCGATGTGCAGACGATCAAGGAACAGTTGAGTGGGCTGCATTAGGAAATGACATCCCTGTCTTAACAGGAATCAACACAAGCAATGGACCTTCTACTTCTGCTTCATTTTATGTAACTGATGATGTGGGAGGTACAAGAGGCACTTACTTTTATCCTAATATGAATTCACAAGGAACAAATTCTTTTAATTCTAAACTACAAACAGGGGATATTAGTCTTTTAGCGGGGCAAGGAAATGCACAAAACGGAAGCACTCCTTATGCTCTATTTGTTGGTCCATTTAACGGGTATCAAGGTCTTCGTATGGTTTCTGATACATTTGTTAATGGTGCAACGGTTAGAGGGTCAAGTGTATTATCTGGAGGGCAACCTGAACAATTTATTGAACTTTTAAGTGGAAGAATTCGATTTAAATCGGGAGCTAAGAATCCGATTTATATTGAAATGACCAGTGGTACATTAAATAGCATCCCGCAAGGACCATTTCATATTGTCGGGACTTTGTGGCCGAAAGATCCTTCCCCAGTCATGATTGTGACAAAGCAGTTAAGTAGTATGTCAAAATTAAGTTTTATGGTAAATCCTACTTTAAATGAAGGTAATTGGAATGATGTAGTTCAAGACGGAGATACGCTATTATACACAGCCAATACATCCAATTATGATCCCACTGAATCGTTTCCAAATGTATTTACAGACAATACAACTTCAACTCATTTAGGAGTTTGGTCTAATTATGCAGATGCTCTCTCCGTCCGCCAAACAATTATATCTGAAGAAACATCTCCAGTGTCAGTCAATAATTCTGGTTTTATTCGTCTTTCAGCATGTTCATCTATTGACCGAATTCAAAATCCGCAAATGACATCAAAATATTATCGCATTCCAAGAGATTATTTGATGATGGATCGAGAAGGACTTACCGTGAAACTTCAAAATTCAAAAGTATATCAAATTTTCGGGAAAGTACAAATCAAAAACAAAACGACTTCTCGTCTCAATGATCCTTCGACTGCCCAGTTACTAGCGTCATTGGAAGTTGGATCTTCTTCCTCCAATGTTCCAATTTCTTTCAATGGACTGTTAAAATATTTTTATACAGGATTGACTTCAATTGCAGGATATATTTTAGTAGCCGATGACAATGTTGGAACGGTCAAATGGAAATCAAATTCCGAATTATTCCCCTCTACTGTCACCCAGTCTGTCTCCTTTCAAAACCCTGTGACGTTTCAAGATACAATAAAGTATACAAAAAATTTACCTAGTGGAATGTCAAGTAATAAATTATTTGCTCTTGGAAATGATGGAAGTAATGGTAATGTTCGTTGGATTGAAATTCCTGTTGCTGAAGATGGAGAAGTTGAAAAACCTATTACTTTTAAAGACACTATTGAATTATACAATCAAATGTTTTGGATAAATGTTGATTTTGGTTTAGTTACTGCTGCAGCAGTTGGAGGTATCGCTTATGCAATCGGAAAAGCATCTCTTTCCGATCAGAAAAAAGGAGGTCAATTTTGGAGCAGCAATGATCCAGGGCTTACTTTTTATTGGCGTTATTTACTAGATCCAGCTAACGGAGTCATTCCTCCTTATACTTACACGTGTAAAATGGATCAAAATGCCCTTTTTGGCAAATTAATTCGAGTTGCAGATTCCTATCCACCTGCAAGTGATTACGATCAACTTACTATGACCGATTTACAATTTTTTCAAAGTAACAAAACAATTACCGATACAAACCCAGTCACGTTAAATGGTGTCACTTATACTGTGTCCACAACAAAACCTGGTCGTTTCTTGTTACCTGGATATTTTCATTATAGAAATGTACAATCTGTGGATATTTTAGGAAATGTGATTTACGAACAACCTAATCCAGGTAATATTCTTATCGATTGGACAGGAGGGTTAACGTTTTCACCTCCCGGTTCTGAATCTTCTCGTGAAAGTTATGGCACCGCAGTTTGGAAACAACTACACCAGGCAATTCCTGATACCTGGGTAAAAAGTCAATATTTTACAGAGAATGTTTTTATTGGAAATGAAACATCGTATTCTACAAATTTTTACGGAGCGCCTTACACATTAGCAAAAAATCAAAATAATTTATTTTTGTTTGGTCGTTTATTTTTTCGTTATGCTGTAGGAAACAATGACGAAGGAAGCTCCCCATTACATTATTATCTTCGATGTGCTAATGCTTCGACAGGGGAAGTTGAATGGGCTGCAATTGAAGATCCTGTACTTGATGATGTCGTATGTGACACACTGTCTGTTTCGGAGACATTTAAACTGATTCCATTAGCTGCTACAAATAAAGTTTTAACTTGTACAGCTTCTAATGGAAATGCAGAATGGAGAAGTTCATGTGTTTTAGACGAATTAACTGTAAATGGACAATGTACGTTGCAAAATTTAAATGTTGTCAGTAATTCAAGTCATAACAATTTTACATTTACCAAATCTCCTGCAGCTGGAAAAGTTTTAATGTGTAAAGATAGTAATGGAGAAGCAGAATGGAAATTACCTGAGCAACAAGGATTACCATCAGATCCTGAGTTTGACTCTGTCACAACAGACAAATTGACTGTTACATCTATATTGGAAGCTCTTACAACTAATGATTATTTTTTTAATCCGGCCACTTGGGCAAGTTATGTTTACCAAGGAACAGCACCAACTGAAAATGTAAATCATACAACTGAATATGTAATTGGTACCCAATTAACTGTCCCCCCAAACACTACCAGAGGATATAAATATAGAACAAATTTATGGGTTGATTTCTTTTGGAGGTATCGCAGCGCTAGATTGACAGTCAATGAATCCCTAAATTTTTATTTCAGAGTTTTTAAAATTACTGCACGTATTTTTAGAGATGAAGTAATAGTAGAAGAGCGAAATATCATGGCAAAAAAATGGTACCCAACCTCTGGAATAGGAATCAGAATGGTACATGATCGATATATTACCAGTACATTAGGTGATTCAGTATATGGAACTTATTTTCAAAACAAAATATTTATTTATTCACCAGAAATTTGGTTTAATGTACTTAAAAGTAGTTCTGAGGCATCGTATCGCGTTGAATTTAAAATTGAATATTCCTATCAATTTCAAGGTGATTTCCCAAGTACTACTCCACCAGCTGAAATACTAATATCACCTAGTACTCTATCTTGGTTTAAAATGTACACATTGGATAATTTAGATCCAGGTGCTCAAGACCCAATTAATTATTATACAACTGCATATGACGGGTCAAAAAATTACGGATTTCAAGCAACAATTTTCCCAACTGGGAATGACATTAACACTGCTTCGGTACAACAATTTGTTGGAGTTTACTGGGGTGTTACTTCTAATGGGTCTAGTTCTTCTGGAAGTAGAAATAGTTATGAATTTCGTGGATATGATCTTATGTATCGTTACAATTTTGTTTCAACTTCTGCACAAGCTGGTGCTCAAAACATTTCAACACTGAGTGTTTCAAATGCCAATATAACCGATTTAACTTGCAATAACATTTATTTGCCTGGAGGGGGTGTTGTACATAGTTCAGGTTATGCTACACGTAGAGGGTACCCACTAGATCCACCAAGTGGGGCTTCTCAAGATGCAATGGTGCAAGAAACATATGACTTAACAAATGTTAATGATTTAATAACTTTTAATTATAAAGGTTCCTACAATTCGTGGGGAAATTATTTTAATATCTGGTGGCATACAAACAACACATTACAATTTTTCGTTGACTATACCTATGTAAATCAATTATCAATGAGTTCATCTGATAGAAGAATTAAAGAAAATTTTACCGAAGCACCAAGTGTATTAAACCGTTTATGTCAACTGCCGATGTACCAATTTGATTTTGTTCAATATGAAGTAATTCATCCTTCTCAAAAACATGTCGGATTCATTGCAGATGAATTACAAGATTTATTTCCAGATATTCCTCATCTTATATCAGAAGAAAAAAATAAAGTAGATGCAAATGGAAAATTTATATTACAACACCGAAATGATAATGAAATTATCTCAATTTTAATAAAGGCTATTCAAGAACTAAGAGCGGAAGTGATGGATTTAAAAACTCAGTTAGGGTTGTCGTAGTTTTTATTATGTTCTGTTACCAATAACTCGTTGGTAAATATCTTCTACTTCGTCTTCATCTGTCTCTACACGTATAATTAAAAACGTTTCCCAATTACGACGAAATATTCGACTTTCATCTTTTGCATTTAAATCAATACACAAGAAATCATGTTTATCCTGAATAGCTTGATCATACAATCGTAAAAATTCATCTTTTTGACAAAATGCTCCAACTTCCTCATAAATATCTAAAATTGTTCCTGCATCGTTGGTTTTAAAAATTAAAAATTGCATTGTATTTTGACGGAGAGCTTTAGGAACTCCCGACTTGAATGTTTGGACAGCAAATTGAATACTTATTCCGTACCCTTGTCCTCCTAAATGACGATGACGTAATGTAAGATTTACCAGTGGATTAGTTCTACTTGGTGCGTAGATTGGGCTATGTGAGCAATCATCAATGAATAAAAGAGGTACTGGTTTTTTGAGACGTGGAGGTGGATAAAACCATGGATGATTATCATCATATCGAGTTCCTAAAATCGAATCAATTGTTTTTACAGGAGGAACAACTTCATGTGATAAGGTATATAAAATTGACAAAGATTTAGGTTCCATGATTTCATTTAATGAATTATATTCTTTATAAAATGAATCAATTTGTTTTTGCATCATTCGTAAAAACTTGACTTTTTGTTTTTCCATAACGGAGACATTACGATTAACATTTAAATATTCTTCATAATATTCAGTATATTCTTCAGTAATTGTTTTATACCAGCGAACATCTCCCAAAACGGCATCAATAACACTGTTTAAAGCTGCTACTGATTCCTCTACTGATGTATAAATGTCCATAGGTCGAGTAGGAATTGTTTTTAAAGGATCATTCGATTCATAAGTAGGAGAAATGACAAAAAATCGAGTAAAGTATTCATTTTCAAACATCCATTTGTTCCACAAACATAAATTGTAAGTTTTTCCTCTTCCACGTGGACCTACAGCAGCCATCGTTGTAGGAAGAGTAAAAAATTGAGGAGGGGAACGCGTCACCAGCTGAGCAGGTAACGGTAATTCTTTTGGTAAAGTTTTTACACGTATTTCCATTTAAATGTATTTACAACAATTTGTTTTTATTTGAAATTGCAAATTTTATATTCCTCATTATTTATTTAATTATGGATGATTTTACGTTTGCGCAACCTTATGACATGTCAGAATATTGGAATCAATTTGACGATCAAAGTCGTTGGAAAGGATTTTCTACCGTCGAAGAAAAGACTGAATCAATAGTTTCAGAAGATGATGAAATTATTGAAGCGATTCAGTATATTGATGAACAATGCAATAAAAAAGTTGAGTCTCCAGCTGCTGAACAAAGAAATCCGTTGATTCAAAATCATTTAGGAGATCAAAACATTGAATCCATTTCAAAATTGAATAAGTCAGTTGAAAGTAGATTGCAAGAGGTCTTTGATAGAATGAAGGAAACTGTTAAATAATCATTTTCAAATGAATTCTCGTCCTCAACACCGTAAAAATAAATTAAATCAACGAGATCCTGAAGAACCTATTGCAACAAAATATGAGGTGGAGAATCCATCTTGGCAATCCAATAGTAAAGTTGGTTCTCGTCGTCGTGTATTTGATAAAAAAGCAAACTATACATGGAAATATAAAAATAAAACTGGCGGATTACAATTTACTGATTTATCCCGTGAAACCATTATTGGATACAAAGGAAACTTTAATCGAAATGAAAATCCTTCCAAAGAGAAAATGAAAATTAAAAGCACTTATGCTAGTGAGGGAGCAAAAATGAGAAATGATTGGATAAAGTATGTCAAAACTGCTCAAGAAGCTTGGTTTATACGTCACAATGAACTAAAAACATATCCTTGTGTTTTGTCTGATCCTATCTTGCAGCTTATGTATCATGCAGTGGAAAGAATGAAAACTAATTCTTATTTGATAAAAAAACCTGTAATGCCTTCCATTTATCCGTTTGTAAAATGGGCTGATATTGTAACTTTTTTTGAACAAGCTAATCAACCTATGGTCCTTAGAGACATCATTTCCGGTGCTACTCAACCATCTAAAAATAATTATAATCCATTTGATCGACTTGAAGGAGAATCAAATGAATACATTGATCAATTAATTCAAGAAAAAAATTTATGGATGGATGAACATCCAGGAAAATTTTTTCCTTTTTGGTCAGCTAGTGAAAAAATGGCTTCACAGCGAATAAATTCTTCAATGCCTTCCGCACCTCCTTTGTTTCCTTCACAAGAGGATGATTTTTATGGATTCGATACATCGTCTGACCTAACAGCATCTACACTTCCTCAGCAGAGAAAAAAAGCCCGAACTACTCCCTTAGAAAACAATTTACTTATGGATTCTTCTCTGATATCTCAACAAACTACAACAATGAGTTCAACAAATGTTAACATGAATTGGTTAAACAAACCTATGTTAAGAGAACGAAAAATTCAATTAAATGATCGTCAAATAGTGACATTGATTCGAGATAAATCTTTTGATGTAATGCGACCTTTTTATCTTAAAGCATTGTCAACAGTGATTAAAATGCCAAACAATTATCGTCTGTTATATGATCGCACACTTTGGATTCGTAAACCACCCTCAAGTTTTCATACAACTACAGTTGAAACTTTTAAAAAACTTTCAACACCTGCAAGCTGGATTAGTGCAGATAACATCGAAGATTATTGTATTTATTACAATTTTTATGCTCGAACATTTAATCAATATTTTATTCACCCTCAACAGTATATTTCCTGGATTGAACGATCATCTACTTCAAAACGAGTAAATTTAAAAAATTATCAAAAGTGGATTATTATTCCTCGTCGAGAACTAGAAAATGATCATTGGTTTGTTATTACAGTTCAATTTTTCCCAGTTTCTAAAAGTTCTACAGATACGAAAATTGAGTATGACATTGATGTGTATGACTCACTTGAGAATGATCCAAGCCAACAAAGAGAAAAAGTAATTAATAAAATAAAACAATTTATTGAAACTTTATTTGAAAATACATCGTCATTACAAAACATGGTGTCTCATCGAAATACAAATATAAACTTTCCAATTATTCAAAAAGACGGTTTTAGCTGTGGAATTTTTACCTTACTAACAATGTTATTTTTATTTCAAAACGAGGATCCAATGGCTGATAATAATCGTATTAATTTATCATCAGCTAACGTTGAAAAATTACGTGAACTATTTTCAGGTTTTTTAGCAACTAACGTGAATATTATGCCTCCTGTGGAAGAAAATGATACTAATCGTACTGCATCTTTAGCAGTCACAAGTTCAAACGACCCATTACCTTTACAAATGACTGGTATTGAAACATCGAAAAGACTACTGACTACTATGGAAATGAAAATTCGAGGAGATGAAATGTTGAAAAAAATGCGACGAAAAAGAATTCAAGAACAAATAGATTCAATTCCTACAACAACTAGTTCAAACACAAAAACAAAACAAAAGAAATCAAAGCCGCCTATTCCAAAAAGAGAACCTTCTACAAGAACAAAAAGAAAAAATCAATTAACAGGCGACTACGAAGATATAACAAAAAAACGTTAACTATGTTATTTAGAATTAATCCAAGTAAATTTTCCACCTTCATCACGTTCATGATCTTCTCGCCATCCGGTAAATTCATTTCTTGCCAAAGCCTCTCTACTAGCTAATATTCTATCATAATAATCATTATCAATATCCATTCTTTGCTTTAATCCTTTTTGTTCTACTTTTGTATTTTTCATTTTTGGGTCCATTTCACGAATTAGTGATTCTCTCTGATCCCATGCTGTTTCTTGTTCAACAATAAATTTAAACAATTGTTTATTTCCGATTGTTCCCCATCCATCTTCATTTACACTCCTCCCTTGTTCCGTCGGAATCGACTGCATCAAAATTAAAATAATGTAAAATTTCTAACAGTTCAACTGTTTCTACAATATTAACGCGAAGTTGATAAGGAATTTGATTAATGTAACAGTATCGAAAATAATTACGAATTTTTGATTTTTTTTCATTGGAAAGTGTCGCTAATAATAACCAACTTGATGTTCCAGTCAAAAAAGCTAGCCTAGTTCTTAATGAATTGGGCGAACGAAGAAAAATTTTAGACATGAATTCAAAAGTATGCATTTCCAATGTCATTGCTACAAAATAAAAATCTTCTTCATACGAATAAGGAGCGTTAGCTCGTTGACATACTTTTGAAAAATCAACGTGTTCATTGTCCACAATTGCATTTAAAAAATTGACAATTGATAGTTCTCCTTTTTCAACAAGAGATAAAACAAAATCTTCTCTTGGACCACAAAATGGACTTATTCTTTTCATTATTATGAAACAGATGAGATTTCATTACAAATATATTTTCATTCATGAAAATACAAACTTTGAAAAAAGTATTAAAATCAAGTTACAAAAGAGGAAAATTATCTGATTCAAATTTAGTTGTAAATCCAAAATTAACAGGTAAACGAGTACAAGTTTATTATGATCCAAAAACAAAAAAAGCAATTGTTTCTCATCGAGGGTCTGCTAGTTTAAAAGATTGGGCAGTCACTAATGTTGGTATGGCAGTCGGATATGAAGGAGGAAAAAGGTTTAAACATGCACAAAAGATTCAAAAAGAAGCAGAAAAATTATATGGTGCTAAAAATGTAACAACGGTTGGACATTCTCTAGGTGGACGTATTGCTGAAAAAGTGGGAAAAAAGTCAAATAAAATTATAACTTACAATAAGGCTACTACAATTCGCAGTCTACTTACACCTACTCAATCCAACCAAACTGATATTCGCACCAGTGGTGATATAGTAAGCCAGCTAAGCAAATATCAGAAAAAAAGAGGAACAAGCATCACAATCCCATCGACAAACAATCCAATAAAGGCACATAATATAAATCAACTAAATTCAGTTATTCAAAAAACAATTTGACTACATATATTTTAATTTTTTTGCAGATCGTTTGTTTAAAACGTATTCCCCCTTATGTAATAAATATTTTCCTGTTCGTTTTACTGGACCTCCTTTTTTCATCGAGCCAATAACTGGTAACTTTTCGTATGCTTTTGAAGCCATTGTTCCTGCAGCAGATCCAGCAGCTTTGCCTAACTGGTGACCAACACGGCGACCTAATTTTTCTCCAATAGACGTTCCAGTCATTTTTCCTACAGCTGTACCAGCAGCTCCACCAAGGCGGTAACCTGCCCGTCTACCGTATGTTTTAATCGATTGGCTAACCCTTCCCATAAAAATAAATCTTGGACTGTTTACGATAAACCATTTCTTAAATTAATTATCCTACTTATCAATAGTTCAATTTACGTTTTTTCTCACTTTCAAAAAAATACATTCCAAGTTTGGCAAGTTCTTCAATCAATAAGTTGACCCCAATTAAATAAGAATATATAATAAACCCTGTAGAATTGATAGACATCATTTGATATAATTTAGGATTTATTTTCTTTTCGTGCTTGATGAAAAAACGAATTAATTTTGTGGCAATCATTTTATAATAAGCCATTTCCATATTTTCTAAAATCATTTCTGGGGAATTTGAAATATCAATTATCCCGATCATTGAATCATTATGATTGTCGATTATACAAATCAATGGGTGGCAAAAAATATTATTTCGATTCCACAAAGAAAAATTATCATAGTCTGCAATAGTAATGCTTGAAGTATTAAAAATTGTCAGCAACATTTTACTCAAATCCCACACTCCGTTGTAGCACATCGTTTGATTACATAAACAATCACCTGTTTTACAATTTTGATGAACCTTTTTTAATTTTTGGAGACACTGGATTAAGGGAAAGTACAAAAAACCATAAAATTCAGTTTGACATGAATTAATTCGACCATAAATTGTTGAAATGCGAAGACATATTTCTTCATAACGATGAATTAAGTAATGGATACTTTTTTCATCATCATATGAATTAGTTACCTGAGGAGCTGCTCGTAATTTTTTTACTCTGTCAGATAATTCCAATTTTTTTGAAATCAAAAAATTGTAATGTGTTTTACTTTTTTCAATTTCTTCTTCATAGCTTGCAACTGCATTAAGCCAATCAAAATCAAAATTTAATTTTGCATATTTATCTCTCATTTCAAATATAATCATCCGTTCAATGTTGGTCAATGGTCCATCAACTCCATAAATAAGTGGATATTTGGATTTGTTATGGATACCCTGAGAACTATTCGAGCACAATAGCCTGGAAATCATTGAAAAATGGCTTCACTGTTCTTCTATTCAAATACAACGAAAATACAAATGAAAATACAAATGACGAAAATACAAATGAAAATACGGATGAAAATACGGATGAAAATAAATTTTGTAGACGCAATTGCAGTTATTATTTTAAAATGGCGTCAAATTGTATCACATTATTTTCATCTAACTTTAAAAATCGATATCCAAATATTATTAATCTTACTAACTTTGATGAATATTACGAAACAATGAGCGAAGGAACAATTATCGATGACAGCTGTGAATCGGAGACACTAGGTGAAGAAGATACAATGGAAGATGAAACAGAAAGTACTGCTACTTCGACAACTTATGCAGCATCAGTTCAACAAGTTTTTCCTTGTAATATTTGTTACACCTTTTTTGAAAATGAATTTGAATTACAACATTGTCGTAACTGTAATGGAGCACTTTGTTTTAGTTGTATCTATAGATGTAGATATGAGTCGAATTTAGAAGGAGCTTGTCCGTTATGTCGAGAAGCATTTGGAGACGGACTTCCTGACTATCCAGAGAGTGAAGACAATGAAAGTGAATATTCATATGAAACAGATACCACAGCTTAATAAAAATAAATGTCATATCCAATAAAAATATCAATAATCTATATAGAAAATTGATTTTTTGTTAAAATAATTAATAATCTATATAGAAAATTGATATAAATATTAACAATCTATATAGAAAATTGATTTAAATGTCAATAATCTATATAGAAAATTGATTTAAATGTCAATAATCTATATAGAATGATGATTTTTTGAAAGACTTTATGACTTTTTATGTTAATTAGACACGTTCAAAGTCAGGAAGTGACACAAATGAGGCTACTAAATGTCCTAAAGCCTGCCCCGACCCTCCCATACCTAAATCGCGTAACTTATTGTACATTTGGACATACGCCCAAGTATAATTGCGGCGGTTAAAATAGCATTGACGGCGGAGTGAACGATAATCAAGAATATCTTGATTACGTTCTACCCAAGCAGCATGCCGATGATGCCATGCTGTAGTGTCATACAAATACTCACTAAGCGACTTATAAAGTTTAGCATATGGAAATTTTAATTTTTGCGATAGATCTGGAACATTCACGGCGCTAACTGTATAACTTATGAACATATCATCCCATAGAAAGATCTTATCCTTATTTTCTTCGATGTATTCTTCAGGAGACAAGTAGACGCAGTCCATTTCTTCAAAATAATGAATTTCACCGAAAATACGTACAATGAAAATACAAATGAAAATACAAATGAAAATACAATGAAAATAAAAAATTTCCGTAAAAATTGCCGTTTTTCCGTAAAAATTGCCGTTTTTCCGTAAAAATTGCCGTTTTTCCGTAAAAATTGCCGTTTTCCGTAAAAATTGCCGTTTTCCGTAAAAATTGCCGTTTTCCGTAAAAATTGCCGTTTTCCGTAAAAATGCCGTTTTCCGGATTACGGTGGCCCCGTTTTTTGCCGTAATATTAAAAATTGCCTACGGCAATTTACAGTCTCCATCAAATGTACAGTTCGGAGAACTGTACATTACTCTT
>Ga0209229_10000099_pt1 | contig 31072 bp, 41 predicted proteins | sample SanBayMetagenome_FD_187466 | JGI IMG/M metagenome (GOLD analysis project Ga0209229, IMG submission 187466) | Freshwater and sediment microbial communities from dead zone in Sandusky Bay, Ohio, USA (SPAdes) (version 2) | ecosystem: Environmental > Aquatic > Freshwater > Lentic > Sediment... | reverse complement strand
CTTGGTAAGCGTATGCTTTTCGAGCAAGTGATGCGCCTTAATGATCATCATCGCAGCTGGTGCTTCGAACGCAACGCGACCCTTGATGCCGATGATCGTATCGCCGACGTGCATATCACGTCCAATTCGCCAGTACGAGCCACGCTCGTTCAAGAGACGGATTGCATCGACAGGATTCATCCGCGCACCATTCACAGCAACAGGATGTCCTGCTTCGAATCGCACAACAATCCGCTCGGAGTCAGTCGCAGCAGGCATTGGCAGTGCTGACGACGGCCATGCGGATTCCGGTAGTGGCTCGTTCGACGTCAGCGTCTCACGTCCACCCACCGACGTTCCCCACAGTCCTTGATTGATCGAGTACGCAGCTTTCGTCCACTCGCCTTCCACGCCATGCTGCGTTACATAGGCGATTTCATCGGCTCGAGAGAGTTGCTGATCGCGAATCGGCGTGAGCACCGGTAGGTCTGGACAAAGAATGCGGAACACCACATCGAAGCGCACCTGATCATTTCCCGCACCCGTGCTTCCGTGTGCAAGATGTGTTGCGCCAATCTTCAGCGCGTGTTGTGCGATCGCCGTTGCTTGCACGATGCGCTCTGCGCTCACGCTCAGCGGGTATGTGGCATTCTTCAACACGTTACCCGCGATGCAGTAGCGTAGCACGCGATCATAGAGTTCTTGTGTGCAATCGACTGCTGTGTGTGATGCAACGCCACATGCGTGCGCTCGTGCTGCGATGCGATCGAGTTCGTCGGCAGAGAAGCCACCCGTATTGACAACCACCGTATGGACTTCCATACCATGATCCACGGCCAGATACCGCGCGCAATACGTTGTGTCGAGTCCACCACTAAATGCAAGAAGAACGCGGTTCATCGTTGTGTCTCCGTTGGATCGTAGAGCATACCCGTGCACAAGCACATTGTTTGATGTGTGCGCTGCAGAATATCGTAGTTCGGGCACGACTGACATCCCTTCCAGAACGCTTCATCGGTTGTCAGTGCAGAGAAGTGCACCGGACGGTAGCCAAGTTCCGCGTTGATTTTCATCACCGCTGCGCTTGTTGTGATGCCGAAGATCTTTGCATCTGGATACTTCGTGCGCGACAAGTCAAACGCAGCGCGTTTAATCTGTCGTGCAAGATTGTCTTTGCGATACTCTGGCTTGACGATCAGACCCGAGTTTGCCACGTAGCGACCGTGTTCCCACGTCTCGACGTAGCAGAACCCCGCGAATGTGCCGTCCTCGGTGAGTGCGATAATTGCTTTTCCCTCGTGCATCTTCTGCGTGATGTACTCGGGTGTACGTTTGGCGATGCCTGTCCCACGCTGCTGTGCAGCAGTGAAGATCGTTTCAACGATCTCTTCCGCAAAGGAGAAATGACGGTCATCGGCCACCATGATATCAAACGTCATGGCAGTCCTCTTTGTGAACATCTAGTTACGGTGAAGTCGCGGTCGACGAGCGCATACAATGCAGATGCTCATCGAGGGGGCTTCGCTGCGGGGGCGGCGCAGAGGGCGCTTAGTGGCGCGACTCGTGCTGCCGGGCTTCCCGCAGCGTGAGTCGTCGTCGTGCCTCAATATGGATGACCGTGTGCGTCATAGTGGGCTGCAAAGGTCCGCAAAGTTTGAGACCTGTGCAAGGGGGCTTACACCGTCAACCCGTCGTTCTTCTTCCGCGATTCGTCGGCCATTGCCGACTTAAAGGCGGAGAGCTTGGTGCGGAGTTCTGGTGTTGCGATTGCGAGCATCTCAACTGCGAGAATACCAGCGTTCCGTCCAGCGCCGATGGCAACGGTAGCCACTGGCACGCCGCTTGGCATTTGCACGATGCTCATCAACGAGTCGAGTCCGCGAAGCTGCTTGGTAGGGATCGGAACGCCAATCACTGGGAGGATCGAGTACGACGCAATCATTCCTGGGAGGTGGGCTGCGCCCCCTGCACCAGCGATGATCACTTCGATACCGCGCTCATGCGCAGACGAACCATACGCTGCCATGTCGGCAGGTGTGCGGTGTGCGCTCACAACCTTGATCTCATACGGCACGCCGAACTCTTCGCACACATGCGCTGCTTCGCGCATGATCGGAAGGTCCGAGTCACTACCCATGATGATGCCAATACGTGGTTGCGTTGTCATGACTCCTCCGTATGAGAGAGCTGTACGATGCGTTTGATAAGACCCAGCAGGTTGTGGCGACCAAGGCCTGTTTCGCTGGATGTAGGGAGAACGTCAACAAAGTGTTGACAGTTCGCGAGGAGATCGCGGAGTTGTTGCTCGCGCTCGACGAGTGCTTGAGGCTTGAGCTTATCGCACTTCGTAAGGATCACGACGAAACGACGCTTGTTAAACTCGAGTTCTTCGAGCATCGCCATATCGAGCGGCTGCGGATCGTGCCTCGCATCAACGAGTACACATGTGAGCGCGAGATTTGGACGGCGCATCACGTACGTCTTGATGAGACCCGAGAACTGCTCGCGCTGTGTCTTGCTCACGCGTGCGTAGCCATACCCCGGAAGGTCAACCAACATGAAGTTCATGTCGGTGATGAAGAAGTTGATCTCCTGCGTCTTTCCTGGCGTATTCGATACGCGTGCAAGTTTTCCATGTCGCGTCAGCGTGTTAATCAGCGACGACTTGCCAACATTGGACCGACCGATCATGGCTACCTCTGGAAGTGACGCATCCGGAAAGTGCTCCGGCTTTGTCGCCCCCTTCACAAAGGTTGCGTGCAGTTGAATGTCGTGTGCCATGTTGTAAAAAACGGAAACGCCGGAAGCTGTTGCTCCCGGCGTTTGAAACGTCAAATCGTGTGTTCTTAGTCTGCCGATGCTCCGCTGTCAGCACCTGCATCGGCTGTTGAGTCTGCTGCTTCGCCACCGGCTTCTGCTGGTGCTTCTGCTGGTGTCTCAACTGGAGCTTCTGCTTGTACGTCAGCTGGTGCCTCTTCAGCGACTGGCGCTTCTTCAGCAACAACCGTCTCGACGACTGGTGCTGCTACTGGCGCTGCGGCTGGCTTTGGCTTTGCCATTGGCTTTGGCTTAGCTGGACCCTTAGCGACCTTGCGCTTTGTTGACGACGAGCGACCGTCTTGTGGGTTCGACCAGTCAACGAGTTCGATCATCGCTGTTTCGGCATTGTCACCGCGGCGCTGACCAAGCTTGATGATACGTGTGTATCCACCGTTGCGCTCAAGCACGAGCGGTGCGATTGTATCGAACAGCTCCTGAAGCACGGCCTTATTCTTGATGAAGCGACCAACCATGCGGCGGTTGTGTACATCTACACCAGAGATGGCACCCGTCTTCTCAGAGCGATGCGCATTGCGAGCACGTGTGATCAGCTGCTCTGCGAATGGACGAAGTTCCTTCGCCTTAGCAACTGTAGTAACGACACGCTTGTGTTCGAAAAGTGAGGTAGCCATGTTCGCAAGCATCGCGCGCTTGTGGCTCGCGGTACGCTTGAGTTTTCGGCCTGCATACTGGTGACGCATTGGGTTCTCCTTAGCCTTCCTTAGTCATTCTTCTTATCATCGTCGCGCAGATAGCTGTCGACATTCATGCCGAACTGCAGTCCATTCTGCACCACAACATCAGCGAGTTCCGAGAGAGACTTACGACCGAAGTTGCGGAACTTCAGCAAGTCTGATTCCTGGAGGCTCACCAAATCTGCAAGCGTCTTGATGCTTGCAGCCTTCAAGCAGTTGTGCGCACGCACACTGAGTTCGAGTTCATCAACCGGCTGGAGCAGGATGCGGCGGACGCGTGAACGCTCGCGCTCTGCTTCTGTGTCGGCTACTGGAGCATCGTGCTGCTCAGGTGCACCACCGCCGATTGACGGGTTAACACCGAGGAACAGTGCGATGTGTGAACGAAGGATTGCAGCTGAGTGCTCAACAGCTTCCTTCGCTGTGATTGATCCGTCTGTGCTTACATCAAGCACGAGGCGCTCATAGTCTGTCTTCTGACCAACGCGGAACGGTTCTACGTTATAGATCACGTTCTTGATTGGTGTGTAGATCGCATCGATTGGAAGCATACCAACTGGGAAGTCGGCTTGGTTCTGCTCTTCTGATGGAACGTAGCCCTTGCCACGACCGATACGGATTTCTACGTCGAAGTCAGCGTCGTCAGCAAGTGTTGCAATCTTCTTCGTTGGATCGAGAACTTCGATTGCACCTGCTGTTGCGTCTTGAATCATCTGCGCTGTCCAGGTCTTCTGACCCTTCACGCGGAATGAAATACGGCTAGGCGCCTTTGGATCGACAATGCGGAACCGTACTTCTTTGAGATTCAGAATGATTTCGCACATGTCTTCGACAACACCGGCGATCGTCTGAAACTCATGCTGCACATCGGAGATTTTCACACCGACGATAGCGGATCCTTGGATCGACGAAAGGAGGACGCGACGGAACGCGTTACCAATCGTTGTTCCATAACCTTCTTCGAGAGGATTCAGGACGAAGCGAGCATGGTACGGACTGCCGAGCTCTTCGACGACGACGCCTTCTGGCATCTGCATCTGCATGTTCATGGCCTTCCTTGGGTCAATAGTCACTAGTAATTGATTGAGTCGAAACGATTAGACGCGACGCTTCTTCGGCGGGCGGCAACCGTTATGCGGCAGTGGCGTCTGGTCGAGGATCGAGAGCACTTCGAATCCAGCCTGCGTAAGCGCGCGGATAGCGGCTTCGCGACCTGATCCAGGGCCCTTGACCACGACATCGACCTTGCGAAGACCCATTTCGAAGGCTTCGCGTGCAGCCTTGTCGGCGGACACTTGAGATGCGTATGGCGTGTTCTTCTTCGAGCCACGGAAACCGTTCTTGCCGGCCGATGACCACGAAAGCGTATTGCCGTACGTATCGGTGATTGTCACGATTACATTGTTGAACGTAGCACGCACAAACACTTTGCCGTGTACATCCGCAACGATTTTGCGCTTTACGCGCTTTTTTGCTGCTGCCATTGTCGTTCAGTCCTTTCTTACTTCTTCACTGCCTTCTTCTTACCGGCCACTGTCTTACGCTTACCCTTGCGAGTACGCGCATTCGTACGTGTACGCTGTCCGCGAGCCGGAAGACCACGGCGATGGCGCAGGCCACGATAGCAACCAACGTCCATCAGGCGCTTGATGTTCAGCTGCACTTCTGAGCGAAGCTGACCTTCAACCTTGTAGTCGGCCAGTACCTGACGGATACGTGCGACTTCGTCGTCCGTCCATGTCGATACACGCTTGCTGTGATCGATGCCGGCCTTATCCAGCACCTGTCCGCTCAGCGTTCTGCCGATGCCGAAGATGTACGTCATCGCAATGATGCCGCGCTTATTTTTTGGGAGGTCGATACCTGCGATACGAGCCACTGTGTGTCTCCTGAATTAGCCTTGACGTTGCTTGAAGCGAGGGTTCTTCTTGTTGATGATGTACACCCTTCCCTTACGACGAACAATCTTGTCGTCGGGACTGCGCTTCTTCACCGATGCTTGAACCTTCATGAGAAAACCTTTCGAAGTCGATCGAGTTTTGTTGCCTTGTTACTTGTAACGGTACACGATGCGACCCTTTGACAGGTCGTAAGGTGACATTTCAACCGTGACTTTATCGCCACGGAAAATCTTGATGAAGTGCATTCGCATCTTCCCGGAGACGTGCGCAAGGATTTTGTGTCCGTTGTCCAGCTTTACGATAAACTGGGTGTTCGGCAACGCTTCCTCGATCACACCATCAACCCGTATGACGTCTTCGCGACCCATCAAGACCTTTGCATGAAAATGACCGTTATTCCATTGCTGTCAGAATCTTCGGCGTGGTTCCGTCAATCACAATCGTGTGTTCGAAATGTGCTGACGGTTTTCCGTCTGCCGCGTACACCGTCCACCCATCGCTTGCCGTGTGCACATGGAACAAGCCCATATTCACCATCGGTTCGATCGCCAATGCCATGCCGTTCTTCAGCTTGGCATTAGGGAATCTGCTTCGATGAAGCAGACCCGGGACGAAGTTCGGGACAGGGGGCTCTTCGTGCAGATGACGGCCGATGCCGTGTCCGACGAGTTCCCGTACCACCGAAAACCCTTGATTTTCAACATACGTTTGGACAGCCTTCGCGATGTCATACACGCGATTTCCGTCCACTGCTTGCTCGATGCCACGTCGGAGTGACTCCTTCGTTACATCAAGCAGACGTTGCTTTTCTGTTGAGATCTCGCCTACCGCATACGTGTAAGCGCTATCTCCGTAGTATCCATCGTAACGAACGCCAACGTCAACGGTTACGATCTGTCCTTCTTTCAATGCACGCTGCCCAGGCATACCATGCACCACTTCTTCATCGATGCTGATACACGCTGATGATGGAAATACTTTTCCGTCAACGTCGTATCCCTTGAACGCCGGTTCGCCGCCGCGCGTGAGGATGAAATCCTCAACAATCGCATCAAGCTCGCCAGTCGTGACACCCGGCTTCACGAATCCCTTCATGTGGTTGAGCACGTCGGCAACAATCCGACACGCCTTTTCCATCTTGACAATCTCTTCCGCTGTTAGGGTCGAGATATTGAGATCTGCTACCGCCATTGATCTTAGGAGAGCGCGCCAGCGCGGCCGCGGATCTTGCCAGTCTTCATGAAGCCGTCGTAGTGACGCATCAGGAGGAATGACTCAATCTGCTGGAGCGTGTCGAGCGCTACACCAACAATGATGAGAAGACTTGTACCGCCAAAGAACGAAGCAAAGACTGGTGGCACTTGCAGAACCGACATCGCAAACGTTGGAAGGATCGCGATAAGGGCAAGGAAGATTGCACCAGGCAATGTGATACGCGTAAGAATGTTCTCGATGTAATCCGACGTAGCTTCACCCGGACGAACACCAGGAATGAAACCGCCATTGCGCTTCATGTTGTCAGCAACTTCCTTCGGGTTGAAGGCAATAGCTGTGTAGAAGTACGTGAAGAACACGATCATCAAGCCAAAGATCACTGCATACAACGGCGACGTATCGCTGAAGCTTTGCGCAACACCCTGCCAGAACTTGCTTTCCGGGAAGAACGAGGCAAACGTTGCAGGGATGAAGAGGATTGACTGAGCGAAGATGATTGGCATAACGCCAGCGGTGTTCACACGAAGAGGGATGTACTGCGTTGTACCGCCATACACCTTACGTCCAACAACACGCTTTGCGTACTGCACTGGGATGCGTCGCGCACCCTGTGTGATCAGAATCACCGCAGCAATGATGCCCAACAAGAACGTCAACAACACAAGGTCAACCACGAGCAGACGTGAGCCTGCGTCGATAAGGCCAATCTCTTGCATGATTGCCGTTGGGAATCGAGCGATGATACCGATGAAGATGATCAGCGAGATACCGTTGCCAAGACCGCGATCAGTGATCTGCTCACCGATCCACATCAAGCCAACTGTTCCAGCTGTCAGAATCAGAATCGAAGACATCGTGAAGAAGAAGCCAGGATCTGGTACAACCGACATACCGCCGGCGCCGACCGTTGTCTGTGCAACCTTCACTGTAACGCCCCATGCCTGCAGTGCCGCAATTGGCACTGTGAGCAAGCGCGTGTATTGATTGATCTTGCGACGGCCATCCTCGCCCTCACGCTGAAGCTTCTGCAGACTTGGCAGAACCACACCGGCGATTTGGAGAATGATGCTCGCAGAGATGTATGGCATGATACCGAGAGCGAAGATCGCAGCGTTCGAGAACGCTCCACCCACGAACATGTCGTACAGTCCGAAGATCGTGCCTTGGTTTGTAGCCGCAGCATCTTTGAGCAATGTCACATCGACGCCCGGGATCGTAATAAACGAACCCACGCGAACAGCCAGCAGTGCGATCAGTGTAAACACGATCCGCTGGCGAAGCTCTTCGATCCGGAACATGTTCCGGAACGTGGTAACGATATTAGCCATTTACGGTAACCGCTCCTCCGGCTGATTCAATCTTCTGCTTGGCTGCCTCAGAGATCTTATCGCACGTTACAGCAAGCTTCGCGGAAAGCTCACCGTTTCCAAGAATCTTCACTGGTGCTGACTTCTTGCGAATAACACCGAGTGAATAGAGTATGTCCTTGCTCACTACACCATCAGCGATCTGCTTCTCGTCGACCAGTCGCTGAAGTGTAGCGACGTTGACTTCCGAGTACTCGATGCGATTGATGTTCGTAAAGCCGAACTTCGGGATGCGACGCGTAAGCGTCATCTGACCGCCCTCGAAGCCACGGCTTTGATGGCCGCCGCTGCGTGACTGGTGACCCTTGTGACCACGTGTGGATGTACCACCGTGACCTGAGCCAGCACCACGACCAATGCGCTTCTTCTTATGACGGGAGCCCGGAGCGGGCGAAAGATTTCCGATGTGTTTCATGATAGGCCTCAGTCTGCGATCTCTTCAACGGTCACAAGGTGGCGAACAGTGTTAATCATGCCGAGCGTTTGCGCGTTCTTTGGCTTGATTGACACATAGTTCGGGCGGCCAAGGCCGAGAGCCTTGATTGTCGCCTTTTGGTTTTGCAGAGCGCCGATGATCGAACGCACTTGGGTGATCTTCAATTTCATGATGGGGTATCTCCTTCTCTTAGCCTTGAAGCACCTTCTCGAGTGACACACCGCGGCGCGTAGCGACGGCAGCTGCATCTTCGAGTTGCATCAGAGCGTTCATGGTTGCCTTCACCGTGTTGTGCGGATTCGACGAACCTTGGGACTTTGTCAATACGTCTGTTACGCCAGCAAGCTCAAGGATGGCGCGCACACCACCAGCGGCGATGACACCTGTACCAGGCGTCGCTGGGCGGATCAGCACCTTCGCAGCACCGAAGCGACCAATCACTTCGTGCGGCACAGTGCCATTGAGCACGCGAACCTTAACGACAGACTTCTTCGCTGCCTCGGTTGCCTTTGTTACGGCGTTCGATACTTCGCCCGCCTTACCAAGGCCGTACCCTACATGACCTGCCTCGTCGCCGACGACAACCATTGCTGAGAAGTTGAACCGACGTCCACCCTTCACAACCTTTGCTGTGCGACCAACGTAGACAATCTTGTCTTTGAGGTTGAGATCCGATACTTTTTGCTTTGCCACGTAATCAGCTCCGTTTCGTTCAGCGTTAGAAATCAAGACCGGCTTCGCGCGCAGAATCTGCAAGCGCTTTCACACGGCCGTGGTAGAGGAACCCGTTGCGGTCAAACGCAACCTTTGTGACGTTCGCTGCCTTCGCGCGCTGTGCAAGCAGTGTGCCAACAAGGCGGCTTTCATCTGTCTTTGTCAGACCAGCTGCCTTCGCACGAACATCCTTGTCCATCGTCGATGCCGACACAATAGTTGTCGCTGCTACATCATCGATGATTTGCGCATAGATGTGATTGAGCGAACGGAACACTGTCAGGCGTGGGCGTGCTGGAGTTCCCGAGATGTCCTTGCGAACACGACGGTTACGGCGAGCATAGCGTACGTTCTTGAGTTTAATGCGATTCATGGTTCGTGTTCTCCTTACTTGCCTGCCGACTTACCTGCCTTGCGGCGGATGTATTCACCTTCGTAGCGGATACCCTTGCCCTTGTACGGCTCAGGTGGGCGAAGCTTGCGAACCTTGGCCGCTACTTCACCGACGAGGTGCTTGTTGATACCCTTCACAGAGAAGGCTGTTGGCGTTGCAACCGCAAATTCCACGCCATCTGGTGGCATGAACAGGATCGGGTGCGAATAGCCGAGTGACAGCAGAAGGTTCTTGCCGCGAAGCTCCACCTTGTAACCCACACCTTCGACTTGGAGGTTGCGTGTGAATCCATTGGATACACCTTCAACCATCCATGCGATGTGAGCACGAGTGAGACCGTGCAGCGCGCGCACCTTCTTGTCGTCGTTTGCTCGTGTGAACGTCAGGTTCTGCCCATCCATCACTGGTGTGATTGTTGGGTCGACCTTGAACGTGAGTTCTCCCTTAGGTCCCTTCACCGTGCAGAGTTCGTTGTCGAACTTCACGTTGACGTTAGCTGGGACGGAGATAAGTTTTTTGCCTACTCGTGACATTGTCGTTTGCTCCTGCTTCTCTTCTTACCAGATTGTGCACAGCACTTCACCACCCACGTTCTCGCGGCGTGCTTGTTTGTCGGTCATCACACCTCGCGGTGTAGAGATGATGGCAACACCAAGTCCGTTGCGTACGCGTGGGAGCTTGTCCACCGGTGCGTAAATGCGACGTCCAGGCTTGCTGACGCGGCGCACTTCTCGAATCACTGGTTGGCCAAGGTGATAGCGCAATTTGAGCGTGAGTACACCCTGCTTGTTGTCGTCAACGCGCGAATAGTCAAGGATGAATCCCTGGTCCTTAAGGATCTCAGCGATTGCAATCTTGAGGTTCGACGCAGGCACATCAACGGTCTTGTGCTTTGCGGCCGAGGCGTTGCGGATGCGTGTAATGAAATCGGCGATGGTATCTGTGACTGGCATAGTCGTCGTCTTGGTCGTGTTCGAAAATCAGGGGGCTAACCTGTGTTACCAGCTTGCCTTGCGCATTCCCGGGATCTTGCCTTCGAGGGCAAGAAGACGGAATACGTTTCGGCAGAGGCCGAACTTGCGATAGACGCCCTTCCCGCGGCCTGTTACGAGGCAACGGTTGCGGACACGTGTTGGAGAGCTATTACGGGGAAGCTTTTGGAGCCCCACCATGTCGCCTGCCGCCTTGAGTTCGGCGCGCTTTGCAGCGTACTTCTCTGCGAGACGGATGCGCTTCTTGTTGCGAGCGATGACTGAAGTCTTGGCCATGAAGGTTACTCGTGATTCTTAGTCGCGTTTACGGAATGGGAAGCCAAACTCTTGAAGGAGCGCGTGTGCTTCTTCATCTGTCGTAGCTGACGTTACGAACGTAATGTCCATACCGTTGATCTTCGACACCTTGTCCACATCGATTTCAGGGAAAATGATCTGTTCCTTGACACCGATTGTGTAGTTCCCGCGTCCATCGAAGCTCTTGTCGCTGAATCCGCGGAAGTCACGGATACGTGGAGCTGCGATGTTGATGAAACGATCGAGGAACTCGTACATGTGAGCGCGGCGAAGCGTCACACGTGCACCGATCGGCATGCCTTCACGAAGCTTGAAGTTAGCAATCGACTTGCGAGCGCGTGATACAGCTGGACGCTGACCAACGATCAGTTCAAGTTCGTTGACTGCTGACTGCAGTTGCTTTGTGTCTTGTGTTGCAGCACCTACACCGATGTTGATCGCGATCTTTTCGATACGCGGCACCTGCATTGGGCTACCGTAGTTGAAACGCTTCATCAGCGCCGGCACCACGTGGTCCTTGTAGAAGGCATGCAGCCGGGCCGGGACGCGCACGTCCTCGATTTCCTCGAGGCGTGGACCCTCTGGCTTGAACTGGTCCCTCTTTGATGACGTTGCTTTTGCCATGATCTATCAGTTCCTTCGACGTTCGTCTGATTTAGAGTTCTTCGCCTGTGGTCTTCGCAGTACGCTTAACCACTGTCTTACCATTGACAACCGAGCGCTCACGCGAAACACGCGTTGGCTTACCCTTCTTGTCGGCAAGTTGGACGTTTGAGTAGTGAACAGGTGCTTCAACGGTGATGATGCCACCATTTGGATTCTGCTGTGATGGACGAACAGCCTTCTTGCGAAGATTTACGCCTTCAATCAGCACCCGCATCGTTGTTGGGTACACCATCAGAACACGTCCTGTGGCACCCTTGTTATTTCCTGCGATCACCACTACAGTGTCGCCCTTTTTAATCTTGAGCTTCATCGTATACCTCAGAGCACCTCGGGTGCGAGGGAAATGATCTTCATAAACGAGCGTTCGCGAAGTTCACGGGCGACTGGCCCGAAAATGCGCGTGCCGCGAGGATCGTTGTTAGTATTGATGATGACGGCAGCGTTTTCGTCGAAGCGGATAAACGAGCCATCACGGCGGCGTATTTCCTTCTTCGTGCGAACGATAACGGCCTTCACCACTTCGCCCTTCTTCACAGCGCCGGCTGGCAGTGCTGCCTTAACCGAACACACAACGATGTCGCCCACCGATGCATAACGCTTGCCGTGTCCGCCCAACACACGGATGCAACGCAACTTGCGCGCGCCCGAGTTGTCTGCTACCACGAGATTTGACTCTTCTTGAACCATGTCCGTTCTCCCTTACTGCGCTCGTTCGATGATCTCCACAAGCGCCCAACGCTTGCGGGCACTCAGTGGACGGCTCTCGATAACCTTGACAACGTCACCGATGTTGCACTCATTCTTCTCGTCGTGCGCCATCACCTTGGTCGTCTGCTTGAAATACTTGCGATACAGCGGATGTGCCACTTGGCGCTCGATCGCGACAACGATGGTCTTGTCCGCCTTGTTGCTCACAACCTTCCCTGTCCGCGTCTTGCGGCGCGATGAAGGAGTGGTTGTTGGTGTTGCGTCTGCCATGATGTTTATCCGATTCAGTTGGCGTTGTTCTTGCGCTCGTGGAGAATAGTCTTCATCCGCGCGATGTCCTTACGGAGCGTCTTGATGCTTGACGAATCCTGCAGCTGGCTCAAAGCGAGCTGGAAGCGCAGACGCGTCACGTTTTCTTCACTTTCCTTCACGAAGCCTTCAAGTTCTTGCGTGCTGAGCGAGCGGAGGTCTTCTGCCTTACGTGCCTTCATGATTATCCTCCTTCAAGATCTACACGTTGAACGAACTTGCACTTGATCGGCAACTTGTGGATTGCAAGGCGCACTGCTTCTTGTGCACGCTCCTTGGATACACCGTCGATCTCGAACAAGATGCGGCCTGGCTTGACCACGGCTACCCAGAACTCTGGATTACCCTTACCAGAACCCATTCGGGTTTCTGCTGGCTTCTTGGTCACAGGCTTGTCTGGGAAGATCCGGATCCACACCTTACCATCGCGTCGGAGGTATCGATTGATAGCGATACGTGCCGATTCGATCTGGCGGTTGGTGATCCAGGCTGCTTCCAGCGCCTTCAGACCGAATGAACCAAATGCGACCGTCGAACCACGGTAGGCCTTACCGCGACGGCGGCCCCGTTGGGTCTTGCGATGCTTAACTCGTTTTGGGATGAGCATGTCGTTGCCTTACGCCTGACTTACTGTTCCTTGTTCTGTTGCTTGCCGATAACGTCACCACGGCAGATCCACACCTTGACGCCGATCGATCCGTAGACCGTTTCAGCACGACCTTGAGCATAGTCAATGTCAGCACGGAGTGTATGCAGTGGCACGCGGCCTTCCTTATACTGTTCCTGACGTGTCATGTCAGCACCACCAAGGCGGCCACTGCACATTACACGAACACCTTCTGCGCCAACACGCATCGTGCTGCTCACAGCGTTCTTCATTGCGCGACGGAACGAGATACGTCCTTCCAGCTGCGCGGCAATGTTGTCGGCTACAAGTTGCGCGTCGAGTTCAGGACGCTTGATCTCACTGATGAGAATCTTTACTTCCTTCTTCGTCAACTTGCGGAGTTCTTCTTCCAGCTGCGCGATATCCTTGCCTGAGCGACCAATGATCACGCCTGGACGTGATGTGTTGATCGTCACGCGAAGTTGCTTCGCTGTGCGCTCGACGATGATACGTGCTACACCGGCCTTCTTAAGACGGCTCTTGATGTAGTTGCGCACCATGAGATCTTCTTGCAGCTTTTCTGCTACGTTCTTCTCATCGAACCAGTTGGCTTCCCAACTGCGGATGATGCCAAGGCGCAGACCGATCGGATTTGTCTTCTGACCCACTGATGAACTCCGATTACTGTTTCGTTGAAACGACGATGGTAAGATGATGCGAGCGCTTGCGAATGCGAAACGCACGACCCATAGGGGCTGGCGAAATACGCTTCATCGTCGGACCTGGGTCGACGAAACACTCTTTCACAATAATGGACTCAGGATCGATACCCGCATCCTTATTTGTGAGGTTGCTGATCGCTGACTTGAGCGTGAGCTCTGCCACCGAACCTGCAGCCTTGTCCGAGAATTGCAGAAGGTTCAATGCCTCCTGAGCTGACTTGCCACGAATGAGGTCGATCACAAGACGCATCTTGCGAGGCGACGACCGGTTGTAGCGTTTGATAGCGCGTGCTTCCATCGTTCGTCCTTACTTCTTGCCCGTTTTGAGATCTTTCCGGTTGCCTGCATGACCACGGTATGTACGTGTTGGCGAAAACTCACCAAGCTTGTGACCTACCATGTTTTCTGTTACATACACCGGAATGAACTTGTTGCCGTTATGAACCGCAAGCGTGTGACCTACGAATTCCGGCGAAATCGTTGATGCGCGCGACCATGTCTTGATCACGGCCTTCTTGCTCGAGTCATTCATCGCTTCAACCTTCTTCACCAGCTTAAAGCTGACAAATGGCTCTTTCTTCAGTGAACGTGGCATTCTCGATTACTCCGTGTTCTTCAGTTACGCGTTACGACGACGAATGATCATGTCATCCGAAGCATTCTTCTTCTTCCGTGTCTTCAAGCCCTTGGCGAGCTGACCCCATGGTGAACGCAAGTGCTTGCGACCACCACCAGACTTTGAGCGACCTTCACCACCACCGTTCGGGTGATCGATCGGGTTCATGGCCATACCACGTGTCTGCGGGCGAACGCCCAACCAACGCATGCGACCAGCCTTACCGTACGAGATGTTCTCGTGCGATCCGTTGCTCACTACACCAATTGTTGCCATACATACAGCTGGCACCATGCGAATCTCACCCGAAGGGAGCTTGATCTGTGCCTTGCCGTTGTCAACACCAACGAACTGTGCTGAAGCGCCTGCCGAACGAACCATCTGTCCGCCCTTGCCTGGCTTGAGCTCAATGTTGTGGATGAAGTAACCCACTGGGATCTTCGACAACGGAAGCGCATTGCCATCCTTCGGCTCTGCCATCTCGCCGCTCATGATCTTCTGACCAACTTGCAGCTTGTCTGGCGCGATGATATAGCGCTTCTCACCGTCTGCATACTCAACCAGAGCGATGCGGCATGTGCGATTCGGATCGTACTCGATCGTCTTCACAGTTGCTTCTACACCGAGCTTGTTGCGCTTGAAATCGATAATGCGGTACATCCGCTTGTGTCCACCACCACGGTGACGTGATGTGACACGACCAGTATTGTTCCGTCCGCCCGACTTCTTGATCGGTTCGAGAAGGCTCTTCTCTGGCTTGGATGTCGTGATCTCGTCGAACGTGCTAATGCTATAGTAGCGCGTTCCAGGCGTGATCGGTTTGAGGTTGCGTGTTGCCATGATTCAAATTCTCCGCTTAGTCTTCCGTGCCTTCGCCGGAAACGATATCGATGGTCTGCCCTTCCTTCAACGTCACGTAGGCCTTCTTCTTCAGGTTCGTACGGCCAACCTGATACCCACGGCGTGTCATGCGTGCCTTGACCTTACCCTTGGTACGCACTGTACGGATGGTGATCGCATCAACATCAAACATTTGCTTGATGGCTGCACGGATCTGCAGCTTGTTTGAGTTTGGATCCACTTCGAACACATACTGGCGAAGCGTTCCAACCTTCGTTGCCTTCTCTGTGATGAGCGGCTTCTTGAGGACTGTGATCATTACGCATCTCCTCCGTTATCGCCGAACGAATCAGCGATCGTTGCGATTGCGCTCTTGAAGATCACAAGCTTGCCGTGGCTCAGAACATCGTACGCCGAAATCTTATCGGCAGGGAAGGTCGTCAGGCCTGCAATGTTGCGCGCTGACTTGACGAATGTCTCGTCCGCAGCTGGCAACAACATGAGAACCTTCGAACCATCAACCTTGATGTTCTTCAGCATCGTCGCAACATCACGTGTCTTCGGTGCGCTGATTGCGAAATCTTCCACAACCACAAGGTTGTTTTCGCGAGCACGAAGTGTGAGCGCAGACTTCCGAGCAAGGCGCTTGACCTTTACAGGGAGCTCAACACGGTACAGGTGCGGGAACGGACCGTGGATCTTACCACCACCCGGAGAAAGCGGCGAGCGGCTCGTACCACGACGTGCACCACCAGTGCCCTTTTGCTTGAATGGCTTTTTACCGCCACCTGATACCTCAGCGCGCGTTTTTACCTTGTGCGTGCCTTGACGACGATGCGCCAAGTATGCGCGCACCGCTTGGTACATCGCGTGCTCGCTGGGCTCGATACCGAAGACCGAAGCAGGAAGCTCGATTGAGCCTGCCTTGGCGCCGTCCTTCGTGAGTATATCCACAGTCATGGCAATCTTCTTCTTAGAGCTTGACAATTTCAACTAGTGAGTTCATTGCGCCTGGAATGCTTCCCTTGACAAGGAGAAGATTCTGGTCAGGCATTACGCGGAGGACTGTGAGGTTGCGCACCGTAATGCGCGTACCACCCATTCGTCCGGCCATGCGCATGCCCTTGAACACGCGCGATGGGTACGATGACGAGCCGATCGAACCTGGGGCGCGGGGACGGTCGCTCTGACCGTGCGTTGCCATACCAACACCACCGAAGTGGTGACGGCGAACAACGCCCTGGAATCCCTTACCCTTGCTCGTAGCAGAGACCTTCACCTTATCGCCAGTCTCAAAGGATTCCACCGTGATCACGTCGCCATTTTTGACCTTGGCAACGAGTTGACGGAATTCCTTGAGATGACGCGCAGGCGCTACCTCATGCTTCGCAAAGTGTCCCGCACGTGGGCGGTTTACCTTGCGTTCGGGGATTGGCTCGTAACCAATCTGAACGGCTTCATAGCCGTCTTGTTCTGTCGTTTTTACTTGGACAACTGGACACGGTCCGGCTTCGATTACCGTACACGGCACGAATACTCCATCTTCTGTGAAGATGCTCGTCATGCCCAGCTTACGTCCGAGGATTGCACTCATTTTCCTCTGTTCCTCTTAGACTTTCACTTCCACATCAACACCCGCCGGGAGCTCAAGGCGCATGAGCGCGTCGATCGTCTTCTGCGTAGAGCTGAAGATATCGATCATGCGCTTGTGCACACGAGCTTCAAATTGCTCACGTGACTTCTTGTCCACGTGCGGAGACCGCAGCACTGTATACACAGATCGCTCTGTAGGAAGCGGGATCGGACCCGAAACCACTGCGCCTGTTTGTTTCACTGTGCGGACAATACGCTCAGCTGAACGATCAATCAAGTTGTGATCGTACGAGCGAAGCTTGATGCGAATGCGTTGCGTTGCCACTCGTTTGTTCTCCTAGTTGGAGGTTCGTTTGGAGACAAACAAGGGGGGATAACTCATCCCCCCTCGTCGTTCTCTCAGATCGTTTTCTTATTCAACAACAGATGTCACAACACCAGCGCCTACCGTACGGCCACCTTCGCGGATAGCAAAGCGGAGACCTTCGTCCATAGCAACCGGTGTGATGAGCGTTACGTCGAGGTTATCAACGTTGTCACCAGGCATGATCATTTCTACGCCTGCAGGAAGATCAAGAACACCTGTCACGTCAGTTGTACGGAAGTAGAACTGTGGACGGTAGTTCGTGAAGAATGGCGTGTGACGTCCGCCCTCTTCCTTTGTCAGAACGTAAGCTTGTGCCTTGAACTTGTGGTGCGGCTTGATCGAGCCACTCTTTGCAAGTACCATGCCGCGCTCGAGTTCTTCCTTGTCTACACCACGAAGGAGCAGACCGACGTTGTCACCTGCGCGACCTTCGTCAAGAAGCTTGCGGAACATTTCGATACCTGTAACTGTCGTCTTCTTCTGAAGGCCGAAACCAACAATTTCAACTTCTTCGTTAACCTTGACGATACCGCGCTCGATACGACCAGTACCTACTGTACCGCGGCCTGTGATCGAGAACACGTCTTCGACTGGCATGAGGAATGGCTTGTCTACATCACGCTGTGGCGTTGGGATGTAATCATCAACCGCTGCCATGAGTTCGAAGATGCACTGCATGTCTGGGTGCTCTGCGCTCTGACCGCTTGATGCTGCGTCGAGAGCCTTGAGTGCCGAACCCTTTACGATTGGAATGTCGTCGCCTGGGAAGTCGTACTTCGAGAGAAGTTCGCGGATTTCCATTTCAACGAGTTCTACGAGATCTGGGTCTGCAATGTCAACCTTGTTCATGAACACCACGATACGTGGCACACCAACCTGGCGAGCAAGAAGGATATGCTCGCGTGTTTGTGGCATCGGACCGTCTGTAGCAGCTACAACGAGGATGGCGCCGTCCATCTGAGCAGCACCAGTGATCATGTTCTTCACATAGTCAGCGTGGCCTGGGCAGTCAACGTGTGCGTAGTGACGATTTTCAGTCTCATACTCAACGTGCGCCGTAGCAATCGTGATCCCGCGTGCCTTTTCTTCAGGAGCGTTATCAATTGAGTCGAACGAACGCTTTTCCGAAAGACCCTTCGCCGCCAAACACATTGTGATTGCAGCTGTAAGTGTTGTCTTGCCGTGGTCAACGTGTCCGATTGTTCCGACGTTCACGTGCGGCTTATTCCGTTCAAATTTCTCTTTGGCCATGATGCCTACTCCTCAGGTTGCGTTGAGTGAGTTGTGAAATGATTAATTGGTTCGTTGTAATTGAGACAGAAAACAAAGGTACGAAATGTTTCTGACGTACAAGCAATAAAAAGCCCATCCCGGCACCAATTTGTTAAAATTGGCGGGTGCGCTGCGTGTCACTGACGCACGTCGAATTACCGACGATGAGACGCTGGCTCGTACCCATGGAAATGCATGGTATACGACCCACGACCCTGCGTGAGCGATCGCAACTGTGTTACGTAGCCGAATAGTTGGGACAGCGGCACCAAAGCCGTCACAACTTGGAGGATATCGCGCTGGGAAATTCCCTGCACCATGCCTCCACGTGAACTGAGATCTGCAATGACCTCGCCCACGTAATCCTCGGGCGTAACAACTTCGACTGCGAAGACGGGCTCCATAATGACCGGCGATGCCAGTCGGGATGCGTCTTTGGCGGCAATCGAAGAGGCGACGGCGTATGCCGTCTCCGTTGCGTCTTCTTCATTGTATGCCGCATCTACGAGGACGGCCATGATATCAATCATGGGGTATCCCGAGAGCGGTCCGACCTTGAGGGCTTCAATGGCCCCCTGCTCTACACTCTTGACGTACAACTCCGGAAGTGTCCCTGGTGCAAGCTCATTACTGAACTGGAGACCTTTTCCTGAGTCATTTGGTCGTACCTCTATAGTTACTTGTCCGAATTGATTTTTCCCAGCATTACTGCGGACGAACTTGCCCTCCGCACGTGCGGTGCTGGTAATTGTCTCTCGGTAGGCTACCTGAGGTTTCCCCACTTTAACGGGGACGTTGAATTCGCGTTTTAACCGGTCGACAAGGATCTCCAAGTGGAGCTCACCTACGCCGGAGATAATGATCTGTCCTGATTCAGCATCAGTATGGAACCGAAACGTCGGATCTTCTTCAGAGAGCCGATGTAAGGATTCCGTCAGTTTTTCCTGATCCGCCAGAGTCTTCGCCTCAACCGCTTGGTTGATGACTGGATCTGAGAACCGAATGCTTTCCAGAAGGATTGGTTGCTTAGGGTCGCACAGTGTGTCGCCCGTCCGCGTGAAGCGCATCGCAGGGATCGCAACAATCTCGCCGGCATACGCTGCGTCAAGCTCTTCTCGCTTATTCGCACTCATGCGCAAGATCTTTCCTGCTCGCTCTTTCTTGTCGTTTGTGACGTTGTAGAGTTGCTCGCCTGCCTTGATTGTTCCAGAGTAAATCCGAACAAACGTTAGGCGTCCTACAAATGGGTCGGTGATGATCTTGAATGCAAGCGCAGAAAATGCTTCGCCGTCTTCCGGCTTCCGCGTCTCTTCACGCTCGTGATCCTTCACGTTGTATCCGTGCGTGTGTCCAACATCCTTCGGCGATGGCAAGTAAGCCAACACACCGTCGAGAAGTTGTTGCACGCCCTTGTTCTTAAAGGCGCTCCCACAGAATACTGGGGTTACCTTGAGATGAAGCGTTGCTTTGCGTAGCGCCGACCGAAGCACTGCAGCTTCGATATCGTCACCCGAGAGATAGCGCTCCAACAATGCATCGTCGTGTTCGACGATTGCTTCAACGAGTGCTTGTCGCGCTTCGTTGACTTGGTCAACCATGTCTGCCGGCACTTCTGTGGTTTCGAACTTCTCGCCGTTGTCTCGATCAAACACGAGCGCAACACGATCAATCAAATCCACAACACCAACGAAGGTGTCTTCTGCGCCAATCGGCAGCTGTACGGCAACCGGAGTTGCACCCAACCGCGTCCGCATCATGTCGAGAACTCGTAGGAAGTTTGCTCCTACACGGTCCATCTTGTTGACAAATGCAATGCGCGGTACATGGTATTGGTTTGCTTGATGCCACACGGTTTCTGACTGCGGCTCGACACCTGCAACGGCACAAAAGAGGCCAATCGCTCCGTCAAGCACGCGCAACGACCGTTGCACTTCAGCTGTAAAGTCAACATGCCCAGGAGTGTCGATGATGTTGATCATATGACCCTGCCACGTACACGTGACAGCCGCCGATGTGATCGTAATTCCGCGCTCCTTTTCCTGCTCCATGTAATCTGTGAACGCTGTGCCTTCGTGCACTTCGCCCATACGGTGGAGCACCCCTGTGTAGTACAGGATCCGTTCCGTAGTCGTGGTCTTACCAGCATCAATGTGTGCCATGATGCCGATGTTTCGCACAAGACCGATGTCGACGGAACGAGACATGTCGTCAGTACCTTACGTCTATCTTCAGTGTTTCAAAGAACGCTTCTGCTGTATTACCAGCGGAAGTGCGCGAACGCGCGGTTAGCATCTGCCATACGGTGCATTTCGTCACGACGCTTGATCGCTCCACCTTCGCCATTCGATGCTGCAAGCAATTCGCTCGCAAGCTTCGAGGCCATCGAACGATCGCGACGCTCCGATGCATACTTCTTGATCCAACGGATTGCAAGTGCTGCACGACGCTCTTCACGAACTTCCATCGGCACTTGATACGTTGCACCACCAACACGACGCGGACGGATCTCGATCGCCGGCGAAGCGTTTTGGATCGCCTTGCGGAATACTTCGATCGGATCTGTTTCGGCCTTCTTGCCCACGATGTCAAGTGCTTCGTACACGATCTTGCGAGCCGTGTTCTTCTTGCCCTGAATCATGATGTTGTTCACAAACTTGGCGATCATCACGTCGTTGAAACGTGGGTCTGCCATGGTGCGACGCTTGTCTGAACGCTTTTTACGCATGGTGTTTTCTCCTTACTTCTTTCCTGCTGGTGCTGCACCAGCCTTTGGCTTCTTCGCTCCGTACTTCGAACGCGACTGCTTGCGGTTCGCTACGCCTTGTGTGTCGGCAGAACCACGAACGATGTGGTAACGCACACCCGGAAGGTCCTTTACACGACCACCGCGGATAAGCACGATTGAGTGCTCCTGAAGGTTGTGACCTTCACCCGGGATGTAGGCCGTTACTTCGATGCCGTTCGAAAGGCGCACACGGGCAACCTTGCGAAGAGCTGAGTTTGGCTTCTTCGGTGTCGTGGTGTATACACGAGTGCATACTCCACGCTTTTGTGGACATGATTGAAGAGCTGGTGACTTGCTCTTCTCTGTTACGACTTCGCGTCCTTTACGGACAAGCTGGGCGATCGTAGGCATTTCGTTCTGCCAGTATGGAGAGTTCGTTGAAAGCGCAACCAGTGCGAATACGGGTATTCGCGCCAGTAGAGCCTGCAAAACTATATGGTTGTGGGGTCAAAACCAAATAGTTGATGAAGTTTATGTGGATATGTTGTCCACGGGGTAGGAAGCCGCTATGGACGGGCGCTCAGGACCAGCCGGATTCTCTGGGATATGAACGACCTCAGGGGAGGGGTCTAACGCAAAACTTCCCCGCCACGTGCGCGTCCAAACGCCCACGTAACGAGGAAGATAGATGCATTGCCGATGTGTAGGAAGCCCGGAGATGCTGGTGCGAGACGCGTACGTATCGCACTCTCCCGAAGCTTACTTGTTGCCTTCTGCGCGCTTCTTCTGGTATTCCTTGACCATTTCCTCTTGGATGTTGCGAGGTACCGGCTGGTACTTCTTGAACTCCATCGAGAACTCGCCCTTGCCCTGTGTGGCCGAACGAAGGTCTGTTGAATAGCCGAACATTTCTGACAGTGGCACTTCTGACTCAACAGTGACGTAGCCGGCATCCGAATCAGTGCCCATGATCACGCCACGACGCTGGTTGAGCTGGCCGATCACCGAACCTTGGAACTCTTCTGGAACCGATACTTCAAGCTTCATGATCGGCTCGAGGATCGTTGGCTTCGCCTGTGAATACGCTTCACGGAAGGCCATGATAGCGGCTGTCTTAAAGGCCATTTCAGATGAGTCAACAGCGTGCGTTGCACCGTCGTTGATTGTTACACGTACACGTACAACTGGCTGTCCGATAAGCGAACCTTCGATGATCGACTCGCGGAAACCCTTGTCACAGGCCGGTACGTATTCGCGCGGAATAACACCACCAACGATGTCGTCGACGAATTCGTAGTTCTCGATCGCATCGCCCGGAAGTGGCTCAATGAACCCGCCAACACGTGCGAACTGACCCGAACCACCGGTCTGCTTCTTGTGCGTGTAGTTGAACTCAGCACGCTGCGTAAGCGTCTCGCGGAAGGCTACCTTCGGACGTCCAACAGTGATTTCAGTGTTGAACTCACGGCGGATACGCTCGATGTAGATTTCGAGGTGAAGCTCACCCATGCCCTTGATGATCGTTTCGCCCGACTCTTCGTCGCGCATCACGCGGAACGTTGGGTCTTCCTTCGTAAAGCGGTTGAGCGCCTTCGAGAAGTTTACCTGTCCGGCCTTGTCCTTTGGCGCAACAGCAAGCTCGATAACCGGCTCAGGGACGAACATCGATGTCATGGTGTAGCTCACCGTGCCGTCTGTGAACGTGTCACCCGACGCACAGTCAACACCGAACATCGCAACGATATCGCCCGCAATTGACTCGTCGATGTCGTGCATTTCGTTCGAGTGCATACGAACAAGACGCGGAACCTTCACCTTCTTGCCGTTGGCAATGTTGATGATGGTGTCGCCCTTCTTGATGGTACCTTGGTAGACACGCATGTATGTGAGCTGACCATAGCGTCCGTCCTCAAGCTTGAACGCAAGCATGACGAGGTTCTTCGATGGATCGCTCTCAAGCGTGACCTTCTGCTCGTTGTTGTCCTGGTCAAGTGCTTCGTTCTTGATGTCGAATGGCGCTGGAAGCAACGCAGTAATTCCATCAAGAAGCGTTTGAACACCCTTGTTCTTGTAGGCCGAGCCGCAGAACACTGGCGTCATCTTGAGCGACAGTGTACCCTTGCGAACAGCTGCTGTGAGCTCTTCTGCGCCGATTGGCTCGTCCATCAAAAACTTCTCCATCAGCGTATCGTCGAAGTCAGCTGCGACTTCCACGAGCTTATGACGAAGCTCCTTCGCCTTTGCTTCGAGTGCTGCAGGGATTGGCTCGCGACGTACGTCAACGCCCCCCTCGCCGTCGAAGTACAACGCCTGCATGTTGATGACGTCGATCACACCCTCGAGCTTGTCTTCCAAGCCGATTGTGTACGTGACAAACGCTGGGTTGTGCGCGAGCTTCTCACGAAGCTGCTCAGCAACACGGTCAGGATTTGCACCCTGACGGTCGCACTTGTTGATGAAGGCAACGCGTGGTACGCTGTAACGGCGCATCTGGCGGTCCACCGTGATGGACTGCGACTGCACACCAGCAACAGAGCAGAGAACAAGTACGGCGCCGTCAAGCACGCGAAGCGCACGCTCAACTTCCACCGTAAAGTCCACGTGACCCGGAGTATCAATCAGGTTGATGTTGAAATCGCCCCACGTGCAGTACGTGGCAGCTGATTGGATCGTAATGCCCTTTTCGCGCTCAAGGTCCATCGAATCCATCTTGGCGCCAACACCGTCTTTGCCGCGCACTTCATGGATCGCGTGGATCTTGCCTGTGTAGAACAGGATGCGCTCAGACAGCGTCGTCTTGCCGGAGTCAATGTGGGCACTGATGCCGATGTTCCGGACTTTCGATAGGTCTGCCATAGCAGGTCACCGAAGAAAAAATGTTGAAAAGCGGTAAAGACCACAAAGATAGGGGTATTTGGGGAATTAGCGAACTGTGCAAGTGCCCTATTGTTGCAGCCGCGAGAATCGTCGAGCTTGCAACACTGGCGTAGATTCGCATGGCTACTGCTTCGCTGAGCGGGACCGCGCTAGGACGACGACTACGGCGGTAGCCGCGTGCAGCTCACTCTTTTGAAGATTCGATAATGTCTACCCTGATCGCTCTTGCTCTCTACGCCGCGGTGCTGGTGGGCGCCAACATGATTATCGGCGTGTTCGGTCCGATGGCCACAGGCATTGTGGCGTTCTTCCTGATCGGGTTCGATCTCACCCTGCGCGACTGGCTGCAACTGCGCCTACGCACGTGGCAGATGTTCACCCTAATCGCTGGCTCTGGCTGCATCACGTACCTGCTCGATCGCGCAGCAGGCGATATCGCCATCGCTTCGGCTGCGTCCTTCGCCCTAGCTGGGATGGCCGACTGGTTTGTGTTCTCACGTCTGCGCGGCTCGTGGCTCCGCCGAGCGAACCTGTCAAACATCGCCGGCTCGGCCGTCGATTCCTTGGTGTTCCCTACGCTGGCCTTTGGCTCCCTGATGCCATTGGTCGTGCTGATGCAATTCGGCGCAAAGCTGGCAGGGGGCGCGCTATGGTCCATGGTGTTCGATAAGGTGGTCCACCCGCCGGACAGGTAGCATCACCGATGGTCAATGTGCATGCGACGCAATGGTCCGTTCCGCCATGCAACAATAGCGACGACGACGAGCGTGGCGATACCGCCGAGATACACGCTGGGCACGGTACCAAACATCTTCGCCGCAATGCCACTCTCGACTGCCCCGAGCTCGTTTGAACTGGAGATGAACATGGTGTTGGCTGCAGCTACCCGACCTTTCATTTCCTCGGGCGTCTCGAGCTGCAGGATGGTGTGGCGGATGATGACACTCACGGCATCAAATGCGCCCGCGAGAATGAGCACGGCAACGCTGATCCAGAAGATGGTACTCGATGCAAAGGCAAGAATGCAGAGTCCAAAGCCCGCAACCGACCACAACAGGTAGCGTCCGGCGTTGCGTTGAATGGGACGCACGGAAAAGATTGCCATTGCCGTCACACTCCCAACACTCATCGCAGAACGCAAGATGCCAAGTCCGCTCTCCCCTACGTGCAGCACATCCTTCGCGAACACGGGCAACAATGCAACAACACCGCCGAACAGCACGGCAAAGAGGTCGAGCGATAATGCGCCGAGAATAACTGGACGTTGCAGAATGAAACGCAAACCAAGCGTAAGGTCCTCTTTCATAGAGGCTCGCTTTTCCTGTACAACTGGCGGCTTGGGCGTTAGACGTAATGCACCTGTTGCACCGACAATCATGAGCGCGACGTAGCTGTATCCAGCTGCATCTGCCCCATACGCGCCGTAGATAATGCCGCCGAGCAACGGCCCAGCGATCATGGCCCCTTGCCATACGCTGCTGCTCAACGCAGATGCACGCGTGACATCTTCACGCGCAACGATCTGTCCGAGCGTGCTGAACATCGACGGACCATACATGGCGCGCGCTGCGCCGTTGATCATCACCATCGCCAACAAGCCCCAAACAATCTGCTGCGACGTCAGCACGCCCACCGTCTCGTCCTGCACAAGAATCGCTGACACGATTGCAGAGACGATGATCATGATCAGCGCAGCACGAATCCCTTTCCGCTTGTCAATGCGGTCTACCCAATACCCGGCAGGCAAGGCAAGTCCGATCGCCGGAATCGCCTCCGCAAGTCCAACGAATGCGAGATACACGGGGTCGTTGGTAAGCGCATACACATACCACCCAACAACAAGGGCCTGCATGTGCCACCCCATCGCAACGAACAGTCGAAGTTGCAAAAATGCTAGAAACTCAGGGAGACGTAGGAGGGACATGGGGCGCAGATGTTGGGGTGAGACCCAGTCTCGCCCGCATAGATTTGAACGTTGTTCGATTGGCGCTACGAAAGTACCATACGCAACAACGAGAAGCGGCGTTGTCTCTGGAGGTGATATCTTGATGCTCGTCATCGTGACGTGTAGGTCGACCACCTTGGGTCGACCCTGCCCCGTATCGATTGTTTCACTGTGTCGACCGCATAGGGTCGACCCTGCCGTCAGACACATCCATGAAATTGTCACTGACAAAACAAATCCTCATCGGCGTTGTTCTGGGTATCGCCGTCGGACACTTTGCACCGGAGTTTGGGACGAGCATTGGTTGGATTCGCGATGTGTTCATTCACCTGATTAAAGCGATCATCGCACCGCTGGTGTTTGCGACTGTGGTGGTGGGTATCGCAGGTGGTGGTGGCAAGCACATCGGCCGACTTGGACTTAAGGCCGGGATTTACTTCGAGGTGGTTACGACACTTGCACTTGTCGTTGGCCTGCTGGTCGTGAACCTCGTCCAACCCGGCACAGGGGTTGTACTCTCTGGAGACCCCGGCAGCATTGCATCGATCATGGAAACGCAACCGAAGACGGTGATCGAAACGATCCTCCACATCTTCCCTACGAGCATCATCGATGCGATGGCAAAGGGCGACGTGCTACAGATTGTAACGTTCTCGGTGATCTTCGCTCTCGCCCTCTCTGCAATCGGCGAACGCGCACGTCCGATGATTGAATGGTGCGACACACTCGCGCAGACGATGTTCAAGTTCACCAACATCGTGATGATGTTCGCACCTCTTGGTATCGGTGCGGCAATGGCTGCAACGATCGGACATCAGGGTCTGGAGATTTTGAAATCATTGAGCCTATTGATCGGCTCGCTCTACGCGGCACTCATCATTTTTGTCGTGGTGGTGTTTGGCGCAGTCATCACCATAGCACGCATTCCGCTCAGACCATTTCTTCGCGCGATCCGCGAGCCATTCACACTTGCCTTCGTTACAACATCAAGCGAGAGCGCTTTGCCAATGGCAATGGAGCGCATGGAAGCATTTGGTGTTCCAAAGCGCATCGTGGGCTTTGTAATGCCAGCTGGCTACACCTTCAACCTTGACGGAACAACATTGTACTTGTCAATGGCGAGTGTGTTCGTGATGCAGGCATTGGCATCGACAGTGCCAGGATTTACGTTTGGCATCGAACAGCAGATCATGATGATGCTGACGTTGATGATCACATCGAAAGGCGTTGCAGCAGTGCCGCGCGCCTCACTTGTGATCCTTCTCGCAACGCTCTCGACGTTTCTGCCGGGCGATCTTCAGAAGTTTGGACCAATCGCAGTGACAATGATCTTCGGCGTTGACGAATTCATGGACATGGCCCGAACAAGCGTGAACTTGATGGGCAATTGTCTGGCCTGCATTGTTGTCGCTCGCTGGGAAGGTGAATTCGACGATTCGATGGCGCGCTCATACGGAAGCGCACAACTCAGCGAATAACGATGAACGAGCCGCGAATCCCCTCGCCAACAAGGTAGTACGTGCCTTGCGGGAAGTTCGCTACATCAACCGTTACTTGACGGTCGACATTGTCGAACATCAGCGAGGCGTACGTGCGCCCCATTGCATCAACAACACGTGTAACACCACCAACAGTTGATGTGAGTCGCACCTGCTCCGCTGCTGGTTGCGGCACGGCAGTCACGTTGCCAATCTGCACGACGGGGGCCTCACCCTCGACCGATGTTTCGCCGTCTGGGAAGCGCACATGATATCGCTCCCATGTATCGGAGCACCACTGCGCAAGGATCTCGAGCGTATCGCCAAGCGGACGGATGATGAGGCAGTCACCTTCCATGTACTCAGCAGTCGTGATGATCTCGCCACCACCATCACGATTGAACACATACTGGCACACTCCATCGTGCGTGGAGATGAAGCGATTGCCAACAGTCGGCACGGTTTCGAGATCGGCCATTCGTGCATCTGCTGTTGCGCCTGATGCGCCCCCTCCACCCCAGTGACTTTTCACGGTGTATGATCCATGCATCTTCTGCAGTGTTTCCCAGCATCGACACGCCGGACTCGTGAAGAGGTCGCCGACGGGAATGCCAAGCATGCGCTGTTGCGCGCCGATGCCAGTGCATTGCTCACGACCTTCGAAGATGAGGTTGCGTCCTGGGAAGCACTCTTTAGATGGACCTGGATCCTTCGATTCCCAATCGGTCTTGCCGTGACGATACATCAGCACCAAGCCGCCTTTTCGGAGATCGCGCATCACGTCGCGAAATCCTAAGCGACCCTCAGTGCGCTGTGTCTCGTACGCACCGAGATCGATCTTTCGTCCAACCAGACGTGGATTGCCTACCACGTCTTGCTGACGGTGATTGACAAACCCATCAATCAACCCGTAGTTGCGAACGAACGAGCCCTCGCCAAGGTAGAGTCCGTCATCATCAGTGCCGTAATAGTTATCTGTACCATCGGGATCGTCAATGTTCGTAAAGGATGGATCGAACTGCACAAACCCGTAATCAAAGTCTCGCTCGATGTTGTTCGCGAAGGCACGAAGCTTAGCGGTATCGCTATTGAGTTCCAACTTGATGACGTGCGGCGTGAAGTCTTCATCACCGTTCCAGATGATCGAGTTTTGGAGATGCCCACCAGAAAGCGCAATAGTTTTGCCTCCGGTTTCCGACGGCGGATTGAGCGTATTGCGCACCAACGTCGAGTTGTTGATGTATGGATACGCGAAGTAACCAAAGAACGCGCCACCAGCAACAGTTGCAACATTGCCGTAATACACTGACGACGCTATCTGCGGAACTCCTGCGCAATCGACCATAGCCATTGCACCTCCACGTGCTGCGGTGTTGCGCACGAAGTGGCACTGACCGAAGAACGGGCCCCATCCTTTGACGTCCTTTTGTGTGCCAATGAGGAACACAGCACCGCCGCGTCCTGCAGCTTGATTGTCTTCGAACACGCAATACTCTACACGCATGCGAGCAACACCCTTGGCATAGATGGCGGCACCATCAGATGGTGAAGTACACCTACGGAAGTGGCAGTTGAAGATGCGCGGTGCGCCGTAGTCAACGTACAGTGCCGACTGCAACGAACCTTGCATCACGAATCCATCAATGCGCGTTGATGAGTCGCACTCATTCAGACGAAAGATGTACGCGCCATCATCCGACTGAAGAATTGAGCGATTACGATACCAGTCGCGCTCCTCACGAGCCACCTCGGTGCCTCGGAAGCCGCCATAGAACTGCATCCCACTCTTCACCTTATACCCTGAGTCAGGCATCGTGTATGCACCAGCAGCAACCCAGATCTCGTCGCCCGCCGACCAATCAGCAAGCGCGTAGTTGAGCGTGCGGAATGCCGTTGGCCACGATTGACCGTTACCACCAGGGCTTGCCGACGCCGCCACGTAGAGCGTATCAGCCGAACTCACAACGCTAGCCACACAAAGCATGATGCCAATCAGTACACGAGCGTACATAGTCTTCCTCAAGGGATGTGCAGAGTATGGCGCACGGTCCATGTAGCGCCAGATCGAACGACGTGAAAATAGAAACCGCGCGGCGCTTGATCGCGCAAAAACACTCGACCTAACAGATCTACCAACAGGTCTGCGTCGGCCAAGCCCTCATACAACCCGCCACGGGTACCAACGTTACCATCCACTACGCTGCTAATGGTCTGCTCCACACACCACGCACCATCGGATGTACTGAACACGAACCAACCTGGCATTGATGCACATGCTTCTACGGGTGCTCCTGTGCGTAGCTCTACCGACTGCATTACCCAACGGTCTGGGGTAATCATAAGCGCTGGACCCTGCGTACCGTCCGAAGCTCGCATCCATGCCACAGGGTGCTCCCCTGCTGCGTCGATACGCGTTGTGAGTTCGCCATCCACATCGATCTCGTTCCATGTAATTGCAGCGTCGCTGCTCACGACGAGCTTCCGCGAGCAGTTTACCACGATCGCGCCGTTGATGACCGATGCAGATCGGAATCGCAACGACCGCGCAATCACTGAATCGGCAACAAGGCGCTGCACGAAGTACGGCGAGCCGAATCGATCGTAGGCGTCGACAACAATCTGTGCCTCAGGATCAATCGTTGTGATATCGATCGATCGAAACGCGAACACCGTATCACCTATAACGGCGATAGCCAACGCTGGCACGTCGGGAACAAGCACACGAAACTTATCTGCGCCAACATCGCGCACTTCGATACCACGCGACGACAATGCAACGATGCGTCCATTTTGCTCAACAACGTCGTACATCGGCAGCTGCCGAATCGTGTCGAGTCCGGGGTATGAGATCACACCATCACGTGTCGACAACCATGCTTCATCACCGACGCGACGGAGCATTTCATGCGTGAAGGGCACTGCACGCTGGGTAGAGGTATCGCATCGTGAGGCACCGGGGATAATCGTACAGATGGCGGCGCAGATAACCTCCGTTGGTTCGACTAGGAAGTGGTCAGCAACAACGACGTTGACTCCCGACAGCAAGTAACGAGGCCCACGACTACGACTACCAGCGATGAGTGGGATATCGCGCCATTGTTCAGCTTGGCCTGCATCGAGATACGTCGTGTACCATTGTAGAATGCCGCGTGGTCGGGCCACAGCGTACGAGCGTCGTCCAAGTACAGAGATAACGCGGTCTGTGGATGGCGTAAGGATTTCTCGCGAGTAGGCAACATCCACGTGCGACGTAGTGATGTTGTCGGAGTACTCCACAGTACCTCGCGCGATGCGTGCACCGCGTAAGCTGTCGACACACAGATCTTGGAGTCGATCATTCAGGACCTTGACAGCGCGAACTTGTCCGGCATGATCAACGAACACGCCTGCTGATGTCATGAACACAAATGCGTCACCCGTGCCAACAACGCCATCGATCACATCAGGTAGCACACGTGACGTCCATGCACCCACAGCAACGCCCGCACCACCACTAATAGTCTCGCACACGGTGCGTCCTGTAATCCGGTCGAGCAC